>OHAB01001518.1_pt1 | contig 13486 bp, 10 predicted proteins | sample 1577031 | NCBI WGS metagenome assembly OHAB01 (sample SAMEA3541477, study PRJEB24748) | human gut metagenome | biome: human gut; feature: human-associated habitat; material: faeces | place: China | collected 2012 | reverse complement strand
CCAGTGCCTGCTTCCAATCTCCTTTCTTTCGGTAGGCATTTCCCCGTAAATAGTAGAGCATATCTTTATCTTTCTCGACAGAATCGTCTTGGAGAAGTTGGTCCAGTTGCTTGATTGCTATGTCCACATCCCCTTGATTGATAAGCTCTTTTAGGTTGTCTATTTGCTCCATTTTCTTTCGTCTTTCGGGATTCTGAATCGCAAAGATAGTTTTTATTTATGTAAATGGGGGAAAATGAGAAAGGAAATTTACCTCCTTTTGTTTTTATTGCATATTGGGTGAATAAATAATCAATATTAAATATGCCTTAAGATAATTCTTGAGTATAAAAGACAGAATTAGAGAAGATGTATTTATGTTAATGACAGGTAAAACCGTATATTTGCAAGCCGTTTATCTGCAAACAATGCATAGGCGGTAAGGTGAATAACATCTTTATTTATGTGCTGAATCAAAGAATAATATGGAAATAAAAGAACGTATACAGTTGCTGCTGTCCGAAATGAACAGGGGGGTATATGAGAAAGAGGCTGAAATCGGTTTGTCTTTGCTGGCTGCTTTGGCGGGCGAAAGTATTTTGTTGCTGGGACCTCCTGGGGTGGCAAAGTCGATGGTGGCCCGTCGGTTGAAGAGAGCTTTTGTAGATGCAAGGGCATTTGAATACCTGATGTCTCGTTTCTCCACACCTGATGAGATCTTTGGTCCGGTGAGCATCAGCCGTCTGAAGGAATCGGATAAATACGAGCGTGCTGTGGACGGGTATCTGCCTACAGCGGATGTCGTGTTTCTGGATGAAATATGGAAAGCCGGTCCGGCTATTCAGAATACGTTGCTGACGGTCATCAATGAAAAGCTGTTTCGGAATGGAGATACGGAACTGAAACTTCCGTTGAAGCTGCTGGTGGCTGCCAGTAATGAACTGCCTACGCAGGGCGAAGGACTGGAAGCCTTGTGGGACTGTTTCTTGATTCGCATTATCAGCACTTGCGTGAAACAGGAGGAAGCGTTCTATCAAATGTTGCTGGACGATGATGACGAAGAAGAACAGGAAGCATGTCGGTGGCAGATTTCGGATGAGGAATATGCTGGATGGCAGAAAGAGATACGGCAGATCAAGGTATCTGCCGAAGTCCTGTCCTGCATCACAGAAATCCGTAAGAACCTGGAGAAAGTCGAGATTCAAGGCTCGGAAGTACATCGGAATGTCTATGTGAGCGACCGTCGCTGGAAGAATATCGTGAAGCTGCTGAAAGCTTCTGCTTTCATTCATGGTCGGAAGGAAGTCTGTCTGACAGATTTATTACCTGTTTACCACTGCTTGTGGAATGAACCGGAAGAGTGTGCGGATATCCGGCAGATCGTTGTCCGTGCGCTGTTTGTTCCTTATGTGAAGGAGATAGCCGCTATCAACTTATCATTAAAGTCGGACCTGAAAGTGAGCCGCGTGCGTGAAGCATTGGAGAAAGCCCGTCAGAAAGGTGACCGCAGAGACGATGATTTGATGATCATCGATCATTTCTACTATCAGATAGAGAATCATGGTACGGGAAATACCTACATATTTATTGTGGATTATAAGAATCTGAAAGAATACAGTCCGAAGGATGTTCCTGCAACAGGAGTCATGTATGCCGATCCGCTGAATCCGAAGCGAACGATTATACGTACTTTTTCGGATGCCACCAAAATGAAGGAACAAGGTGCCGAAAGGGTGACACTTTACAGGGATGAGAAGAATCTTTATATCAATGGTGTCCGCTTTCCGATGCGTCGGCTGAAGAGGGGAGAGCAACAGCAGTTGTGGCTGGGCAATATGACTCTCACCGACCGGGATTATGAGACGGAGTTGGAGACAGCCCATGACCGGATTGAGAAATTAGTAAAAGACTTGTCTGAGAATATTTTTATTTCCGAAGAAGATAAAAAAGGGGTGGCACAATATGTGGCGACCCTTCGTAAAGAGATTGCATGGGCACGTGTGGATGTCCGTAAACTGAGATACGGCGATGAGTCTTAGATATGATGCTGCATTTTATGTGCAGGTTCTGGATAAGTATGTAGCGACCGGAGAGTGTGCGGAGGCGGATAACGAACCGCTGTACGCTTACCTGCTTTCCGTCATGAACGATCCGATGATAAAGATACAAGTCCTGAGTGATGAACTTTGTGCCCGAATCTTTTACGATGCAATGAGCCAGTTTATCCGTCTGAATCTGGAAAAGCAAAAGTACAATATGCAGAAAAGCCAGTCGGAACAGCAAGGAATGGAACTTGTGCTGGAATGGTCCGAGACCAAGCGGAAAGACGGGTGGCAGGCTTTACTACAGGAGGTTGCCGACAAACATGAAGGTAATGGTTTCGACAAGGCATTTTATCAGGGGCAGTTCGGCAATGAAGGGAAATATGCGGATGAGGAAGTCTGGGAGAGGATGGTGGACGACTGGAAAGAGGCTTTCCAACGGGATTTGCAGGAGCAAAAGGAAAAGGAGATAGAACAGCGCAAAGATGATTTCGAACGCAGACTTCATGCCAATCTCAGGAATATCCCCGGATATATCCGGCAAAATAACATAGAGAAAGACGAGTTCTATCAGGCTTGGGGCTTGATGAGCGGTATGTGGAATACGGTGGATTTTGAGCGGATACGCAAAATTGTCCGCATTCAGAAAGAATATCCGGAAGTGGTCAAGGTTGCCAATAAGATGGGGCGTATGGCTGACGATGAAGGACAGGAGCAGCTACATGTCGCGCAGGGGAATGTATATAAGATGGAGCATTCTTCTAAAAGTGACATTTTGGGTATCACAGTAGGGAATGACCTGAACGCATTGCTTCCTACAGAACTGGCGCATTGTGCCGATGATGAGCTGGAAGACTTGTTTGTCTATAAATATGTTACCCGAAAACTTCAGACCTTCCGCTATAAATCCGAGATCATGCAACCGGCACGGCGACTGGAAATAAAGCCTGCTACGCAGAAAGGACCGATGATAGTCTGTCTGGACACTTCCGGAAGCATGGTCGGGAAACCGGAAAAGATTGCATATTCGCTGCTGATTAAAATATTGGAAATAGCTGACAGGCAACGTCGGGACTGTTTCCTGATTGCCTTTTCTGTATCCATCAATCCGATTGATGTGCGGAGAGAGAGGGCGCGGCTGCTTGAATTTTTCTCCACCACCTCTTGTGGAGATACGGATGCTACCCGAATGCTGCAAGCTATCTTCCGGTTGCTTCAGTCAAAAAAGGAGTATATGAATGCGGATGTGTTATGGATCAGTGATTTTAAGATACCTTTATCCGTGCCGGAACTGACTGACAAGATGCTGGAATATAGAAAAGTGGATACGCATTTCTACGGTCTGCAACTTGGGATTGCGGAGAATGAATGGAGTCCTTTCTTCGACCGTATTTATAGAATTGATTATACTCCTTCCCGACGTTACTGATTGTTTTTTGGAGGATTCGGTTTATTTGCTTAAATTGCCACCGGATATAAAGTACATCTTTCAAATGCAATAAAACGATGTTAGATATTATTCTGATTATACTAGGTGTGTTATGCCTCATTACCGGACTGATGGGATGTATTCTTCCCTTTCTACCCGGTCCTCCCGTTGCTTATTTGGGATTGGTCCTTCTTCATTTTACGGATAAGGTTCAATACACTACCACACAACTTATTGTATGGCTGCTGATTGTTCTTGTCGTGCAAGTCTTGGACTACTTCACCCCTATGCTTGGCAGCAAGTATAGCGGTGGTAGCAGATGGGGCAATTGGGGATGTATCATCGGGACCCTTATCGGCCTTCTTTTCCTGCCTTGGGGAGTGATTTTCGGTCCGTTCTTGGGAGCAGTTATTGGCGAATTGCTAGGGAATAAAGAGTTTTCTCAAGCACTTAGATCGGGGGTAGGATCATTGATTGGATTTCTACTGGGAACATTCCTGAAATTTGTAGTTTGTGGCTATTTCTGTTATCAGTTTATAGTCGGGTTTATTCGATCATAGAATTCGTTTTGTACGGATTTGAATTATAAGTTTTTGCTTCTTGTCGGAACAAAAAGGGGCAAAACTCGACCTCGCCAACAAAGAAACGACATTCCGTATTCAGTCCTTTCAGCCTTGTCCGCAAATGCCCAGTCAGAAGGGGATAGCGGCTGAAGGGGGCATTTTATACCCTGTCTTTAGGAGCTTCTGAACGGTGCAAGTGGCTTCAGTCCCTTCAGCCTGAAAAATAATCCATTCGAACGTCGGTAGTTACTGACTTAATAGAGCCTGTGTTTATCTCAAACAAAGGTTCTGTTTGGAATAAACACAGGCTCTGTTTGAGGTAAACAGACCTTCTGTTTTTTATCTGAACTATTGGTTAGTTTATTGATTTGAAGTAAGCCGGTATCCCACCAATCTTACCCTCGGTGTTGAGTACCCTTCGCCTCGGTACTGAGTGACGTTTAGCGCCGAGCTTATAAAATTCACCTCGCATGCGGAGTAGCTACAACTTGCATGCAAAGAGCTATAACCAATTAACTATGGATTTATTATTGAGGATGAAAGGACTGAAGCCACTTGCACCGTTTAGAAGCTCCTAAAGACAGGGTACAAAATAGTGCCTTCAGCCGCTATCCCCTTCTATCAAGTCGTTTGCGAGTAAAACTGAATAGTCTGAATACTGAAAGTACTCCAATTGTAGCAATGGCATTTTTATTATTTTCATCCTATTCGAGTACTAAATTGATGTATGCCCGTCCTAACTATAATAGCACATTGAGTTTGTACCATGAAAAAGACAATCGTTGTTCTTCTTTTTATGGCTTCTTTAGGTTTATTTTCCGTTCTCGTCGCAGGCGAGGTTTATGTTTCTCCGCATGGGAGTGACAGGAATGCAGGTACCAAAGAAGCTCCTTATCTTACCTTGAATCGCGCCATCAAGCAGGCTCGTGAATGGAGAAGGCTGAATCGTCCCGAGGCGGCCGGAGGAATTTGTATCTGTTTGGAAGACGGGGTTTATGCACAGTCCGCTCCTTTGTTTATCCGACCGGAGGATAGCGGCACGCCCGATTCTCCGACACTCATCCGTGCGGTGGAGAATGCGCATCCTGTCATCAGTGGCGGAGTGGCAGTGACCGGATGGAAGAAGGGATGTGATGATCCTCGGATTACAAAGGAATTAAGATCAAAAATATGGGTGGCAAAGGCGCCATCCTTTGGAAATAGAATCGTAGAAACCCGCCAGATGTGGGTAGACGGCAACAAGGCCCAGCGAGCGGCACAGTTTCCTGATGGAGTGATGGAACGGATGATTGATTTCAATCCGGAAGAACAGACGATAATAATCCCTGCTTCTCAGATCGGAAACCTCCTCAATGCCCGTCGACTGGAAATGATAGTTCATCAACGTTGGGCGATTGCCATTCTGCGTGTGAAGAGTATAGACGTTAGGGGAGAACAGGCCGTCATTCGCTTTCACGAACCGGAGAGTCATCTGGAGTTTGCTCATCCGTGGCCTCAGCCCGTCATCGGGGGAGAGAAAGGCAACTCTTCCTTTTGCCTGACGAATGCTCTGGAACTGCTGGACCAACCCGGAGAGTGGTTTCAGGAATATCCGTCGGGGACAATCTACTATTATCCCCGCTCGGAAGAAGATATGGAGACTGCCGAAGTGATCGTTCCTGCTCTGGAAACATTGATGATTGTAGACGGCACATTGGAACGCTCGGTGCGGCATATTCGAGTGGAAGGAATCACCTTTGCCCATACTTCATGGATGCGTCCTTCCTATCAGGGACATGTCACTTTGCAAGGAGGTTTTCCTCTGCTGGATGCTTATAAACTGCATGAACCGGGACTTCCGGAGAAAGCGGAACTGGAGAACCAGGCGTGGATTGCACGCCCCGAAACGGCAATACGTGTACGGGGTACTGAGCATCTTACGTTCAGTCGCTGCAGGTTCCGGCATCTGGCATCTACCGGAATGGATTATGCATGGGATGTTTCATCTTATGGCATAGAGAATTGTGTCTTTTCGGATATCGGCGGTACAGGCATACTGATTGGTGCATTCCCCGACGGAGGTTTTGAGACGCATGTGCCTTTCATCCCTCCGGAAGAACGTAACCTATGCACGGACATTAACATTAAAAATAATCTGATCACCGATGTGACCAATGAAGACTGGGGGTGCGTGGGGATCGGTGCGGGATACGTCAGCGGTATCGACATTTCCCATAATGAAGTCTGTCACTTGAATTATTCGGGTATTTGTGTCGGCTGGGGGTGGACATCGCTGGAAAGCGGAATGAAAAACAACCGGATAGAAGCCAACTACGTACATCACTTTGCCCGTCGTCTGTATGATGCCGGAGGACTTTATACGCTTTCCAACCAACCGGGCTCCGTGATGCGGAATAATCGGATCGAACATCTCGAAGAAGCATCTTACGCCACCAATGACAGGGCCTTTTATATTTATTTGGATGAAGCTACGGACGGATATACGATTGAAAACAACTGGTGTCCGACTGAACGTTTCGACTCGAATCGTCCCGGCAATCGGAATGTATGGAAAAATAACGGACCACAAGTGACAGAAAGCATTAAGAATAAGGCCGGAAGGATAAAACCGGAGTAAGTACAGTCCGACACTGAGCCTATCGCAGTGTCGGGCTGTGCAAAAAGTGGGGCCATAGAGACTTGTGAAGTCTGCATGAAGATAAAACTAATAATAATAGATCATAAATGAAACCTACTAATTACCATTTGTTCGATTTCCTTGATTTCGATACAGAGTTATTAAGGGATGAGTCACTTTGGAAAGCCTGTAAACCGACAGCCGTTTATGAAAGGGACGGGGATATCTGTGTCACGGTTCCCTTTCAGAAACAGCTGTCAGCCAATGATATGGCTGCGGATACGGCTGTCCCCCGAGAAGAATATACGTTGATCATACGCCAGTATAATATCGGCATTACCCGTCTGTTTCTTGGATTTGGTGAATATGAACTGACAGATCAGTCGGAAATGCTGCAATTCAGCGAACGGATTCGCAGAGTACCTTTGTCTGTAGAGAAGCAGGGAGGCAAATGGATTCTTTTCACCCAAGACGGGACGAAGCGTGCCGCTATCAATGTAGAAGAGCCGGCTTTGGACCGATGGAGCGAGTTACTGCCCGATCCTCAGGAAACACTGGACATCACTCTGTATCCTGACGGCAAACGGGAAATCCGCCTGGCAGCATACGATCATTTCTCGCCTCCCCGCTATGACGGACTGCCCATTGCCTTCTGCAAACGGACGGGCAAAAAGGAACGTGCCACCCTTTCTTTCGAGAGCCGGCCGGATGAATGCTTTGCAGGAACCGGAGAGCGTTTCTTCAAAATGGACTTGAGCGGACAGACGCTTTTCCTCAAGAACCAGGACGGGCAGGGAGTAAACAACCGGCGTACCTATAAGAATATACCTTTCTATCTCTCCAGCCGGATGTACGGGACTTTCTACCATACCTGCGCCCACAGCAAACTTTCGCTGGCGGGACATTCCACCCGCTCCGTACAGTTCCTGAGCGATCAGGCTATGCTGGATGCATTTGTCATTGCCGGCGATACGATGGAAGAGATACTCCGCGGCTACCGTGACCTGACCGGATATCCTTCGATGCCTCCTCTCTGGAGCTTCGGAGTGTGGATGAGCCGGATGACTTATTTCAGTGCCGACGAAGTAAATGAGATCTGCGACCGTATGCGTGCCGAACATTATCCCTGCGATGTCATCCATCTGGATACCGGATGGTTCAGAACCGACTGGCTGTGTGAATGGAAGTTTAACGAGGAACGTTTTCCCGACCCGAAAGGATTCATTCAGAGATTGAAGAAGAACGGTTATCGTGTGTCCCTATGGCAGTTACCTTATGTTGCTGAAGATGCGGAACAGATCGAAGAGGCAAAGGCGAATGAGTATATAGCTCCGCTAACGAAGCAGCAGGATACGGACGGTTCCAACTTCTCGGCTCTGGATTATGCGGGTACTATCGACTTTACTTATCCGAAGGCAACCGAATGGTACAAGGGGCTATTAAAGCAACTTCTGGATATGGGAGTCACCTGTATTAAAACCGATTTCGGAGAAAATATCCACATGGATGCTGTCTACAAGGGCATGAAACCGGAACTGTTGAATAACCTGTATGCCTTGCTCTATCAGAAAGCAGCTTACGAAATAACAAAGGAGGTAACAGGGGACGGCATTGTCTGGGCACGTGCCGCTTGGGCGGGTTGCCAGCGTTATCCGTTGCACTGGGGAGGTGACTCCTGCAGTTCATGGGATGGCATGGCCGGTTCACTCAAAGGAGGCCTGCACTTCGGTTTATCGGGCTTTGCCTTCTGGAGCCATGATGTCCCCGGATTCCATACCTTGCCCAATTTTATGAACTCAATCGTAGCGGATGACGTCTATATGCGCTGGACCCAGTTTGGAGTGTTCACCTCACATATCCGTTATCATGGAACCAATAAGCGGGAACCCTGGCATTATCCGGCTATCGCCCCGCTGGTGAAGAAGTGGTGGAAACTGCGTTACTCGTTGATTCCCTACATCATAGAGCAAAGTAAACTGGCAGTAGAAAGTGGCTGGCCATTGTTACAGGCACTCATCCTGCATCATCCGGAAGATAAACTCTGCTGGCATATCGATGACGAATATTACTTCGGCAATGATTTCCTGGTAGCTCCGGTGATGAATAGCGAAAACCGTCGCGACATTTATCTCCCCGAAGGACAGTGGGTGAATTTCTTTACCGGCGAACGGTTGCAAGGCGGACGCTGGCTGAAAGAGGTGTATGTGCCCTTGGAAGAGATGCCTGTTTATGTGCGTGAGAATGCCGTTATCCCGATTTATCCGGAGGAAGTGAATTGTACGGACGAGATGGATTTAAGCAAAAGTATTGCCTTGCGCATAGATCATAATTACAAAGGATTTTGGACTAAATAAAGAATAGCGATGAAAACTTGGAAAACAAACTTAGAAGAAACGAAACAGCGTTATATAAATTGGTGGAATCATAAAGGAATTATTCTTTCTATGTGGGAACACTTTCAGGAAGGCGTGAAACCGCACGCCGACATTGCTCCACCTGCTCCGGCAAGGGATTTGTCGCAGAAGTGGTTCGACCCTCAATGGCGGGCGGAATATCTGGATTGGTATGTCGCTCACAGTAGTCTGATGGCGGATATGCTGCCTGTTGCAAATACTCAGTTGGGTCCCGGCTCGCTGGCTGCTATTCTGGGCGGAGTATTTGAAGGAGGCGAAGATACGATCTGGATACATCCCGATCCGAACTTTAATGATGAGATCGTATTCAATCCCGAACATCCGAACTGGCTCTTGCATAAAGAACTTCTGAAAGCCTGTAAGGCTAAAGCCAACGGAAACTACTTTGTTGGTATGCCCGACCTGATGGAAGGACTGGATGTATTGGCAGCTTTGAAAGGTACGGATATGGTATTGCTGGATACGGTGATGCAACCCGAAGTGCTGGAGCAACAGATGCAGCAGATCAATGACATCTATTTTAAAGTCTTTGATGAACTCTACGACATTATCCGTGAAGGGGATGAAATGGCATTCTGCTATTTCTCTTCATGGGCTCCGGGCAAGATGAGTAAGTTGCAGAGCGATATTTCTACCATGATCAGTCAGGATGATTATCGTCGTTTTGTGCAGCCGTTTATTCGTGAGCAATGTCAGAAAATCGATTATACGCTCTATCATCTTGATGGAGTGGGAGCGATGCATCATCTTCCCGCCTTGCTGGAGATTGAAGAACTGAATGCCATCCAATGGACGCCCGGAGCCGCAGGGAGGTTCTCCGAAGTGGTACGATTTATATAAGAAGATATTGGCAGGAGGCAAGAGCGTAATGGCTTGCTGGGTGACTCTGGAGGAACTGAAACCTTTGTTGGACCATATCGGGGCAGACGGAGTGCATCTGGAAATGGATTTCCACAATGAGAGGGAAGTGGAGCAGGCAATGAGAATCATTGAGGAATATACCGGCTCTTCTTCGTCTGTGTCTGCAGATGTTCACACGAATCAACCCGTTGGAGAACAGGATAATGCACAGGAAAGTATTCGGATCAGAGAAGAAAAGTCTCAGGAAGAGGATCGGATGAAACCTTTGTATGATGCCATTGTAGCCGGAAAACTGGAACCGGCTGTTGAAGTTACAAAGGATGCCATTGCTGCCGGAGTGCTTCCGCAGGATATTATCAACGGCTATATGATTACGGCTATGGGCGAAGTCGGCCAGCGCTTTCAGGACGGCAAGGCCTTTGTCCCCCAGCTCCTCATGGCGGGGCGTGCAATGAAAGGAGCTTTGGAACTTTTGAAACCTTTACTGGCGGGGAATGCATCTGCTACTATCGGGAAAATTGTGATCGGTACTGTAAAAGGAGATTTGCATGACATTGGAAAGAACCTCGTGGCTTCCATGCTGGAAGGTTGTGGCTTCGAAGTGATTAATATCGGTATTGATGTTACTTGCGACAAGTTTGTTGAAGCGGTGAAGGAAAACAAAGCGGACATTTTATGTATGAGTGCCTTGCTGACTACCACTATGACTTATATGCAGGATGTGATCCGGGCATTGGAAGAGGCGGGGATCCGCGATCAGGTGAAAGTGATGATCGGAGGAGCACCCGTGAGTCAGGGATTTGCCGATGAAATCGGTGCTGACGGGTATAGTGATAATGCTAATACTGCCGTGGCGGTCGCCAAAGTGCTGATGGGGAAAAGAGATTAAGAATATTTTAATTGTTAATACTTGAATTATGCACGCGAAATTCTTAGACACACTGGATTGGGGCATTCTGATTGCCTATTTTCTGATTCTTATCGCCATTGGTATATGGGCAAGTTCCAAACGAAAGAAGGGGAGCAGTCTCTTTTTGGCGGAACATTCTTTGAGATGGCACCACATCGGATTCTCCATGTGGGGGACTAATGTGGGGCCGTCTATGTTGATAGCTTCTGCCAGCGCCGGATTTACTACCGGCATCGTTTCGGGCAATTATGCCTGGTATGCCTTCGTTTTTATATGCCTGCTTGCTTTTGTTTTCGCTCCCCGTTACTTGGGTTCTCGTGTTTCCACCTTGCCGGAGTTTATGGGAAAGCGGTTCGGACAGTCTACCCGTAATATCTTGGCATGGTATACGATTGTTACAATCTTGATTTCCTGGCTAGCATTGACATTGTTTGCGGGTGGCGTTCTGATTCGTCAGGTATTCGATATACCGATGTGGCAGTCCGCTTTGATATTGCTGATCATATCCGCATTCTTTACGATGCTCGGAGGATTGAAAGCGGTTGCCTACACGAATGTTTATCAGATGATCCTGTTGATTCTTGTTTCGGCTGCGTTGGCTATTGTAGGAATCTATAAAGTTGGTGGTATATCGGCTCTGACAGATGCCGTTCCGGCAGACTTCTGGAATCTGTTCAGACCGAATGATGATACCGCTTTCCCTTGGTTGCCGATTATTTTGGGATATCCTGTGATGGGAGTATGGTTCTGGTGTACGGATCAGTCGATGGTACAGCCTGTGTTGGCAGCCAAAAGTCTGAAAGAAGGACAGTTGGGAACGAACTTTACCGGATGGCTCAAAATACTGGATGTTCCTCTTTATATTCTTCCGGGTATCATCTGTCTGGCCTTGTTTCCGCAGTTGGAGAATCCCGATGAGGCGTATATGACGATGGTAACCCATTTGTTTCCTGTCGGGATGGTGGGGCTGGTGTTGGCTGTGTTGACTGCCGCGCTTGTCAGTACTATCGGATCGGCATTGAATGCTTTGAGTACCGTGTTTACAATGGATATTTATGTGAAGAAGATTCGCCCGCAGGCGAAGCAGAAGGAGATCATCCGGGTCGGACAAGTGGTGACGGTAGCCGGTGCTCTGATATCGGTAATCATAACGATTGCCATTGACAGCATTCACGGACTGAATTTATTCAATGTTTTCCAGTCTGTATTGGGATTCATTGCACCTCCTATGGCGGCAGTTTTCCTTTTTGGCGTTTTCTGGAAGCGTACGACTACGTTGGCTGCTAACGCTGCCCTGACAGTGGGGACGGTATTCAGTATAGGAGTAGGTGTATTGTATCTATGGGTATTTCCTGCGGATCAATATTCTGCATGGCCTCATTTTATGTTATTATCCTTCTATCTGTTCGTTATTATCGGGATAGGGATGGTAGTTGTCGGTCTATTGGATAAGACTCCTCAGACGGCAATATTGAATATGGAGAAGATCGAAGAAAAGCCTGCCCGCATTGTACTTATCTTATGGGGGTTGCTTATCGTAACTATGATAGGGCTTTATATCTTCTTTAATGGCCATTAAAGAAGATATAAAGCTGACTAAAAAGTCGGTAGTATCTTAAGTCTCCTCCTTCGGGAAGGAGGAGTACCCGTAGGGGGAGGTGGTAGGTAATTATATAACTTGTTTATTATCATTAATTTATTTCTTCACCTACCACCTCGGTCTTCGACCACTCCTTCCCGAAGGAGGAGAATGGTGGTACTACCGACTTTTAGTAAGCCCCCGATCACAAATTTATCTGTGTTTTCTTTTGCGATAACAGTTTTCATAGGTGCACAGTCCGCAAGTGTATTCAAGCTTGCGGACATTAGTGCCCGTTCCGATGACGCCACTAACTGAGTTGATGGGTACCATGAGGCTGGAATCCGTCAACCGGATGCCACAGGGAGCAGCTATGGGGAACAATGGGAACAGTTTTTGTTGTTCCGAAACGTGCCATCCACAGTATCCTGGGCTGTATCGGTTGGTATGTTTCCAGTTCTTCTCCCGTATATATTCAGCCAAAGCGACTTCCATGCAATCAGCCGTCTTTTCTGCAATAATACTCCCTAACGAGTCTGCTATGTATATTTTGACCATATCTTCTTCTTGTTGCAACGTATGCTGGAATACCTCAAACTCAGTTCCGGCAGTAGCTGCAAAAAAGACAAACGCTTCCGATCCTCTTAATTGACGGGCGATGGTTTTACCAACAGAGAAAACGGTACTTTTACTTTGTGTAGAAAAAGTGTTTTGCTCAGGGCTCCGTGTGGGAATGTCAGTAAATATACGAGGAAGAAAAAGAAAGATATAAAAGTCGTTAATGTATTTCTCAATTCATCTGTATGCGAAAGAAACGCAATTTTTAAAGGACCTTGAAACTGCCCGTTCACAGTTGTTAGGAAACCTACTATGAAATATATGAAAGTCAGGACAATGAATGGACCGAGACTGTTATTTTTTTGTGTATTCATAATATTAGGGTGCAAAAAAGAGTTTTGTTATAATATACTTTCCAGTGTTGACATTGTTCCTTTTTCTTTGATTGCATTCACCATTTGCAGATATAATTCAACAAATTCGTCGGCAGCTTTCAGTTCTGTACTTTGGAAAGGTGATAGTGAGAGGAAATCT
>OHAB01001516.1_pt1 | contig 13518 bp, 11 predicted proteins | sample 1577031 | NCBI WGS metagenome assembly OHAB01 (sample SAMEA3541477, study PRJEB24748) | human gut metagenome | biome: human gut; feature: human-associated habitat; material: faeces | place: China | collected 2012 | reverse complement strand
AGTAGAACATGCGTTTTAAAAATACGGCGCACTGGCCGAATTTTCGCAGGAAAAAGCGGTAAAAGGCTTGAAATCTCAGGGAAATTTCTGCTTGCATTTTTTATGTGAATCTCGTATACTCAAAACAAGGGTGGGGGAAAGTGGTGTATCATACCATGAAAATGGCTTACTTTCCCACATAAGCATCAGATCGGACGCGGCACGGCTTTTTCCAAAATGAAGAAAAGGCCGCGCTTTCGTGCCCTCTGTATGCGAAAATACACAGAAAAAGGGGGCCAGCCGCCGTGACGGGTCAGTATCAGCACACGATCGATGCCAAGGGGCGGCTCTTTATCCCCGCGAAGCTGCGCGAGGAGCTCGGCGACACGTTTTATGTCACCATGGGCATGGACTCCTGCCTGAGCATCTATTCCGACGCCTCCTGGGCGCGCTTCACCGAAAAGTTTGAAAGCCTGCCCTACACGAAGACCAAGGCCATGCGCCCGCTCTTCGCCAACGCCGCCAAGTGCGAGCCCGACGCGCAGGGGCGCATCGTGCTGCCGCAGAAGCTCAGAGCCTACGCCCACCTTGAAAAAGACGTGGTCGTGATCGGTGTTTCGAACCGCGCCGAGATCTGGAATGCGGAGAAGTGGGCAGAGATCGAGGCCGAGGAGCTCAATCCCGAGAATCTGGCCGCCGTGATGGAAGAGCTGGGATTCTGATATGGAAGAGAACTACGGCCATAAGCCGGTACTGCTGCACGAGTGCCTCGGCGCGCTCGCCATCAAGCCCGACGGCATCTATGTGGACGGCACGCTCGGCCGCGCCGGACATTCGCTCGAGATCGTGCGCCGCCTGACGACGGGCCGTCTCATTGCGCTTGACCGTGACGAGACCGCGATCGAAGCGGCAAACCGCCGCCTCGGCGATTATTTGGACAAGGTCACGCTCGTCCACAGCAATTTCAGCGCGCTCGACGCTGTGCTGCACGAGCTGGGCGTCCACGGCGTGGACGGGATGCTTTTTGACCTCGGCGTTTCCTCCCCGCAGCTCGACGAAGCGCAGCGCGGGTTTTCCTACAAGCAGGACGCGCCGCTCGATATGCGCATGGACGAATCCGCCGCACTGACCGCGCGCGAGGTCGTGAATACCTATTCTTATGAAGAGCTGCGCCGCATCCTCTTTGAATACGGCGAGGAGCGCTACGCGCCTCGCATCGCCGGGGCGATCGTTCGCGCCCGGGCGCAGCAGCCGATCGCGACCACGATGGAGCTGGTCGACGTGATCCGCTCGGCCATGCCGGGCGCGGCGCTGCGCGAAAAACAGCATCCCGCCAAGCGCAGCTTTCAGGCGATCCGCATCGCCGTGAACGATGAGCTGGCGGCGGTGCGCGAGATGATGGACACCGCACCCGATAAGCTCCGCACCGGCGGGCGGCTGTGCGTCATCAGCTTCCATTCCCTCGAGGACCGGATCGTCAAGGCCGGCATCGCCCGGCGGGAGCATGGCTGCACCTGCCCGCGCGAGGCGCCGGTGTGCACCTGCGGCTTTGTGCAGACGCTGCGCAGCGTCTCCCGCAAGCCGATCCTGCCCGGTGTGGAGGAACTCGCATCCAACCCCCGCGCCCGCAGCGCGAAACTTCGTGTCGCGGAGCGTGTCTGAGAAAGGAATCCGTCATGGCATCTCCCGCTTCGAGAAAACGGAATACAGCGCGCATGGACGGCAACGCGGCGTATGACCTGCGCAGCACGGCCGCGGAGGAGTATCTGTACAGTACCGCTCCGGTAGATCTGCCGCATGCACCCCGGCCGACGGAGACCGTCGTCCCGGAGTCCGCACCGAGGCCCAAGCAGGCGATCGCCCCGATGGCGGTGCTCGGCTTTGCCATTGCCGCCGTGCTGATCGTCTTTTCGCTCGTCGCGCGCGTGCAGCTCTCGCAGGCGTCGGCGCAGGTGTCGGCGCTGGAGGATCAGTACGCCCAGATGCAGGAGCAGCAGACGCGCCTGCGCATCGACTATGAGAGCGCGTTCAACCTCACGGAGATCGAGGACTACGCCATCCATGAGCTCGGCATGCAAAAGCCGCGCAGCGATCAGCTCTACTACATCAGCAGCAGCGACGCCGCGGATACGGCGGTGGTTCTGGACCAGACCGCGGCAGAGCCGCTGAGCCTTGCTGACCGTTTCGGCGATTTCCTCACCTCCATTGTGGAATATTTTCGATGAGCCAGCCTGTATGATAGTACCATCCCCGCAGAAACAAGGAGACAGACATGGCGAATGAAACTTCCGGGCGCCGGGATAACCGCGTGCCCTTTCGAGCAAGTACCAAAACACCGAATATCATGATGCTCCGCCGCACACGCCTGCTTTTGATTGTGTGCGGCATCCTTGCATTTGCTGTCCTTGGCATCAAGCTGTTCAGCGTCATGATCATACACCATGACGAGTATGAAAAAATGGCGATCGACCAGCAGGTACGCGAGACGGAGATCACGGCCTCGCGCGGCGCGATCTATGACACGAACGGCAAGATCCTGGCCATGAACGCCTCGGTCGACACGATCTTCATCAGCCCGGCCGAGATCGCCGCGAACAAGGAAGACCCGCAGCTGATCGCACGCGAACTTTCCGAGATTCTGGACGTCGATTATAATAAGATCCTGAGCATGACGAAAAACACCGACCGCTGGTATGAGGTCGTCAAGCGCAAGGTCGAGCCGGACGTGTCGGAAAAGGTGCGTGCGTTCAAAAAAGAGAACAATCTCATCGGCGTCAAGATTGAGCCGGACACCAAGCGGTACTATCCCTACGGCAGTCTGGCCGCGCACGTCATCGGCTTCGTCGGGCAGGACAACGAGGGGCGCTACGGTCTTGAGCAGCGCTATGACAGCTACCTCACCGGCAGCACCGGCCGCATCATCCGCGCAACGGACAACCGCGGCACGGATATGCTCTTTGTCAACTACGAGGATTATTACGACGAGACGAAGGGCAACGACATGAACCTGACCATCGACGCGACCATCCAGTATTACCTCGAAAAGCACCTGCAGCAGGCGGTCGAGGACTACGACGTGCAAAACGGCGCGGCCGCCATTGCCATGGACCCGAGCACCGGCGCGATCCTCGGCATGGTCTCGCTCGGGAATTTCGACCTGAACAACTACCAGAAGGTCAGCGACAAGGATCAGGAGGCCATTGACGCCGAGACCGATCCCGACAAGCGCTCGGAGCTGCTGACTGCCGCGCAGCAAAAGCAGTGGCGCAACAAGGCGCTCTCGGACACCTACGAGCCCGGCTCGACGTTCAAGATCATCACGCTGGCCATGGCGCTCGAGGAGGGCGTGGTCAGCGAAAACTCGTCGTTTTACTGCGGCGGCAGCATCCCCGTGCTCGGCCGTACCGATCCGGTCAAGTGCTGGAAGACGACCGGCCACGGCAGCCAGAACCTCACGCAGGCCATCCAGCACTCGTGCAATGTGGCGCTCGTGCAGATCGGGCAGCTCGTCGGCGCGCGCACATTCTACAAGTATGCCGAGGCGTTCGGCTTTCTGAACCTGACCAATAACGTGGACAGCAACCTCACGGCCAAGACCGGCATCGACATGTCCGGCGAGAGCGGTAGCATCTGGTGGAGCCAGAACACGTTCTACGATCCGGAGAACCTCTCCCAGCTCGCGGCGGCCTCCTTCGGCCAGACGTTTACGATCACGCCGCTGCAGCTCATCACGGCGGTCAGCGCCTGCGTCAACGGCGGCTACCTCTATACGCCCTATCTTGTCGAAGAGATCACCGACCAGGACGGCAACGTCGTCTCCAAGCACGATTCCACGCCCATCCGTCAGGTCGTCTCCGAGGAGACGTCCGCGCTTGTGCGCGACATCATGGAGTATGAGGTCACAAGCGGCACGGGCAAGAACGGTCAGGTCGCGGGCTACCGCATCGGCGGCAAGACCGGCACGGCCGATAAGGTCGGCGGCGGCGTCATCGTCTCGTTCGTGTGCTTCGCCCCAGCGGATGACCCGCAGGTGATGATGCTCCTGACGCTCGACGAGCCGAGCAAGTGGACCGGTACCTACGTTTCCGGCGGTAACATGGTCGCCCCCGTGGCGAGTTCCGTCATGGGCGAGATCCTGCCGTATCTCGGCATTGAGCCGAGCTACACCGCTGAAGAGCTCGTCGGCGCGGATAAGACTGTGCCGAACGTCGTCGGCCTCAGCAAGGACGCGGCGGCCGAGCGCCTGAGCGCGAACGGCTTCAGCTTCCGCACCGTCGGCAGCGGCGATACCGTCACCGACCAGACGCCCGCAGGCGGCGCGATCGTACCGAACAGCGCGGAGATCATCCTCTACCTCGGCGCGGAGAAGTCGACTGACAAGTGCATCGTCCCGAACGTCGTGGGCGACAGCGCCGCGACCGCGAACCAGAAGATCGTGAACGCGGGGCTCATCATGGGCGTTTCCGGCGCGACGAACGCAAGCTCGTCCACGGTGCGCGCCATCTCGCAGAGCATCGCCGCGGGCACGGAGGTCGAGGCCGGTACGGTCGTGCGCGTCCAGTTCAGCGACAGCTCGGTGCGCGACTAAAGACAGCAAGACCCAATTCCGAAAGGAATTTTTCAAACGCAGTTATCTGAGCTTATTTCCGCATTAGAAGACAAAACGGTGCATGCGCCGCCTGACCTGATAGTCAGAGGCCTTGCGCTCGATTCCCGCAAGGTAGAAGAGGGATTCCTCTTCTTTGCCCTGCCGGGGGAGAAGGAGGACGGCGGCGAGTTTATCGCCGAAGCCAAAGCGCACGGCCTGCGCCGTGTGCGAGCATCCGCCGGAGACGGAAATTCCCTATATCTTAGTGCCGGATGCGCACAAAGCGCTTGCGCTTTGCGCGGCGGTATGGTATGGTACTCCGGCGGGAAAACTCACCGTGGTCGGCGTGACCGGCACAAACGGCAAAACGACCACGACGTATCTTATCAAACAGCTTTTGGAGCGCACGAAGGGCGCAAAGGTCGGCCTGATCGGCACGAATCAGAATTTGATCAGTGACAAGACCATCTCGACCGACCGCACAACGCCCGACGCGCTGACCGTGCAGCGCCTGCTCGCCCAGATGGTCGATGCGGGCTGCACCTATGCCGTGATGGAGGTCTCGTCCCACGCGCTGATGCAGAGCAGGGTAGAAGGAATCCGATTCCGCGTCGGTGTTTTCACGAACCTGACGCAGGATCATCTTGACTACCACGGCACGATGGAGGCCTACTGCGACGCGAAGTCGAGGCTTTTCGACCAGTGTGACATCGCCTGCGTCAACGGTGACGATGCGTGGACGGAGCGCTTGCTCGACCGCTTTACGAGCGAGCGGATCACATTCGGGCAGGGCATGACGAATGACCTTGTCGGCTGGCATGCCCGCTACGAAAACGACTGTGTGCGCTTTACCGCCTGCACCGACTTCGACCACGAGGAGACGAAAATCGGCATCCCCGGCGGCTTTTCGCTCTATAACGCGCTCGCGGCGCTCTGCGCCGTGCAGGCGCTCGGCGTGCCGCTTTCCGACGCGGCAAAAGCGCTGACGGAATGTGTCGGCGTTAAGGGGCGGTGCGAGGTCGTACCGCTTGATGCACCGTTCACCGTCATCATTGACTATGCGCACACGCCCGACGGGCTCAAAAATATTCTCTCTACGGTCTGCGGCTTTGCCGACGGGCGCGTCATCGCGCTCTTTGGCTGCGGGGGCGACCGCGACAGGACAAAGCGACCCCGCATGGGCCGTATCGCCGCGGCGCTCTCGGACTTCGTTGTTCTCACGAGCGACAATCCCCGCACCGAAGACCCTTACGCCATCCTGCGCGATGTCCTCCCCGCCATTTTGGAGAGCAGAACGCCGTTCGCCGTCATCGAGAACCGGCGCGAGGCCATCGGCTTTGCTCTGCGCGAGGCGAAAGCGCGCGACGTCGTCGTCCTCTGCGGCAAGGGGCACGAGACCTATCAGGAGATCGGAACGATAAAATACCACCTCGACGAGAGGGAGGTCGTGCGCGAGAGGTTCGCGCAAGTACAAAGGAAGGACGCCGCCGACGCGGCGAAGGAAAACGAACATGAAGATCATCATTGCCTGCATACTGAGCTTCGCGGTCTCCGCGATCACGGGAAAATTTCTGGTCCCTGAGCTGAGAAAGCTCAAGGCCGGACAGAGCATCCGCGAGGACGGCCCCACCTGGCACGCCGGAAAGGCCGGCACGCCGACAATGGGCGGCTTAATGTTCATCCTCGGCATCTTCGTCTCTATCCTGATCTGCGGCTGGAAGGGCATGATGGCGGGGGACTTTGAGCACCTCTACATCTTCTTTTTTGCGCTGATCTTCGGCGGCATCGGCTTTTTAGACGACTTTGAAAAGGTGAAGCACAAGCAGAACCTCGGCCTTACGGCCATCCAGAAGTTCCTGCTCCAGCTCGCCGCGGCGGTCGCGTTCCTCTGCCTGATGCGATTTGAGGGTATGCTGACGCCGAACCTCTACGTGCCGTTTTTCAACACGCAGATCGTCATGAGCTGGTGGGTGTACATGGTGTTCGCGGCGTTTGTCATCGTCGGCACGGTCAACGCCGTCAACATCACGGACGGCATCGACGGCTTGGCCGGCAGCGTGACGGTGCCGGTCGGCCTGTTTTTCACCGTGCTCGCCATCTGGTGGCAGGGCTATGAGCAGCTCGGCATTTATGCTGCGGCGCTCGTCGGGGGAATTCTCGGCTTCCTCATCTATAATTTCCACCCCGCCAAGGTCTTCATGGGTGACACAGGCTCGCTGTTTCTCGGCGGCACGGTGGCGGCGCTCGCCTTTGCCTACGATATGCCGCTCGTGCTGATCCCTGTCGGCTTTGTCTACATCTGCGAGACGCTGTCCGACATTTTGCAGGTCATCTACTTCAAGGCGACGCACGGCAAGCGCCTTTTCAAGATGGCGCCGCTGCACCACCACTTCGAGCTCTGCGGCTGGAGCGAAGTAAAGCTCGTCGCCGTGTTCACCAGCGTGAGTGCGCTGTGCTGCCTGGCGGCGCTGTTCGGAGTACTCAACAGATTTCATTTTTGAGAAACGGCAAGCCGTTTCTCAAAAATGAGAGGGGATGCGCGGCGCTCTGTGCCTCGCCGCCCTTGGCGGCTCGACACTCACTCTGCGAGAAGTATTTTTCGCCACGCACCGGTCGCGGCGAAAAATGATTAAAAATATTTCGCGCCTGCGGGCGCGAAAGTCTGCGACGCTTGGTTGCAAAATGGAGGCAAACTCGCGCAGAGCGCGAGTTTGCAATCAGTATGAAAGGGGGAAGACTGCATGACCAAGGAAGAACGCTTGCTGCGGCAGGAGCAGCGCGAGCGGGCGAAGGCCATCGAGGCGGCGGCGCGCGAAGCGGGCCGCGGACCGCTGGACCTTCCGTATCTTCTGCTGGTACTTACGCTCGTGGGCGTGGGCCTGATCATGCTGTTTTCCGCAAGTTTCCCCTCGGCCTACTATGAAGAGGGTAACCCCGCGCACTACCTCATCCGTCAGGGCATTTTTGCGATCCTCGGCGTCACGGCGATGTTCGTCGTCGGCAAGATCAACTACGAGCGCTATCGCGCGGTGGCGAAGATGCTGCTGATCTTTTCCATCATCCTGCTGGTGCTCGTTCTGATCCCGGGCATCGGCACGGGCCGACTGACGCACGGCGCGCAGCGCTGGATCCGTCTCGGACCCATCCAGTTCCAGCCGTCTGAGATCACCAAGGTCGGCATCATCCTCTATTTTGCCGACAGCATTTCGAAGAAGAAAGACAAAATGGCCACGCTGCGCTACGGCATCGTGCCCTATGTTGCCATCCTCGGCGTGATTGCGGCGCTGATGGCGAAGGAGCCGCACTTTTCCGGTATGGTGCTGCTGCTCGGCATCGGTGCTGTGATGATGTATGTCGGCGGTATCCGCAACTACTGGGTCGGTCTCGGCTTTGCGCTGGTGCTGCTGGTGATCTACGCCTTTGCGACCGGCATCATCACCTACAACTCGAGCCGAATCGACATCTGGCTCGACCCGTTCAACGAGGAGTGGATGCGCGATAAGGGCTATCAGATCCGGCAGAGCTTGCTCTCCATCGGTTCGGGCGGATTGTTCGGACTGGGCCTTGGCAAGAGCCGGCAGAAGTTTCTGTTCCTGCCCGAAGAGCACAACGACTTTATTTTCGCCATCATCTGCGAGGAGCTCGGCCTTGTCGGCGCGACGATCATCATGGTCATGTTCGCGCTGCTCATCATCCGCGGCTACTGGATCGCCCTGCACGCGCGCGACCGCTTCGGAAGCCTTCTTGCCGTCGGCGTGACGACGCAGATCGCCTTGCAGGTATTCCTGAACATCGCGGTCGTGACGAATCTGATCCCGAACACGGGTATTTCGCTGCCGTTTTTCAGCTACGGCGGCACGGCGCTTGCCGTGCAGCTGGCCGAGGTCGGCATCGTACTGAGCGTTTCGCGCCAGATGCGCTGACGCGGGAAGGAGAAAACGGCTATGAAGGTCATCTTTACCTGCGGCGGCACGGCGGGGCATGTCAACCCCGCGCTCGCGCTCGCGGGCTATATGCGGGAAAAGGACGCGGGCACGCAGATCTTATTTGTCGGCGCGGAGCGCGGACTGGAGCGCGATTTGATCGCGCACACGGACTATCCGTTCCGTACGGTGAACATTTCATCGTTCCACCGCTCGTTCAGGCCTGCGGAGATCAAGCACAACCTTGTCTCGCTCAAAAATCTCGCCCACGCCGAGCGTGAGGCGAACGCCATCTTACACGATTTTCACCCCGACCTGATCGTCGGCACCGGCGGCTACGCGAGCTATCCGCTCGTGCGCTACGGCGCAAAGGCGGGCATCCCGACGGCGGTGCACGAGTCAAACATTGTGCCGGGCCTGACGACGCGGCAGTTAGAGCCCCACTGCGACCGCATCATGGTTGGCTTTGAGGACTGCCGCGCGCACTACAAGCACCCCGAAAAGGTGGTCGTGACCGGTACGCCCGTGCGCGGCGACTTCTTCACGATCAGCAAGCAGCAGGCGAAGGAAAGACTCGGCATGAACGACGGGCGCAAGCTCATCGTCTCGTTCTGGGGCAGCCTCGGGTCGAACGCGATGAACCGCGCGATGGCGGAGTTTCTGGCGCTTGAGAGCGCGAAGGAGCCCTTTTACCATATCCACGGCGTCGGCGAGATCTGCTGGAAGCCGATGCAGCAGTGGATGCACGATGACGGGCTGGAGATCACCGAGCATCCCGCGCTCGACGTGCGCGAGTACATCTACGACATGGCGACTGTCATGCGCGCCGCCGACCTCGTTATCTGCCGCGCGGGCGCGTCTACGCTCAGCGAGCTGACGGCGCTCGGTGTTCCGGCGATTCTGGTGCCGTCGCCCAACGTGACGAATCACCATCAGGAGAAGAACGCGGCGCTGCTCGGCGACCACGGCGCGGCGCTCGTGCTGCCGGAAGAGGGCCTTGACGGCAAGAAGCTCTTCGCCGCCGCGGCGGGCATCCTGAACGATCCGCAGCGGATGGAGACGATGTCTCAAAACATGGCGGCGCTCGGCATCCCCGACGCGACCAAGCGCATCTACGACACAGTGATGACGCTGCTCAAGTGAAAACAAAAGGAAGCGAGCATGGCTCGCTTCCTTTTTGCGTGTTTTTGCGATTTATTCCGCCTTCAAAATGAAGTCCATATAGATGGGATTGTGGTCGGAGTAGCGGTAGCCTGCGTCGACGACATCGGCGGAGACGGCTTCGACGTTGTCGGAGACGAGGAAGCCGTCGACCGTCACGCGGAAGGTCGTCTCCTCGTTGTAGGGTTCGTTGGCCGTGCGGCAGGTGGCGACGGGATGGTCGACGTCAAACGGCACGACGAGGGAGAGCCCGTCGGGGATCGTCCCCTCGGGGATGGGCTGCGCCCAGGTGTCGTTCTCGCCGCCCGCAACGCCGAAGATCTTGGCAGAATTGCCAAGCAGGTCCTTGTTGAAGTCGCCGCCCGCGACGCAGTAGTTGCCGTTTTCATATTCCGCCAGCATATCGGCGCAGAGCATTTCAAGCTGCTCGGTCGCGATGGTGCCGTCGGACGTGTAGGCCGAAAGATGCAGGTTATAGAGCACCAGCTCCCTGCCGTTTTCCATCGGGACGCGGCTGACGGAGTAGCAGCGGTCCAGGTCGACGAGCTTCATAACGCTCGTCTCGATCGGCAGCGAGCGGCGCACGGCGGACGAGATCGGATGGCGCGAGAGCGTCACGATACCGGACTGGTTTGCGCCGTGGGGGTTAATAAGAGGATAGAAGAGGTAGGGACTGTCATAATTCTGCGCGAAGACCTCGTTGAATTCGCTGTTTTCCATCACATCACTGAGATAAGCGTCCTCTGCGATGTGCCAGCTGCGCGTGCCGTCGATGTCGACCTCCTGAAAGAGGGCGAAGTCGGGCGAAAGGTCTTTGACGAGCGAGACCTCGCCGCGCATATTCTCAGCAACGGCCTGCCTGCTGCGGGCGCGGCTCTCCTTGCCGCCGTCCATGAAGAAGCTGTAATCGTCGCTGTACGCGCCGAAGCCCACGTTGGCCGACGAAACGCGGTAGGTGACGCCGGTCTGCGGCGCGCCCTCCATCGGTGCGGCAGAGGCGGCGTCGCAGTGCACCACGCTGAGCGTCTGCCAGTCCTCCACGCGGTAGTACGCGGCAAAGACATAGATGACGTAAGCCAGCACGATCAAAACAAGCGCCAACAGAACAGAGAGCGCAATTTTCAGCGGTTTTTTCATCGAAAAACTCCTTTCGGGGAGAAATGCCAGTAGTCTCATTTTGCCACAAAGCGGGCGGGAAAGCAAGGCAAAAAGAAGTTGACGCGCCGCGGCAAAATAGCTATACTGAAAATGCCCAACTATTGCCCTGCGAAAACCGGCAGTCACCCATTTTCCGCAAAAGCCATACGATGGAAAAGTAATGTGCTTGCGGGAGGGAACATGATGTGTGAGCTGTTGGTAGAGGGCGGGGAGCGCCTGTACGGAGAACTCACGATACAAGGCTCAAAAAACAGTGTGCTGCCGATTTTGGCAGCGACGCTTTTGTGCGCGGACACCTGCGTGATCGAAAATTGCCCGAAGCTGCGGGACGTGGATGCGTCCGTTGCCATTCTGCGGCACTTGGGCTGCTGCACGCACTGGGAGGACAGTGCGCTCGTGGTCGACACAGCGCGCATGGACCGCGCGGTCGTGCCCGACGCACTGATGCGAGAGATGCGCTCGTCGGTCATCTTTCTCGGCGCGATTCTGGCGCGCTGCAAGGAAGCGACGATCTGTTATCCCGGCGGCTGCGAGCTGGGGCCGCGTCCCATTGACCTGCACTTAAGCGCCCTGAGCGCCTTGGGGGCAGAGATCAGGGAGACGGGCGGCGAGCTCAAGTGCCGCGGCGGAACGCTTCTCGGGAGCGATGTGTACTTACCCATGCCGAGCGTGGGCGCGACGGAAAACGCGCTCCTCTGCGCCTGCGGCGCAGACGGTGTGACGACGATCTACAACGCCGCGCGCGAGCCGGAGATCGTCGATTTACAGAACTTTATCAACGCGATGGGCGGCAACGTCCGCGGCGCGGGAGGCTCGATCATCACAGTCGAGGGAAAGCGCGCGCTGCACGGCGGGAAATACCGCATCATCGCCGACCGCATCGTGGGCGCGACGTATCTCTGCGCCGCGGCCTGCTGTGGGGGAGAGGTACGCCTTCGCGGCGTCGACCCGCGGCCGCTTTCGACTGTGTCCGGCGCGCTGAGCGAGGCGGGCTGCACGGTCAAAAGCGGGGAGGACGATGTTTTCCTCCAAAGTGATGGCTGTCTCAGATCCATCCGCCCTGTGCGCACGGCGCCCTATCCGGGCTTTCCGACGGACGCGCAGCCGGTGCTGATGGCGGCGCTTTTGAAAAGCGCGGGCAGCACCGTTTTTGTAGAGAATATTTTTGAAAACCGTTACCGCCATGTCGACGAGCTGGCGCGCATGGGCGCGGAGGTGCGCGTCGCGGGGCGCGTGGCCGTCGTCACGGGACGCGAGCACCTGCACGGCGCGCGCGTCAAGTGCACCGACCTTCGCGCGGGCGCGGCGCTTGTGATTGCGGGCCTGCAGGCCGACGGACTCACGCGCATTTCGCGCATCGAGCACATCGACCGCGGCTATGAGAGCATCGAGCGCGACCTTGGCGTGCTGGGCGCGCATGTGCGGCGGGAGACGGGTACATAAGCAAACGAAGAAAAAAGGCAGGAAAACTATGGCGTCAAAGCGAAGAAACAGACGGCGCAGGCGGGGAAGAGCCTCTTTCCCGCTGAGACTTTTGTGCCTCGCGGTCGTGATCGCCGCATTTCTCGGCGCGCTGACGATGTTCTTCCGCATCAATATGATCGTGGTGGAGGGCAACGAGCGCTATACCGAGGAGCAGATCATCGAGGCTGCGGGCGTGCAGAAGGAGCAGAACCTTGTGCTGCTGAACAAATATAAGGTCAAACAATCCATTTTCGACACGCTTCCGTATGTGGAGACCGTTGTCATCAACCGCAAATACCCCGACGCGCTCATTCTGACCGTGACGGAGTGCACGGCCTCCGCTGCGCTGACGGGCGAAAACGGCACATGGCTCATGAGCGACAAAGGCAAAATTCTGGAGCGCGCAGCGCAGATCCCCGAGGGCTGCGCGCGCGTGACCGGCTGCACGCTCGTCGAGCCCGCGGTCGGCGCGATGGCGGCGTTTGCGGACGAGGATTCGTATAAATTCGAGCGCCTGCTCACGCTGCTGCGCACGGCGGAGGATAAGCAGCTTCTCTCCATGATCGGTGAGATCGACCTGAGCGACGGCACGGCCATCACCTTTACCTATTTGGACCGCTTTACGGTCAAAATGCCCTGGGATGCGGACATCGCCTACAAGCTCGGGAATGTGCGCACGGTGGTGGAGCAGCTTGAAGCCAATCAGACCGGCACGATCAACCTGATGAACGACGGCAGGGCTGACTTCATCCCGGAATAAAGGCGGAAGTTGACGTAAAAAAGTTTCCCCGAAATGGCCGATTGCTATTGACCCCGCGGGAAAACCGTAATACAATGATTAAGATAGCAAATACCTGATATTGTGGCGCTTGCAGCGGCAAGTGCCTTGCCCATACAACAGATTGCAGGAGGAACCGACATGGCATTCGGATTGGAGACCGGTCCTGAAAACGTAGTTAAGATCAAGGTCATCGGCGTTGGCGGCGGCGGCAACAACGTGGTCAACCGCATGGTGCGCACCGGTGCGCGCGGCGTCGACTTTGTCGCGGTGAACACAGATAAGCAGGCGCTCAACGTGTCTGCCGCCACTTATAAAATTCAGATCGGCGAAAAGCTGACCCACGGTCAGGGCGCCGGCTCCGACCCCGAGGTGGGCCGCAAGTCCGCTGAGGAGAGCCGGAACCAGATCGCCAAGGCGCTGGAGGACACCGATATGGTGTTCATCACCGCCGGCATGGGCGGCGG
>OHAB01001494.1_pt1 | contig 13753 bp, 15 predicted proteins | sample 1577031 | NCBI WGS metagenome assembly OHAB01 (sample SAMEA3541477, study PRJEB24748) | human gut metagenome | biome: human gut; feature: human-associated habitat; material: faeces | place: China | collected 2012 | reverse complement strand
TTTAGGTGTTTCCAACATCAGAGAGGTTATTGATGGATTGACGAAACTGCCCGTTACAGTAATCACTACTCATGTTCATTGGGATCATATCGGTGGACATAAATATTTTCGGTCTATTGCAGTTCATGAAGCAGAAAAAGAATGGCTATCGGTCAAATTCCCTATACCTTTGCAAGTGGTAAAAAACAATATTATGTGCAATCCATGTGATTTCCCCTCGGATTTTAAGGTAGAGAAATATCAGATTTTTCAAGGGGTTCCGCAAATGATTTTACATGATGAAGATTGTATTGACTTAGGGAACAGAAAGTTGGTAGTTATTCACACGCCCGGTCATTCTCCCGGACATTGTTGTTTCTATGAAGCGGATAGAAAATATCTGTATTCCGGCGATTTGATATATAGCGGTTGCCTTGATGCTTTTTATCCATCAACAAACCCACAAGAATTTTGGAAGTCTGTTAGAAAAATTCAATCTTTAAAGATAAGTCGAATTTTGCCAGGACATCATCATTTATCTATTCCAGTTACTATAATTGACAAGATAGAGACAGCTTTTCACAACTTGTCAAATGAAGGGAAATTAAAACAAGGGAATGGTATATTCAGCTATGAGGGGTTTCAAATCCATATCTGAAATGCAATCTTAGTTTTACAATTTTATATCCCTACACACAAAGCAGTTAGTCTTAGGATTGACTGCTTTTTTCATACCCAGAAAGGAGTGATTGATTTATGCGTATGATTTGGAACAAAGGACACCGTATCAGAGCCAGCGACAAGCACCTTGTTTATCATTTTTCCATAGAGACGCTTCTGTTTGTGTTCGTGGCAGTTCTCCTGCTACTGAATAGCAAACAGCTCATGCGTACCGACTGGGAACATTTCAGCTTATTAGACAATGGCTTTACGCTTTCCCTTTACAACTTCATAACCATACTGATAGCGACTGGTGTTTGTGCATTGGTCGCTTTTCTGTATTACCGCTTCTGTTACGACAGTTTCAAGAAGCTCCTGCACCGTCAAAAGCTGGCAAGAATGATACTGGAAAATAAGTGGTATGAAGCCGATACCGTACAAGACAGCGGTTTTTTTACTGACCTGCAAAGCAGATCAAGGGAAAAAATCGTCTGGTTTCCAAAGATTTATTATCAAATGGAAAAGGGACTGCTTCATATCCGCTGTGAAATTACGCTGGGGAAATATCAAGACCAGCTTTTACGGTTAGAGGATAAATTGGAAAGTGGCTTGTATTGCGAGCTGACCGACAAGACCCTGCATGACGGCTATATCGAATATACCCTGCTTTATGATATGATAGCGAACCGCATTACCATTGATGAAGTACGGGCAGAAAACGGCTGTCTTAGACTGATGAAAAATCTTGTCTGGGAATATGACGCACTCCCTCACGCTCTGATTGCTGGTGGGACTGGTGGCGGTAAAACTTATTTTCTGCTGACGCTCATTGAAGCCTTACTGCATACCAACGCTGTCCTTTACATCTTAGACCCGAAGAACGCTGACCTTGCAGACTTAGGGACAGTTATGGGAAATGTGTATCACACCAAAGAAGAAATGATTGATTGCGTCAATGCCTTTTATGAGGGCATGGTACAGCGAAGTGAGGAAATGAAGCGACACCCGAACTATAAGACGGGCGAAAACTACGCCTATCTGGGACTGCCACCCTGCTTTCTTATCTTTGATGAATATGTGGCGTTTTTTGAAATGCTGGGGACAAAAGAAAGCGTGAGCTTACTTAGCCAGTTAAAGAAAATCGTTATGTTAGGGCGACAAGCAGGTTATTTCCTTATCGTTGCCTGCCAGCGTCCAGACGCAAAGTATTTCTCGGACGGTATCAGAGATAACTTCAATTTCCGTGTGGGACTTGGGCGTATCAGCGAATTAGGTTACGGTATGCTGTTTGGTTCAGATGTGAAAAAGCAGTTTTTCCAGAAGCGTATCAAGGGGCGTGGCTATTGTGATGTGGGAACAAGCGTTATCAGTGAGTTTTACACGCCTTTAGTCCCGAAAGGACATGATTTTTTGCAGACTATCGGCTCTCTTGCACAAGCAAGGCAGGACGGGACGGCGACGTGCGAAGCGAAAGGCGACGGCACGGACTAGCCGTTGCTGGTGTGGCGTAAGCCACGCCAGCAGGTAAAACCCCTCGGTATCTAACAGAGGGGTACGTTTGCAAATAGACAATAGACAAAAAACATAGGAAACATAAGGCTTCTGGCATGGTTTTCTAGCAAAAATCGGCTGTGAAGTCGCCTTAAAAAACTTCACACTTTACAGATTGGGGGTATGGTTCTGAATGAAGAACAATGGATAAAAGAATTACGGGAGAAACGGATTGCTTACGGTATCTCACAAGGCAGGCTGGCGGTGGCTTCTGGTATCACAAGGGAATATCTCAACAAGATAGAAAGCGGAAAAATGAAGCCGTCAAAGGAACTTCTGGAAACTCTGCATAAGGAACTGGCAAGGTTCAATCCAGAAGCACCGCTTACCATGCTGTTTGATTATGTGAAAATTCGTTTTCCCACGCTGGATATACAGCACATCATCAAAGATATATTAAAACTGAATATCAATTATATGCTCCATGAAGATTACGGACATTACAGTTATACGGAGCATTATTCTTTAGGGGACATCTTTATCTATACGTCGGCTGACGAAGAAAAAGGTGTCCTTTTAGAGTTAAAGGGGCGTGGTTGCAGGCAGTTTGAAAGTTACCTGCTGGCACAGCAAAGAAGCTGGTATGACTTTCTTATGGACGCACTTATAGACGGTGGCGTGATGAAGCGTATCGACCTTGCTATCAACGACCATACGGGCATTTTGGATATTCCAGAGCTTGCGGAAAAATGCAGGAAACGGGAATATATCGGAAAGTCCAGAAGCTATAAGTTTTATCAGTCGGGCGAGCTTATCAAGCACAGAGAGGACGACAGAGAATATATGGGACGTACCCTTTATCTTGGTTCGCTGAAATCAGATGTGTATTTCTGTATCTATGAAAAGGACTATGAGCAGTACGTCAAGTTAGGGACACCGCTTGAAGAAGCCGACATTATCAACCGTTTTGAGATACGGCTTAGAAATGAACGTGCCTATTATGCAGTACGAGATTTGCTGACCTATTATGACGCAGAGCAGACCGCCTTTTCTATCATCAACCAGTATGTGCGGTTTGTTGATGAAGAACCAGACAAGCGAAAAAATGACTGGAAACTCAATGACCGCTGGGCTTGGTTTATCGGCGATAACAGACAGAGCTTGAAGCTGACGACAAAGCCAGAGCCTTACACCTTAGACCGTACATTGCGGTGGGTACAACGGCAGGTAGCACCGACCTTGAAAATGCTGAAAAAGATTGATAAGGGAAACGGTACAGACTACATGGAAACAATCGAACAGCAGGCAAAGCTCACAGAAAAGCATGAAATGATAATCAAACAGCAGACGACCCCTGCAAAAGATTTGGTGGAAAGTTAGGAGTGATAAAAAATGTGGGTATTATTAAAAGACTTCCTGCTGGTATCTATGGGAATGGGTATCGGCGTAGTCTTGATGTGTATTTTGAATGTCGGCAAAGAAGCTGACTATGAAATGAAACAATTAAAAGAAAGCGAGGACAATTAAATGAATTTCGGACAAAATTTGTATCAATGGTTTTTATCAAACGCACAGAGCTTGGTGCTTATGTCGATCGTGGTTATCGGTATCTACTTAGGTTTCAAGCGTGAGTTTTCCAAACTTATCGGCTTCTTGGTAGTTGCCTTGATTGCTGTCGGCTTGGTATTCAATGCTGGCGGTGTGAAAGATGTACTGTTAGAGCTGTTCAATAAGATTATCGGTGCATAAAATTTTATTGTAGTGCTGATATGAGAATGTTATGATATGGATATGAAGAAAGTGACGAATTAGAATTTGAAAGTGAGATGAGAAATATGTTTGGATCACCAGCATTATTGATGAGAAAAAGAATAATTTTAAAGAAACTAGAACAAAATGGTGCAATATCAGAAGAAACTGCAAAAACATTAGAAGAAATAGGTGTATTTAATCCTAATGCTTTTTCAAAATTAAATGACAAATTGGTAAAAGATAAGATTTTAATTAGAACAAAAACTGATAAATATTATTTGAATAGGTAATCGCAAAATTTCAGTTTTACGATTTCATATCCATACACAAAGCATTTAGTCTTAGGGATTGAGGTGTTCTATTATGAGTGAGAGAGAAAAAATCATTCGTTTATGGTTTGATATGTGGCTGAAACAGCAAGATTTAGGAATGGATAAAATTTTTACAGAAGATGTTGTTTATACGGAAAGCTGGTGTCCTAAATATGAAAATCTTAAAACAGTAAAACATTGGTTTAATGAATGGAATACTCGTGGTAAAGTCATTATTTGGGATATTAAACAGTTCTTTCATAAAGAAAATCAAACTGTCGTAGAATGGTATTTTAAAAATGAAATGAATACGGGAAGCGTTGAAGAATTTGACGGTATTTCCTTAATTGAATGGACAGAAGATAACAAAATCAAATCATTAAAAGAATATGGTTGCAATCTGAATAACTATAATCCATATCAACACAGCGATAACCCTCAATTTAGAGATGAAAAAACAAACTGGTTTTAAAACTTAATCAAATTATATCCATATACACAAAGCAGTTAGTCTTAGGATTGACTGCTTTTTTCTTACCAAAATTTCAGATTGGAGTGATGAAATGAACGATATTTTTAAGGATATGCAGGCAAACGTCGGCTGTGAATACATTTCCGACCTGCCCTCTTACAAGCGTAAGGTGTGGCAGGAAATGAAACGACTGAACCCTGCCGATTATGAAGAAAGACAGTTAGAAGATTTTTCTAAATATGTGTTTGGTATGTCGTACCAGACCTTAAAAGATGTGATGAAACAACAGAAAGGACGTGAGGAACAATGCAGGAAACAAGGGTGCTGGTGGAAACGAGAGGAACAACTGGCGAAGAAACAACATCATACTGGTTCGACCTGCCGATAGATGTTGCCGAGTTTGAAGAAAAGTTAGGTGTCGGTGCAGAAAGTGGGGATTACCGCATTATCGAAAAGGTACTGCCCTTTGCTGATGAAGTCCACGAACATACAAGCGTGTACCAGCTCAACGAATTAGATTTTATGTACCGCCAGCTTTCAAGTGATATGCAGGAAGAATATGTATCACTACTTACGGTGTTTGAGAATTTAGAAGCACTTTATATTTGCAGGAACGTGATTACGGTTTATCCCGACTGCAAAAGCATGATAGATGTTGCAAGGCAAAAGCTGATGAACGACCCGACATTTAAGCATTTATCCGAGGACTGTCAAGAATATTACTTTGACTTTGAAGCCTACGCTTCTCACTTGCAGGAACACGGGAAATTTTTAGTAACAGAACACGGTATCTTTGAACTGCCAGAGTAGGAAATGAGGTGGTGCTTATGATTGATGATATGGCGGTTTACATTGCTAATCTTGGCAAATACAATGAGGGCTATTTAGTCGGTGCTTGGTTCACGTTCCCCATTGACGAGGAAGATGTAAAAGAAAAAATCGGCTTGAATGAACAGTATGAGGAATACGCTATCCATGATACCGACAACTTCCCCATTGCGATTGGCGAGTATGTTTCCATTGAAGAACTCAATGAGATGTATGAAATGATAGAGGAACTTCCCGACTATATCGTAGAGTGTCTGGACGAATTTATCAGCCACTACGGGACGCTGGAAGAAGTCGTGGAACACAAGGACGATATTTATTATTATCCCGACTGTGAAACCATGACAGACGTTGCCTACTACTACATAGACGAATTGCAGGCACTTGGCGACATTCCACCCAGCTTACAGAACTACATTGACTATGAAGCCTACGGGCGAGATTTGGATATGGGCGGTTGCTTTATTGAAACAAGCCGAGGTATGTGCGAGATACCATATTAACGCTGGAAGATCAGCGACAAGCATTGTTGCTACTGACAGCGTATTTCTCTTTAAGGGACAGTCTGAAAATGGCTGTCCTTTTCTATTTAGAAACTTACGAAAGGAGCTGAAAGAACTTGAAAAAGATTAAATCTTATACGGGTATCTGGAACGTGGAAAAAGTCTTGTATGCAATCAATGACTTTAACTTACCCTTTCCCGTTACCTTTACACAGATTACATGGTTTGTGATTACAGAATTTATCATCATTCTGTTTGGGGATATTCCCCCACTTTCCATGATTGAGGGAGCATTTCTCAAATACTTTGGTATTCCCGTTGCTCTCACTTGGTTTATGTCGCAGAAAACCTTTGACGGAAAGAAGCCGTACAGCTTTTTGAAATCACAGATAACCTATGCCCTGCGACCTAAAATCACTTATGCAGGAAAAGCCGTAAAACTGCATAAGCAGATATTGAATGAAACAATCACGGCAGTAAGGAGTGTGAACTATGTTCCCGATAAAATATATTGACAATAACCTTGTCTGGAACAAGGACAATGAGGTGTTCGCCTACTATGAGCTGATACCGTACAACTATTCTTTCCTATCCGCAGAGCAGAAATTTATCGTGCATGACAGTTTTCGACAGCTAATCGCACAGTCCCGTGAGGGTAAAATTCATGCGTTGCAGATTGCCACAGAAAGCTCAATCCGCAGTATGCAGGAACAGTCAAAGAAGCTGGTAACTGGAAAATTAAAGGAAGTTGCCTGCCAGAAGATAGACGAACAGACCGAAGCGTTAGTATCTATGATTGGGGACAATCAAGTGGACTACCGCTTTTTTCTTGGCTTTAAGCTCATGGTTACGGAAGAACAGCTCAATCTGAAGAACATCAAAAAATCGGCGTGGCTGACGTTCACGGAATTTCTCCATGAAGTGAACCACACGCTGATGAATGATTTTGTTTCCATGCCGAATGATGAAATCAACCGTTACATGAAAATGGAAAAGTTACTGGAAAATAAAATCTCCCGTCGCTTTAAGGTGCGTCGCTTGGAAATCAATGATTTTGGGTATCTCATGGAACATCTTTACGGCAGGGACGGTATCGCCTATGAAGATTATGAGTACCAGCTACCAAAGAAGAAATTAAAGAAAGAAACGCTGATAAAATACTACGACCTTATCCGTCCGACAAGGTGTGTGATTGAGGAAAGCCAGCGGTATTTACGATTGGAACATGAGGACAAGGAAAGCTATGTGTCCTATTTTACCGTCAATGCGATTGTCGGCGAGCTTGATTTTCCGTCGTCTGAAATCTTCTATTTCCAGCAACAGCAATTCACATTCCCCGTTGATACTTCTATGAATGTAGAAATCGTGGAGAACAGAAAGGCTCTTACCACAGTAAGAAATAAGAAAAAGGAATTGAAAGACCTTGACAATCACGCTTATCAAGCAGGAAGTGAAACCAGCTCAAATGTGGTGGACGCATTAGACAGCGTGGACGAGCTGGAAACCGATTTAGACCAGAGCAAAGAAAGTATGTATAAGTTAAGCTACGTCATACGGGTGTCTGCACCCGATCTTGACGAGCTGAAACGCCGTTGTGATGAAGTCAAGGACTTTTACGACGACCTCAATGTAAAGCTGGTGCGTCCTGCTGGGGATATGCTGGGGCTTCATTCTGAATTTCTTCCTGCCAGCAAGCGATATATCAATGACTATGTGCAGTATGTAAAATCAGATTTCTTGGCAGGGCTTGGCTTTGGTGCGACACAGCAGTTAGGGGAAACTACGGGTATCTATATGGGCTATTCCGTTGATACGGGAAGAAATGTGTACCTGCAACCGTCCCTTGCCAGTCAAGGTGTAAAAGGTACAGTTACAAATGCTCTTGCTTCTGCTTTTGTCGGTTCGCTTGGCGGTGGAAAGTCGTTCTGCAACAATCTTCTGGTGTATTATTCGGTGTTGTTTGGCGGTCAAGCAGTCATTTTAGACCCCAAAGCTGAGAGGGGCAACTGGAAAGAAACGCTCCCAGAAATCGCCCATGAAATCAATATCGTAAACCTTACCAGCGACAAGGACAATGCAGGACTTCTTGACCCGTTTGTGATTATGAAGAATGTAAAAGACGCTGAAAGTCTGGCAATCGACATCTTAACATTCCTTACGGGTATTTCCTCTAGGGACGGCGAAAAATTCCCTGTACTTCGTAAGGCGGTACGCTCCGTTACCCAGAGCGACAGTCGGGGCTTGCTCCATGTGATAGACGAGCTACGCCGTGAAGATACACCCATATCAAGAAATATCGCAGACCATATCGACAGCTTCACGGACTACGACTTTGCACACCTGCTGTTTTCAGACGGTACGGTGGAAAATGCAATCAGTCTGGATAACCAGCTCAATATCATTCAAGTAGCGGACTTAGTATTACCAGATAAGGATACAACATTTGAGGAATACACGACCATTGAATTATTGTCGGTGTCTATGCTGATTGTGATTAGTACCTTTGCCCTTGATTTTATCCATTCGGACAGAAGCATTTTTAAGATTGTCGATTTGGACGAAGCGTGGGCGTTCTTAAATGTGGCACAAGGCGAAACTTTATCAAATAAGCTGGTGCGTGCTGGACGAGCTATGCAGGCAGGCGTCTATTTTGTTACACAATCTTCTGGCGACGTGTCAAAGGAAAGTCTGAAAAACAATATCGGCTTGAAGTTTGCCTTTCGTTCTACTGACATCAACGAGATAAAGCAGACCTTAGAATTTTTCGGTATCGACAAGGACGACGAAAACAACCAGAAACGCTTGCGTGATTTGGAGAACGGACAATGCTTATTGCAGGACTTATACGGGCGTGTCGGTGTGGTGCAGATACACCCAGTCTTTGAAGAACTGCTACACGCCTTTGATACCAGACCGCCCGTACAGAGAAATGAGGTGGAGTGATGAAAGAAAGGATAAAAGGTGCGTTCACAAAAAAGAAGATTTTCCACTTTCTCAAAATGGCTCTGTTTGTCGTGGCACTCTCCCTTATCCTGCTTTCACTTCTGGGGACGGTGGCTCATGCGACGGGGCTTGTGGACGATACCATAAACGCAGAAAATCTTTACTCAAAATATCCCCTTTCCAACTACCAGCTTGATTTTTATGTGGATAATAGCTGGTCGTGGTTGCCGTGGAACTGGCTGGACGGTATCGGAAAATCGGTGCAGTACGGACTTTACTGCATTACCAATTTTGTCTGGACGATAAGCCTTTATTTAAGCAATGCTACGGGCTATGTGGTGCAGGAAGCATACAAACTTGATTTTATTAACGATATGGCAGACAGTATCGGACAAAGCATACAGACCCTTGCAGGCGTTACCGAGAACGGCTTTTCTTCTACGGGCTTCTATGTCGGTTTCCTGCTTCTCATTATCTTAGTGGTGGGACTTTATGTTGCCTATACGGGACTTATCAAACGGGAAACCAGCAAGGCACTTCACGCTGTTATCAACTTTGTGGTGGTGTTCGTGCTGTCCGCTTCGTTTATTGCCTACGCTCCCGACTACATCAAGAAGATAAATGAATTTTCATCAGACATCAGTACCGCTTCTTTGGACTTGGGAACAAAAATCATGCTCCCCAACTCTGACAGCGAGGGCAAGGACAGCGTGGACTTGATACGGGACAGCTTGTTTTCCATTCAAGTGGAACAGCCGTGGCTCTTGCTTCAATTTGGTAACAGCAACGCAGAGGAAATCGGGACAGACCGTGTAGAAGCTCTGGTATCAGTAAGTCCAGAGGACGAGGACGGAAAGACCAGAGAGGAAGTCGTGAAAACAGAAATCGAGGACAATGACAACAACAATCTGACGATACCGCAGGTCGTAAACCGTTTAGGTATGGTGTTCTTCCTGCTATTCTTTAACTTAGGTATCACGATATTTGTATTCTTGCTTACGGGTATGATGTTGTTCAGCCAGATACTTTTTATTATCTTTGCAATGTTTTTACCTATCAGTTTTTTACTTTCCATGATACCGAGCTATGAAAGCATGGCAAAGCAGGCAATCGTAAGGGTGTTTAATACCATAATGACACGGGCAGGAATAACGCTCATTGTAACGGTGGCGTTCAGCATTTCCAGTATGTTTTATAACATCTCCACGGACTATCCGTTTTTCATGGTGGCGTTCTTGCAGATAGTATGTTTCGCTGGTATCTACATGAAGCTGGGCGACTTAATGAGTATGTTCTCACTTAATGCTGGCGACAGTCAAAGCATGGGACGAAGAATTTTCCGCAGACCGTATCTGTTTATGCGACATAGGGCTAGGCGTATGGAACACCGTATTGCAAGGGCGGTAAGTGCTGGCGGTATTTCGGGCGGTGTCGCTGGTGCGGTGGCTGGAAGTGCCGTTGCTGGCAAGAGAGCCGAAAGAAAAAATACGGCTTCTAAAGAAAATCGGGGCAATACCACTTCCAGCATGGGACAGCGTGCAGGCTCAAAGGTGGGTGCTGTCTTAGATACGAAAAATAAAGTGAAAGACAAGGCAAATGCTGTCAAAGAAAACATCAAGGATATGCCGACACAGACCGCTTATGCGGTGTATTCCGCAAAGGAAAAGGCAAAGTCCAGCGTGTCCGACTTCAAGCGTGGCATGGTGCAGGAACAGCAGTCCAGACAGACGGGACGCTTGGAAAAGCAGGAACAGCATAAGAAAAATATCGCTGACAAGCGTATGGAGCTTCAAAAGGCACAAGAAGCAAGGCAGGCACAGCGAAAGGCTGACGGATCAGCGACAACGGGAGCTACCCGTCCCCATGAGCGACCAGCCACAGCTTCAACCATTCCAAAGCCGAGTGCGGAAAAAATGCAGGAAGTCAAACGTCCTGCCACAGCGACCACTTCAAAAGCAAGTGAGCCAGTCAAGACAAATGTTATCAAAGAGCGTCCGTTATCTTCTGGTGCTTCTGATAGGAAAGCGACCCAGTCTGCACAGCCAGTACATAGGCAGAATGTAGAAAAAGTGGTATCGCAGGAAACACGCCAGAATTACACCAAAGACCGCAGGACAAAGGTTCAGCAGACCCAGAGCGTCCAGAAGAACCAGCAGACCACAGAGAAAACCCGTAACCTTGTAACGAAGAAAGGACAGAAGAAAAAATGAAACTGAAACATATCGCTCTTATTGGCAGTCTGTTTCCTATCCTCTTTTCTATAGTCCTTTTCTTTGGTGTCCTCATTAGTGCGGACAGCGACGACGAGAACAGCAACTTTTCTTCTGGCATTACGGGTATGAACTTATCCGCAGAAGTCTTGAAACATCAGCCTATGGTGGAAAAGTACGCCAGAGAAAACGATATCTCCGAGTATGTCAATGTGCTACTGGCTATCATTCAAGTAGAAAGTGGCGGTACGGCAGAAGATGTTATGCAGAGTTCAGAAAGTCTTGGTTTACCGCCCAACTCTTTAGATACGGAAAGCTCAATCAAGCAGGGGTGTAAGTATTTTGCGTCCCTGCTTTCTTCCTGCAAAAATCAAGGTATCGACGATTTGAATGTAGCGATACAGTCCTATAACTATGGCGGTGGCTATGTGGGATATGTGGCAGGAAAAGGAAAGAAACACACTTTTAATCTTGCAGAGAGCTTCGCCCGTGAGAAATCGGGTGGAAAGAAAGTAACCTACACCAACCCGATAGCCGTTGCGAAGAATGGGGGCTGGCGGTATGGCTATGGAAATATGTTCTATGTGGAATTAGTCAATCAGTATTTAACTGTTCCGCAGGTATCGGGAGAACTGGCACAAAAGGTAATGAATGAAGCGTTGAAATATCAAGGCTGGAAATATGTGTATGGTGGCAGTAACCCGAACACTTCCTTTGATTGTAGCGGACTTGTGCAATGGTGCTATGGAAAAGCTGGTATCTCCTTACCGAGAACAGCACAAGCACAGTATGACGCAACCCAACATCTGCCACTCTCGCAGGCAAAAGCAGGCGATTTGGTGTTTTTCCATTCCACCTATAACGCTGGTACTTATGTAACGCACGTTGCAATTTATGTAGGGAATAACCAGATGTACCATGCAGGCGACCCGATAGGATATGCAGACCTAAGTAGTAGTTACTGGCAACAGCACTTAATCGGTGCAGGACGAGTAAAACAATAGAAAGGACTTGAAAAATATGTTTAAGAAGAATAAGAAACAGACAGAAACTATCAAAGAACCAAAAGAAAAAAAGGTGCGTACTGTCAAGGTAGGCACACATAAGAAAACCGTGATTGCGTTGTGGGTGGTGCTTATCGCAAGCGTGAGCTTTGGGGTGTATAAGAATTTTACGGCTATCGACCAGCACACGACCCATGAAAAAGAAATCATTGAACTTCGCTTGCAGGACACCAACGGGATAGAAAATTTCGTGAAGAACTTCGCAAAGTCCTATTACACATGGAATAACAGCAAAGAAGCGATTGAAGCAAGGACGCAGGCAATCAGCGGTTATCTGACAAAGGAATTGCAGGACTTGAATATAGATACCATTAGAACCGATATACCGACCAGCTCCACGGTTACAGATGTGATTGTATGGAGTATCGAACAGTCGGGAACGGACACTTTTTCTGCTACCTACGAAGTAGATCAGCAGATAAAAGAGGGAGAACAGACAACAGCTGTCAAGGCAACCTATACCGTAAAAGTCCATGTAGACGCTGACGGGGATATGGTAATCGTTCAGAACCCTACCCTTGCACCAGCAATCGAAAAATCAGACTATGAGCCTAAGACACCAGAAGCAAATGCAAGTGTAGACGCTGATACCGTCAATGACGCTACTGCATTTCTTGAAACATTCTTTAAGCTGTACCCGACAGCCACAGAAAAAGAGCTTGCCTACTATGTATCGGGAAATGTGCTTGAACCTATCGGCAGGGACTACCTTTATTCTGAATTGGTAACCCCTATCTTTACAAAGGACGGGGACAATGTAAAAGTCAAGGTAGCAGTAAAATTCCTTGATAATCAGACAAAGGCAACGCAGGTATCGCAGTTTGAGCTAGTGCTACATAAAGATAATAACTGGAAGATTGTAGGATAACATAGTAAAAGGCAGGTACACCATGCCGTGGTTATCTGCCTTAGTTGTTATCTATTTTAAATTGTTTTTTTAGAATGTCCTTTAAAGTAAAATATTCTGATGTAAGCTTATTCATAGCAATCCACATGTGAATTGATGTATATTGCAAATCTTCAATATAGAAGCTATTGATATTTTGTTTATCTGCTAAAATATATTTTGGTAATAATGATATTCCACCGCCCATAGTAACGGTATTAAGAATTGCTTCTACAGTTACAGGCACATCTTGATCGAGCGTTGCACTGCCTTTAATACCCTCAATCTGCTTCTGAACTTCTTGAACCAAAGCATCATAATCCTCAACTAAGCCTTTATATTTTTCAATATCTGCTTCAACCTCAGCAGTCAACGCATCTCTTTCTGCCTCAGCCTTTTTCACAGCTGCTTTTGCATCATTCAATGCTATACGAGCCTTATCAGCTTCTTCTATAAATGGCTTCATCAAGTCTGTATTAGCCTGTATTTCAGCTTTTAAGTCAGCAAGTACACCTTCAAATACTGTAATTTCTTTCTTAATTGTTTCAGCAGCGTCAATCTTAGCCTGACAATCTTTTACCGCATCATCAGCCTGTATTTTAGCACCTAATTTACCAAAATTAGCTTCATGAATCTCTACTTAAGAATTGGCTG
>OHAB01001464.1_pt1 | contig 13983 bp, 16 predicted proteins | sample 1577031 | NCBI WGS metagenome assembly OHAB01 (sample SAMEA3541477, study PRJEB24748) | human gut metagenome | biome: human gut; feature: human-associated habitat; material: faeces | place: China | collected 2012 | reverse complement strand
AGGGCGCACTTCTATACTCTCTGTCGAGAGTAGTGCGTCCTGCGGAGCTTCATTCTCTGTCAGCAGAAAAAGCTGCATGACTGAGAATGTTGCGTCACTTCGTTCCGTCAAGGTGGCTACACCCCCTTGCGCCGCTAAAGCGGCTATCCCCTGTGGACTTGCCGTCCGCAAACGGTTTTGACAAACCGTTCGCCGCCAGCAAGTTTGAAAATCAAGAATCTTAATTTGATAAAGGAGTGTGATTCTATGAAAAAGAAATTACCCATAATCCTCTTGGGTGTTATTTTGGCTTGTGTGTTGGTTTTCGGTTTCCTTTATGCAAACAATGACATTGGTAAAACCGCAAACAGTTTAGAAGCAGACATTCGCCAATCTCAAAAAATTTTGGATGATTGGATTGTTGATGGAAGCATTTCCGACACAATGGCTGCATTTATTTCTTACCCACAGGACAAGACAGACCACACTTTTTCTGTCTATGTAAATCGCCCTGGCTTGTCTTTTGGATATTTCTTCCGTGGTGGTGGAGATATAGTTGAGGTTGATGATTACATTGCAGAGTTTGTTGTTGAGGGAAATAACGAAAGGGCATTTATCTCAATGAATACCCAAAATATTGTTCGACTTGAAGTAGATGATGGCAACGGCATTCAGGTGATTGATATTGATAGTGGCAAGCCTTTCGCCATTGTCCTGCCCCTCAATGTAGGAAACATCTGTTTCTATGATACGAATGGAAATGTTGTGGAATATCTTCGCCAACAACTTTGACCAACTTCAATTTACCGAACTGAACACAACAACTGAATACCGAAAAACTGACCGTTGACTGGTCGCAATCTGCGAAAAGTTGACGGTCTTTTTTTATCCCCATTTTCAAAAAAGGAGGTCACGAAAAATGGCAAAACCGAAAAACCTTGAACAGCTCCGAGCCGAAAAGGAACAGGTCGAGACACAGCTTGCACAGGAACAGCACAAGCTGGAGCGTCTGGAGAACAGAAAGAAGTATCTGGAGAAAGGCGAACGCACCAAGCGCACCCACCGCCTTTGCAATCTGGGCGGCACGATTGAGAGCCTTGCCCCGGAGGTCAAAGATCTCACACGCACCGAAATGACAGAGCTGATGGAACACATCTTTTCCCTGTCCGAAGTCCAGCGAGCCGTCCGTCACATGGCGATTACTCACACCAACCAAGCGAACAGAGAAAAGGAGTTGAAAGCCGATGGCACTATTTCATCTGAGCGTCACGCAGACTAAGCGAAGCGCAGGACAGTCCGCTATTGCTTCTGCCGCCTACCGTGCCGGGGAGCGATTGTATAGCGAGTATTACGGCGAATACAGCGACTACACCCGCAAGGGCGGCGTGATCTGCTCCGACATTCTCCTGCCGTCCCATGCACCGCCCGAATACGCAGACCGCCAGACCCTATGGAACGCCGTGGAAAAAGCCGAGCGTGGAAAGAACGCCCAGCTTGCATACAGCTTTGACATTGCCTTGCAGAATGAATTTTCCCTTGAGGAAAACATCGCTCTTGCAAGGCAATTTTTGTTGGAGAACTTTGTGAGCCGTGGCATGGTGGTTGACTTCGCCGTACACCAGCCAGACCGGGAGGACGGCGGCATACCAAACCCGCATTTTCATGTGCTTTGCCCTATCCGCCCCATCGAGCAGAACGGCAAATGGGGACTAAAGCAACGCCGGGTGTATGAGCTGGACGAGGACGGCAACCGTATCCGAGACCAGAACGGCGAGTTTGTTTTCAACGCCGTTCCCACTACCGACTGGGGCAGTCCCGAAACGCTGGAATACTGGCGGCAGACATGGGCGGAGCTATGCAACGCCAAGTTTGCGGAAAAGGGGCTTGACGTTCGTATCGACCACCGAAGCTATGAGCGTCAGGGCGTGGAGCTTCTTCCCACCGTCCACGAGGGCGCAACCGTCCGGGCAATGGAGAAGAAAGGCATACGCACCGAGAAAGGCGAGTTCAACCGCTGGATCAAGGCAACCAATGCCGTTATCCGGGACATCAAGAAGAAAATCGCTCTCCTGTTCGATTGGATTGCCGAAGCAAAAGCGGAGCTTGCCAAGCCGCAGGCACCCGACCTTGTTTCTCTGCTGAACGCCTATTACACCCAGCGCAGAGCCGGGGCGTATTCGCAGAAAGGCAAGGTCAGCAACCTAAAGGAGATGAACGAGACTTTCAATTATCTCCGGGCAAACGGCATTTACTCCCTTGAAGATTTGGAAAGCCGTGTCAGCGAACACAGTGCTGCCACAGAGAGCTTGAAGAAAACGCTGGACGAACAGACCGCCCGAATGAAAGCAATTAAGCAGCTCTATGACAGCTCCGCTGCTTTCCAGAGCTTGAAGCCTGTCTATGACGGCTTGCAGAAAATCAAGTTTGAGAAGCCCAGAGCCAAGTACAAGGCAGAGCATGAAGCGGAATTGATACAGTTCTACGCCGCCAGACGAAAGCTGACCGGGGAGTTCCCGGACGGCAAGGTGGATATGAAAAAACTGTCCGACGAGTATGACGCTCTGGAACAGGCGCACGAAACCACCTATGGCGAGTTTAAGACCGTCAGAGACGATTTACACCGTCTTTGGAAGGTCAAGTCATGTGTAGATACTGCCGCCCGATTTAACGAGCGTACAGAGGAACAAAAGCTCCAAAATCGACCCCAAACACGACAGAAAAAGGAGGAACTATCCCGATGAATTACACCCAAGCGCAGATTGACCGGGCAAATGTCGTCAGTCTGGAAGATTTTCTCCGTACACAGGGAGAGACGCTTATCAAAAGCGGACGAGAATACCGCTGGAAAGAACATGACAGCCTGACCGTCCGGGGAAACAAATGGTTTCGCCACAGCCAGAGCAAGGGCGGCTATCCCATTGATTTTGTCATGGAGTTTTACGGCAAGTCCTTTCCCGAAGCTGTCCAGCTCCTGACCGGCGAAAGCGGCGAGGGGCAGACCGAAGCCAGCACAGCACCGCCCACAGCGTTTCACTTGCCCTTGCACAACAGAACAGCCGACAGAGCAATTCAATATCTTTGCGAAAGCCGAGGTCTCAACAAAACGCTTGTTGAGGCTTTTCTTCTTTCCGGGGATATTTACGAGGACGCAAAGCGGCACAATGTTGTGTTTGTCGGCAGAGACCGAAGCGGTACGCCGAGATACGCCCATGTGCGAGGAACGGCAGACCCATTCAGACAGGACATTGCCGGGTCTGACAAGTCCTATCCGTTCCGCTATGAGGGAAACGGCAACCAGCTCTTTGTCTTTGAAGCACCGATAGACCTGTTATCGTTCATCTGCCTTTATCCGCAGGACTGGCAGACAAGGAGCTATCTTGCCCTGGGCGGCGTTTCGGGCAAAGCCCTTGACCGTTTCCTTTCTGAACGCAAGGACACCCGAAAAGTGTTCCTCTGCCTTGACAGCGACACCGCAGGAAGCGAAGCCTGTACCCGACTGGCACAGGACATTCCCGGCGAGATCGCCGTCATTCGCCTTGTCCCGGCAAGGAAAGACTGGAACGATGTTCTCCGTCAGCAAGGGGACATTCCCAGCCGCAAATTCATAGCCGAGACAATCACGCTGCGAGAGCTGCCCACCGCCCAGCCTGTCCCAATGCTCCGTATGGCAGATGTGGAGCTGACGAGCGTGGATTGGCTATGGTTTCCGTATATCCCATTTGGAAAGCTGACCATCATACAGGGCAACCCCGGCGAGGGCAAGACCTACTTTGCCATGCGTCTTGCGGCGGCTTGCACCAACCGAAAGCCTTTACCCGGTATGGAGACACTTGAGCCTTTCAATATCATCTATCAGACCGCCGAGGACGGTCTGGGCGATACCGTCAAGCCCCGACTGATAGAAGCAGACGCAGACCTTGAACGAGTGCTTGTCATTGACGATAGAGACACGCCGCTGACCCTTGCCGATGAGCGCATAGCAAGGGCAATCCGGGAAAACAACGCAAGGCTTGTTATCATTGACCCGGTACAGGCGTTTCTGGGCGCAGATGTGGACATGAACCGGGCAAACGAGGTGCGCCCGATATTCCGCAGTCTGGGAGACATTGCACAGGCTACCGGGTGCGCTATCGTGCTGATCGGACACCTGAACAAAGCCGCAGGAACGCAAAGCACCTACCGGGGATTAGGGTCTATCGACATTACGGCGGCAGTCCGCAGTCTGCTCTTTATCGGCAAGCTGAAGGACAGCCCCACAACGAGGGTGCTTATCCATGAGAAAAGCTCCCTTGCGCCGCCCGGACAGTCCCTTGCCTTTTCTCTGGGAGACGAGAAAGGCTTTGAGTGGATAGGGGCTTATGACATTACCGCTGACGAGCTTCTTGCCGGGACAGACACCGCCAAGACCGAGAGCAAGACCGCACAGGCGCAAATGCTCATTCTGGAACTGCTTGCGGACGGAAAGCGTATGCCGAGCGCAGAGTTGGAAAAGGCAGTCAATGAGCGTGGGATTTCCTCACGCACCATGAGAACGGCAAAGAGCCGTATCGGGGACAGACTTGTGACCGAGAAAGACGGCACAGCATGGGTCTGCTATCTCCGAGACTGACAACAGGAACACGGCAAGCGTGGCAAAGACGGCAAGGTTTTTATAGATACCTTAATGTTGCCGCCTTGCCTTGTTCCCTCATACCGACACCGCCCGATGATGAACAGTCACCGGGCATTTTTCATTTACAGGAGGATTTTGAATGAACAATACCGCAACCAACACCGCCACTTGCCCGACTGTCAGAAAGCAGATCGGCAAGACCACCTATATCGTCCGTGTCCATTTCAGCGAGACCGCCAAGGAGACGATGGAGGACAAAATCAAGCGTCTGCTCCGTGAGGAAGTCCGCAAAATGTGACTTCTTTTTGAATTTGATGAAAAAGTCCTTGACAATTCGTCTCTGGAATAAAGGTTTTATACTTACTTTCGTCCCACTCTCCGCCGGCGTAAGCTAAACCGTCAACATCAAGGCTATAACGACCAAACATACAACCGACTGCGTAGGACACAAGCGATACGATTTCGTCGTGTAGAGTACGAACATAGTTACTGCCTTTCATACTTTCGGGCACATCGTCCTTGCTGTCATATACTCTGTGAACGGTAATGTCCTTGTCTGCCACATCAGGCGTCAACTCGTCATTCAAACCGTATATGTCAATAAATATTCTGTTTAACTCTTCTTCGTTTTCTTTAAGTTTGAGGAACCTTTGCTCGCATTCTTCTTTCCATTGCTCATATTTATCTGAAATTAGTTTTGACATAGTTATAACTCCTTAAAATCAAGAATTTTAGTATCACTAATAAAGGCCTCGTAACATTTACAGTCCAAATTATCTTTTGCGATTGATTTCAATTCACTTTTATGTGCATCACTACATTCTAATCCTAAATACATTTCTACAGGTTTAATACCTATCGTTTCATTATTCAAATTACTTCCACCATCTTTTTCTTTAGGGTAAATCAATCGATATTCTTTTTCATTGCTCCAAGAACTATGTTTAATATTTAATAGCAAAATAAAAAGATATCTATATTTTTCCAACAATTTGGTTTCAGATTTTTGTTTATCAGATTTTTCCATTTCATTATAAAGATTTAATGGTATTGAAAGTGTAGGAATCCTTTTATCTTCATACATAATTTTAAAAAATGCTTTTTTATTATCAATTTTGTACTTTATGCAATATCCCTGATGATTATTTGCGTAATGTGCCCACATTTGTAAATTTTCTTCATTAGAATCAATAAAGCTACAAATAGCCAAAGAGTTAATTATATCGTTCAGTAGTGTTTTTGCAACATCAACATCTTTTTCACTTACCTTTTTATTTGTTTCATCTATGTATGCCATTTTCATATCTAATGGGTCATTTTGATTGCGCACTAAATCGAACCAATTGGAATTGCTTCTTAAAGTATCCAACTTTTTCTGATTTAATTCTTCATCACTATCTGATAAAGAATAAAACTTATAGAGGTAATCAGGAACATTTTCTTCAACATAATTCATTGCTCCGTTTACATCATCATTTAATAAATAATCAAAAAACACTTTATTGTTAAACATACTTACTTTCCCTAATCTAAATTTTCTTCGTTCCTTTTTAATTTTTCTAATATATTTGAATAATATTTACGATTTTCAGGTTCAACTTTTTTGCCAAATTCAAGACTGATATATTTGAATTTGATTGGCACAAGCAGGTAAGATATTTTATCCATATATACATCGTGTGTACATCTTAAAACACATTTTACTCTTGTTTCGTCTTCATCAGAACACTTAGAAGCAACTGCTGTAGAAACCGATGACATATTCATCGCTTTCATTCCATCTATAAAGACATGGCTGTCTTCAGGAGTATTTGTATAGACGACATCTTCCATGGAAAGATCAGCAATCGGTTGCGTAAATTTGTTGGGCGAACATGAAAATTTAGGATGAGATAATGTACTTGTTGCAAAACCAATTTCAGCAAGTTCTTTCCCATCAGTACTAAATGTTTTAACCATGCGTTTATTATCAAAAACATCTTCAAGAAAATTTGTCTGAAAATTATAATCTATGCGAACGCCCTTATTATCATCCCCATATCGCTTCCACATTTTTTGCGAGTTAGGAGTTCTTGTGAGACAAGCAATGAAAATTTGCCCCCAAAACTCAGGTTTAACATTTTCTCGTTCATATCCATAGTCTCCACTATAGTTACTGATATTATTAAATTTGACTGTTCTTGTTTCAAGAATAGCATCAAGTGAACGCAATGAACAAAAATGATGATAGCTGTTTCTACTCTCTGCTTTCTCACGGTTTCTAATATCATAATCTATTTGAGTTACCTGACAGCACGGATCAATAAATATTTTTTTGCTATTTTCCATATTTCTATTGCTCATATTTATCTGAAATTAGTTTTGACATTGTTATTCTCCTTTTATTTCTTTTCCTTCAAAAGAATAGTTGACCATTGTAATTTTATTGCAATTATTACATTTAACAGAAATAACATAATGATTGCCAAAATTATTTGATTCTGCTTGTGTATATTCCTCGTTAGGAATTTGTTCAAATTTACCGTCAGGAAAAATCCAATAATATTTATTTATACTGTTACAATATTTACATTTACATTCATTTTTTATAAAACTCATATTAGGTCTCCTTTTCACTTTTGTTAAATTAACGGATTACGTTTAAAATCCCAACTTGTTTCGTAGGTCTTTATAAACAGCCATACAAACGGTGTCATAAAAGCAGAATATCCATTTATTTTGCAATAATCAAAGTTACGGTAAATAAATACACTGAACAAATCGCCGGAATATGCCTTATAATTGTCAACAACAAATTTCTTTAACTGTCCTTCCAACTTATTCATATATGGCGGATTTGTACAAACAACCGCATACTTATCACTCATAATTTTAGCCTGTTTTGCTAGCTGCACCATCTGAGGAAGTGTATCATTCAGCCAAGCTGTTGAGAAAAGGTCTATCTGTCCTGCCCACTCATAAACATCACCAAATAAAAACTTGTGAATAAAACAAAAGCCGCCGGATGAAAAATCACTAAAGCCATTTTCATACAGCAGCATCATGTTTGCACGAGATAATTCAGCCTCTGCCAAATCAAGCTCTTTTTCATTTGTTATTCCAAGTAGGTTTTTGAGGACTGTACTGTTAGGAATCAAGTACAAATCGTTCATAAACTCACCTAAGATTTTTTCTTATGTTTTGCTATAAGAGCAGCTTTCATATCTGCACCTGTAATTTCGCCTTTTGCCCATTTTGCAGAAAGTTCCTTTGCAAAGGCTGATACAGGCACGCCTTCAATACTATTCAACGCATCTGCAACTTTGATTGCAGTCGTTCTTTTTGTTTCAATTGGGGACATTGTATCACTCCTTTACATATTTATTTTATCATATAGTATGGATAATTACAATAAATTTATTTTGACACCTAAATTTAGCAAAAAACAATTTATAGTAAAAACCACAGCATACAAAAATCAGAATGCTGTGGTTTCAAACATGTTAAAAATCAAAGGCAAAAATCATTATCCGCTATAAATATTATTGCAGACTCAAAAATCCACCAACAAAAGCATCAAGGAAAATGAATTGTATTTCAAAATTAAGACAAACTCAAAAACGCCATGTAAGCAATTCTCTTTGAAATGTGATGTCCAATATTAAAAAACTTCATCTATATCTTGCCAATGTTCATCAGCCATATCTACGGCAAATTCTGTATTATTTATATATAGACGATTATCTTTATCTCTGACAAATCCCCAGTTTAAATTATGCTTATCGGCATATTGCTTAAAAGCATTAAATTTATTTCCGATTTGTATATCAATATTTTTGCTTTTACCCTTGAACTCTCCGCCTTTGGTCTCAATAATCCAAACCGTGCCATCTTTTTTCATCACAATATAATCTGCATAGAAAAGCCATTGGTGCTGAAAGCCATCTAAATAGACAATTGAAAAATATTGTTGACCGCTGTCACCATTCTTATAAATCCACTCGATGTCGTTACGGTTTTCACAGTACTGCTCAAAGAGCATTTCGCTGTTACTGCGAACAAGACTTGTCGCGTATCCCGAAGTATATTCATGATACGCATTGCTTAGATACTCAATCTCATTTTTTACGCCCGGATCATATTTGAAGAAATCTTGTTCCGGTATATGGAACGAAACAGATTTTGGATCAATCGAAGTTGTCTGTGTTACCAAATCAGATGTCACTTCTCTTAACTCTTCTTTTAATAAGTGAACATTATTGATGACAAAAGCATAGAACTCGGCAGTATCAAGAGATAATAGTTTGTTCTTTGCAGAACCGTTATTGCGGAATAATCTTTCTAAAATCGTCTTAACCTTTGCAGTCTGCATTCCTATCGCCGTCTTTATGCTGTCCACACTATGTAAAAGTTGCATTCCGTGCTCGTGAGTATTCACACGCTGTCGAGTTGTAAAATGTGTACCACTTTCCATAACTGCATCCGTTTTTACAAATTGTCCTTGTAAGGCTCGTCCTAATATTTCATTACCAAAGACGAAACCGTGTCCGGCAAGAATTGACTGATTATTCTTTTTGTCATTTCCAAGATGATACTTAGCAACCAAATGGTCATAAATTTTGTTTAAAACTTCACGCTCACCAAGTCCGTTTGCATCGAGGTTTCTCAATTGTTTTGTCAATGTAAATGTTTTGCACTTATCCTTCAAAAAAAGTCTGCGAGTTTCATACGCCCTATCCATATTGGAGAGCAGTCCCGCCTTGTAGGTCTCATGTATAAACATAGCAAAAATCGAGCAAATCATCATCGTAATGTGTTGCTTCCGGCATACGACGAATACGACCGATGGTTTGTATCTCAAATTGTTCGCTCATACCTTCACGCAGCTTAACAAGAATTTTTGCACGAGGGCAGTCCCATCCCGTGCTGATTGCCTGTTTCATAAGAAGAAATACAGGTGTGCCGTCATTATCTGTTAAATTATCAGTAAGATCTTTTTTATCCTCACTCATCCAAATACTGACCATACCGTTATCATAGGTATAGCCCATTGATTCAAGTTTTTCTTCTACCGCTTTGACAGTTTTCGGCTGTCCGTTCGGAAATTGGATAAGCACAAGCGGTCGCACGACTTTTCCGGCAGGAAGTACTTCTGTATATCTCTGTGCGATTGCTTTTCTTTTTTTATCTGCCAATTCAAGCAAATAGTCATAGTCGTTACTGATTTCAACATTATCTTCAACGCCCTCATTAACATAAAGTGCCTTTGTAATCAGCCCTTCGTCAATAACATCTAATTCATCAATTTCAAAATATTCATATCGGTTATTTTTAATAGCTGTTGCGCTGACACGAATAATATGCTTTGCGGCAAATGCGTCAATAATTGTTTTTGCCCTTGTTGTATTGTTGGAATGTTCCTCATCTATAATGACGATAAAATCAATATTTTTTCTGTGCGCATCTGCAATACGGTCAAAAAGATTTTTGCGTTCGCTGTCCTTGATAGCAGTGTTACCCCTCTTAGTAACAAGCTCCCAGTTGATAAATGTTGTGCTTTCAGGCTCAAAACCGTTTTGCAGAGCATCAAATAAATTTTGCGTTTTTCTGTGCGGTGCTACTGAAATCATTTTTTGACGACTCTGCTCTTCAAGGTCTCCTTTACCCGGGCAAAGCCAAATTACAGCAGTATTTGAATTAACATTGTTAAGATATTCATCTACATACCCAATTAAAATAATTGTCTTGCCTGCTCCGGTCGGGGCTTTCATAACTACGGTCTGCTTACTATTACTGTCGGTTGATATGTCGAGCAAATTTAACACAGCTTTTTCTTGAAAGTCAAAAAGATTAAGAGTCAATCCGTTTACCATGTTTCTCCAACCTCCCTCAATTCAAAATTAAAATAGTAATCCGGAATAATGTGTATATCCACATCCTTAAACAAGGCATTCTGCTCTGTGGTGAAAAGTACATTTTTTGAAACATACAAAGCCTTTACGTCCGGATATTCGCTCCAATGTTCTGCAAGCCTGTCAGCCTCATCGTCATTCATAACCGTTATGTAACGCTTACCGTCAAGCTTAATTCCGTGTTCAAGTTGAATCATTTCGGCTACATGCTCAAGAAGTGTGTCAGACAAATATTCCTCATTTTGGGATACAAAATCGGTGCGATAATATTTGAGGTTTGCGGGTATGCCATCAGAATAATCACTGCCATCTTCACGCTTACCTGTGATTACGGTCTTTATTCTTTGGTATGTTATATTTTCACAAATACCGTTTTCATTGTTGGTACAAAGAATAAATTTGCGATTACCGTCATCCTCTTTGTTTAATTCAAGAACTGCCTGTGCTGTCGTGCCTGAACCAGCGAAAAAATCTAATATAATAGCATCATCAATTCTAGTTGCACAAATTAATTTTTTGACTAACCTAACGGGTTTTGGATAACTAAAAACTCTTTGAGTGCCAAAAAAGTCGATGAGTTCATTGTCAGCATCTTCGTTTGAACCCCATCCACTATCAAATAAATTATTACTATTGATAGGATCATCATAGGATAAATCTTCATTACCGCCGACCCTTGGAAGTATATCTTTCATAGTTTTCATTCGTGGTTCTGAAACAATCCTCCTAATGTAAAGGGAATTTGTTATATATAGCTCATCATTTTTTGAATACTCATACATTGCATCTGCTGAATATCTCCAGTTACCTTCAACCTCAAAATCCTTTGTTACTATACCGTTTTCAATAACCAAATCACTCAAGTACTTGATGTTCATTGTAGAATCAGATATTATTGTGCCTGCGGGCAATATATAGTTCTTTTCCCTGTAATTACTTTTTATTCCTTTACCAATTTTACATATCGATCGCTTATTTGGTGCGTTAATACACGGATAAGTTTCTGTTTTCGTGTTTATTTCACCGATCAATCCTGAAAAATTCAGCTTATCTTTACAATAAACAAGAATGTATTCTTTAATATTTGTGATTTGATTTGAGAGAAAAGAACCTTTTTTCTTTTTCTCCCAAACAAGTTGTGCAACAAAATTTTGTTCACCAAAAATCTCATCACATTCCAACTTTAATGGAGCAATTTCATTATCACCAATAGATATAAAAATGCACCCTTTCTTTGAAAGTAAACTTTGTGCTTTTTTAAGTCTTTCACCCATGAACGAAAGCCATTTACTATGACGAAATCCATCCTTATTATCAATTATATTATCGTCATAAATAAAGTCATTGCTTCCGGTATTATACGGAGGATCTATATAAATAACATCAATTTTACCTTTATGTGTTTTTTCTAAAAGATGAAGTGAATGAAGATTATCACCTTCGAGTAAAAAATTATAGCTATCACTGTCGGAAGCATGAATTTCCTTATTGGCACATTCGGTGAATACCGGAATGTTGTCTTTCATCATAACATCTACTGCTTCCTCATGTTCTTCCCACACAAGACCGTACTTTTTTGAATTTAATTCTGTCTCAATTTCGGCAAGAGCAATAAGCATTGAATCATCATCTTTATGCTCTTCTTTCAACTTTGAGAGAAATCGCATCATTTTCTCTCGTTTTTGTTTAGAAATATTACTGCTCATATTCCCTCCAAACAAACATAATCGATATTATGTTGCATTTAGAATCAATTTCATACAAAATAAAAAAGCACCTACAATCAAATGTAGGTGCCGAAAACTAAAAATGAGTATGACGAACCAAGCCTTGTCAAGAAAAAACTTGAAAAGGCTTATTCGTGTTTGTTTTAGGTGACGATTTTGGTACTTTTCATATCGTACAATATATGTAGCATTGTAAATAAATATGAAATATGATATAATCAAAAATAAATTAAGTATGTTTTACAACATTATATCGATTATGTTATTCGCCGCCGATTTCGGCGGATTTTTTATTTTTATGCTAAATTATCAAGTGCATATTTTCCATTCTTTTGCGGTGTTCCGTGCCGGTGGAAATGATATAAATTCGAGTTGTGTTGATACTGCTGTGACCGAGAATATCGGCAAGCTTTGCAATATCTTTTTCAATACCGTAAAATGTTCGTGCGAACAGGTGGCGTAAATTATGCGGAAACACCTTTTGCGGATTTACATCTTTGCACAAGGCTTTCATCTCTCGCCAAATATTCGTGCGGTTTATGGGTTTGCCGCTTTTCGTTACAAAAATCATACCGCTTTTTATTCCTTGCTCTGCTGCATAGCGGAGCAATTTTTGTTTCAGTTCTTTCACGATAAAAACCGAGCGTGTTTTTGCCTTGCAGTTTACAATTGCCTCGCCGCACTTTGCCGCATCAATCGTGATATACTACAACTCACTGACACGAATACCCGTAGCACAAATCGTTTGAATAATTAAATTCAATCGTTCGTTTTTCTTTTGCTTTGCCGCTTGACACAAGCGTTTGTATTCTGCTCTTGTCAGTTCTTTTTCTTCAGAACAGAAAACTTGCTGTTGAAGTTTTAGCGATTTCACTCTCAAATTAAACCAATTCAAAAAAGCAAACAAACTGTTGATACTTGCAAGCATTGAGTTCACACTGCGAACAGCATAGTTTTCCTGCAAATGATTTTTGTAGGCGATAACAATTTCTTTTGTAATGACCTCGTTTTGTGCATAAACCGAAAACGCTTTCACATCACGAATATATTTTTCAATCGTTGCCGTGCTTTTCTCTTGCAGCTCTAAATTCTTTCTAAAATCATCAATAATATCTGCCGTTAAAATTCGTCCTTCCATTGTATTTACCTCCGAGTAAGTGTTAATTATATTGTACCCGAAAAGTATGAAAACAAAATTGTCGCCCTAAAAGGTTGTGGTATGTTACCTTGAATAGTGCGACATTGCAAGTACGATTTTCTATATTTACCTTTGTATTTTTGATGGATAAACAATATAAAAGATGAGGTTTGCCTTAAAATTTGTGGCGAACCTCTTTTGCGTGAAAATAATTTATAAATTTTTTCTAAAAACACATCAACAAAACTTGAATTTTTCTCCGTATTATAGAGGAGTATTTTTTCTATGGTGAAATGTAAACAAGGTGTAAAGAATTTTGCAAAACACCCGAACAAAATAGAAATTTTTCTCCGTATAGTAGAGGGAGTTTTTTCTAAGCACTTTTTCTTTTTGGTTTTCACTTTATAAAAATATTCCCTCGAATAATTTGAAAGGAGGGTTTCGTATGCGTAATCTATACACGGTCAACAAGATTTAATGCACCGTGCTTTAGGGTTTATCGGCAAAGAATATGAAAGGCTTTGATTTTGAAAATTTATGATTTTTGAAACGAAAATTGACGGCTTTTGAGTGGGTTTTGGAGCAAATTTCAAGCCGTCGATTTTAAAGCAGGATAAAGGGGTATGATTTTCGGGC
>OHAB01001452.1_pt1 | contig 14101 bp, 10 predicted proteins | sample 1577031 | NCBI WGS metagenome assembly OHAB01 (sample SAMEA3541477, study PRJEB24748) | human gut metagenome | biome: human gut; feature: human-associated habitat; material: faeces | place: China | collected 2012 | reverse complement strand
ATGACGAACGATGACTACCTCTACTTCAAGAACGTATTCTCCAATGCCGGTGCGCTCGACCGTATCGTCAGCTTTATGAATACCACCGAGAATCCTCCGGTAGAGCGTCTGCTGATTCCGGATATGGCACTGACGGCGGCCGAGTATTTTGCTGTAAACAATAATGAAAAGGTGCTGGTGCTGCTGACGGATATGACTTCCTACGCCGATGCGCTCGCCATCGTATCCAACCGTATGGACCAGATTCCTTCGAAGGACTCCATGCCGGGATCCCTTTATTCGGACTTGGCGAAGATATACGAAAAGGCGGTGCAGTTCCCAAGCGGCGGTTCCATCACGATTATTGCGGTGACGACTCTGTCCGGTGGCGACATTACGCATGCCGTGCCCGACAATACGGGTTATATCACGGAAGGCCAGTTGTTCCTCCGTCGTGACAGCGACATCGGTAAGGTTATCGTTGACCCGTTCCGTTCCTTGTCCCGTCTGAAACAGCTTGTTACGGGCAAAAAGACACGTAAGGACCATCCGCAGGTGATGAATGCCGCCGTACGTCTGTATGCCGATGCCGCCAACGCCAAAACCAAGCTTGAAAACGGTTTCGACCTGACGAACTACGACGAACGTACCCTTGCCTTTGCCAAGGACTACTCCAACCAGCTACTGGCCATCGATGTCAACCTCGATACCACAGAGATGCTCGATGTGGCATGGAGTCTGTTCGGCAAGTATTTCCGTCCGGAAGAGGTGAATATCAAGAAAGAGCTTGTGGACCAGTTCTGGCCGAAAGCAAACTAAATAAATGTACGATTAGACGATTTACGGTTTACGATTGATATTACTGAAATTGTAAATCTGTAAATTGAGAAATTGAGTAGCTTCAGTCGTCTAATCGTAAATCGTTAAATCGTAAATAAAATGGCTATTAAGTTTCAATATAACAAAACCTCGCTTCAGCAACTCGAAAAGCAACTGAAGGTGCGCGTGCGTACACTCCCCATCATCAAGAACAAGGAGAGTGCCCTGCGTATGGAAGTGAAGCGCTGCAAGGGAGACGCTGCCGCGTTGGACGCGAGGTTGGAAAAGGAAATCCAAGCTTACGAAGCCATGTTCGCCCTTTGGAATGAGTTCGACGCTTCATTGATAAAGGTCAGCGATGTTCATCTCGGTGTAAAGAAGATTGCCGGTGTACGGGTGCCGTTGCTCGAGAATGTAGATTTCGAGATACGCCCTTACAGCTTGTTCAATGCGCCCAAATGGTATGCAGACGGGCTGCATTTGCTTAAGTCACTGGCACATACTGCCATCGAGCGTGAATTTACTGTTGCCAAGTTGAACTTGTTGGAACATGCGCGTAAAAAGACCACCCAGAAGGTGAATCTTTTTGAGAAAGTACAGATTCCGGGTTATCAGGATGCTCTGCGCAAAATCAAGCGGTTTATGGAAGACGAGGAGAACCTTTCCAAGTCATCGCAGAAAATCATGAAATCCCATCAGGAGAAAAGGAAGGAGGCAGAGGCATGATTACGAAAATGAAGAAGCTCACGTTCCTTGTGTATCATAAGGAGTACGAAGCATTTCTGGCACAAATCCGGGAACTGGGCGTGGTGCACGTTGTGGAAAGGCAGTGCGGCGAGATGGACGACACCTTGCAGCAATTCATGCAGAAGCGTACGCTCTACAAGAATATGCTTCAGAGCATGCACACCCTGGCAGACAAACAGCCGGAAGAAAAGGTGCATAAAGAGTTGTCGGCCGATGCTCTGGTGAAATTCTACGAGGACTTGCAGGCGCGGATACAAGACTTGAACCAGCAGATTCCCGCCATCGACAAGGATGTGGCGCAGATGGAAGTCTGGGGCGATTTCGATTGGAGAGCCATCCGCAAGCTGGAAGATGCTGGTTGGTTCGTGCAGTTCTATACCTGCCCGGAGAAAGACTATAACGAAGCGTGGGCAGAGGACTACAATGCCATCGTGGTGAAAGAGAACGGCGGACATCTTTATTTCGTGACCGTCACTCCCCAACCGGTAGAACTGGATGTGGAACCGCTCCGTCTGCCTTCACTCAGCCTCTCCGAACTGAGCCGGAAGAAAGCCGATACGGAAGAGGCCCTTGTGCAGGCACATGCCGGATTGAAAGAATTCTGCAAAGCGAATTACTGCACGTTGGAGAAGTACAACCTACAGCTCCAGGAAGAGATAGACCTGCTGAAAGTCAAGCTGAACAGCGAACATATGGCAGAAGGTGCCGTAGTGTTGATGGAAGGCTGGATTCCCGAAGACTGCGAGGCGGATGTGAGGAAACTTCTCGATGAAAGCGGCACTTATTATGAGATAAGGGCTGCCAAGCGCGAGGACAATGCTCCCATCAAGCTGAAAAACAACGCCTATACACGCATGTACGAAGTGCTTACCAAAATGTACGGTATGCCCGAATATGCCGAGTTCGACCCGACACCGATACTTGCGCCATTCTTCTCGCTCTTCTTTGCTTTCTGTATGGGAGATGCGGGCTACGGTCTGGTACTGATTGCACTCGGGTTCATTTTGAAAAGGAAGATGTCCAAGTCCATGAAAGGCATGATGAACCTGGTGATTACGTTGGGTATATTTACGTCCGTCATCGGTGCCATATTGGGAACCTTCTTCGGTGTAAGCCTCTTTGACCTGGAGATACCCGCCAAACTGAAGGAATTCATGATTGTGGGTAAGATAGGTGAGACTACCTATGACAAGCAAATGCTGCTGGCGTTGATTATCGGTGCGGTGCACATCTGCATTGCCATGACGGTGAAGGCCGTGGGACAGACCGTTCGTTTCGGCTTCAAGGAGTCGCTCAGTGCTTGGGGATGGCTGTTGCTGGTGGTGGGATTTATCTGCACCGGCGGACTTTCCTTCTTCAAAATAATTTCGGAAGACGTGTCTACGTGGGCATTTATCGTGATTGGCGGTGTTTCTGCCATCGGTATCTACCTGCTGAACAATATCCACCGGAATGTATTTGTCAACATCGGTGCCGGAGTATGGGATACCTATAACATGGCAACCGGATTGATGGGCGATATACTTTCCTACATCCGTCTCTATGCCCTCGGCTTGGCAGGCGGTATGCTTGGAGGCGTGTTCAACCAGCTTGCCTTCATGGTGAACGATGCTGCAGGTCCGGCCCTGGGATGGCTGTTCTGCGGTCTGATACTGATATTCGGGCATACGCTGAACATTGCCATGTCTTGTCTGAGTGCCTTTGTACACCCGCTCCGTCTGACATTTGTGGAATACTTCAAGAATTCCGGTTACGAAGGTAAGGGCGAAGCCTATAAACCTTTTACAGTAGTAAAGAAATAAACAAATTAAAAAACAAATAAAAATAGAAACATTATGAATGAAATTTTAGGTTATCTCGGTCTGGGCCTGATGTTGGCCCTTGCAGGAATTGGCAGTTGCTTCGGTACAACTATCGCCGGTAGTGCGGCAGAAGGTGCGTTGAAGAAAGACCCTTCCAAGTCAGCAAGTTATATGATTTTGTCGGCCCTTCCGGCTACGCAGGGACTTTACGGCTTCGTGGCTTTCCTGATGTCTATGGGCAGGGATTTTGCGACAGACGGTCCTTTGATGCTGGGCATCGGATTGGGTGTCGGACTGGTATGTCTGTTCTCCGCTATCCGTCAGGGACAGATTTGTGCTAGCGGTATTGTGGGTATTTCCCAGGGACACGACGTACAGACCAATACAATGATTTACGCCGCGCTTCCTGAATTCTATGCTATTTTGGCGCTGGTAGCTGCATTGATGGTATAATCCGGATTATAAGAAAATAAACCCCAGGGATTTACAATTGAAATCCCTGGGGTTTTTTGTTTAAATTCCTGGGGCTTCAACTGAAAACTCCAGGAATTCTTTTTTGAAACTTCGGGAATTTTAGACGAAAAATGCATGGATGGGCGAGTCAATGGGGCTTTTGTGGCTAAACTATGACATTCCGCAAACGATTGTTTATGCATATTTAATCAGTTTTTTCGATTAAAAGGCTATTTTTCAAAGAATAATGCGTACTTTTGCAGCCGTAATTAAGATAAAGAGATTATAACATAATATGACTAAAGAACTACTTACCCCCGATTACATCTTCGAAGCGAGTTGGGAAGTGTGTAATAAAGTAGGCGGTATCTATACAGTTTTGTCTACAAGGGCAAATACTTTACAGACTAAATTTCGCGATAGATTATTCTTTATAGGGCCGGATTTCTGGCAGGGAAAAGAGAACCCTTTGTTCATTGAGTCTGATAACCTTTGTGCAGCGTGGAAAAAACATGCAGCGTTGAAAGACAATCTTTCCGTCCGCGTAGGTCGCTGGAACATTCCGGGAGAACCTATTGTTATATTGGTTGATTTCCAACCGTTCTTTGCAGAAAAAAATGAGATTTATACAGAAATGTGGAACCGCTATCAGGTGGATTCACTGCATGGATATGGTGATTATGACGAAGCATCCATGTTTGCTTTCGCTACCGGCAAGGTGATAGAGAGCTTCTATCGCTATAATTTGACGGAAACGGACAAAGTGGTGTTCCAGGCACACGAGTGGATGACCGGCATGGCCGCCCTCTATCTTCAGTCTGCCGTTCCCGAGATAGGGACTATCTTCACCACCCATGCCACGTCCATCGGCCGCTCCATAGCTGGCAACAACAAGCCGCTTTACGATTATCTTTTCGCCTACAACGGCGACCAGATGGCGGAGGAGCTGAACATGCAGTCCAAACATTCCATTGAAAAGCAGACGGCCCACTATGTGGACTGTTTCACCACTGTGAGCGAAATCACAAACAACGAATGCAGGGAATTGCTTGACAAGCCTGCGGATGTTGTGCTGATGAACGGTTTTGAAGATGATTTTGTACCGAAAGGAAGCACATTTACCGGAAAACGTAAACGTGCGCGTGCCTTGATGCTCAATGTAGCGAATAAATTATTGGGAACAAATCTGGGTGATGATACGTTAATTGTCGGAACCAGTGGACGATATGAGTTTAAGAATAAAGGTATTGATGTATTTTTGGAATCATTAAACCGCTTGAACAGGGATAAGAATTTGCATAAGAATGTTTTGGCATTCATCAATGTACCCGGTTGGGTAGGAGACCCCCGTGAGGATTTGCAGGGACGTTTGAAGAGCAAGGAGAAGTTTGACACTCCCCTCGAAGTACCGTTTATCACTCATTGGCTGCATAATATGACTCATGATCAGGTGTTGGATATGTTGAAATATCTGGGAATGGGCAATCGTCCGGAAGATAAGGTAAAAGTGATTTTTGTACCTTGTTATCTGAATGGTCGTGATGGCATCATGAATAAAGAATATTATGATATATTGTTGGGACAGGATTTGAGTGTTTATGCTTCTTATTACGAACCGTGGGGATATACTCCGTTGGAAAGTGTAGCATTCCATGTGCCGACAATCACTACTGATCTGGCAGGATTCGGACTTTGGGTAAACAGCCTGAAGAACCAGCATGGCATTAATGATGGAGTAGAAGTGCTGCATCGTTCGGACTATAATTATTCGGAAGTAGCGGATGGTATCAAAGATACGATTACGTTATTTGCGGATAAGACGGAGAAAGAAGTGAAGGAAATCCGTAAGCGTGCTGCCGAAGTGGCAGAACAGGCTTTATGGAAGCACTTTATACAATATTACTATGAGGCTTATGACATTGCCTTGCGCAATGCTATGAAGCGTCAGTTGAGTTAAGAAAGAATTATTTATCAATAAGTAAACGTAAACATTATGAAAATCAAAGTTAGTAATGTGAATACTCCCAACTGGAAAGAGGTTACTGTAAAATCACGTATACCGGAAGAGTTGGAGAAGTTGTCTGAAATCGCACGCAACATTTGGTGGGCATGGAATTTTGAAGCGACTGAACTGTTTAGAGATCTAGATCCGGAACTTTGGAAAGAATGTGGACAGAATCCAGTACTGTTGTTGGAACGTATGAGCTATGAAAAGCTGGAAGCGCTGGCAAAAGACAAAGTGATTCTAAGAAGAATGAATGAAGTTTATACGAAATTCAGAGATTACATGGATGTGAAGCCGGATGAGCAACGCCCATCTATCGCTTATTTCAGTATGGAATATGGCTTGAGCAGCGTCCTGAAAATATATTCCGGTGGTCTGGGTGTATTGGCTGGTGACTATCTGAAAGAGGCTTCCGACAGCAATGTTGATTTGTGTGCGGTAGGTTTCTTGTATCGTTACGGCTACTTTACTCAAACGTTGTCTATGGATGGACAGCAGATTGCCAACTACGAAGCACAAAACTTCGGTCAACTTCCTATTGAACGTGTAATGGATGCCAATGGTCAGCCGTTGATAGTTGACGTTCCTTATCTTGATTATTTTGTTCATGCAAACGTATGGCGTGTAAACGTTGGACGTATTTCTTTGTATCTGCTTGATACGGATAATGAAATGAACAGTGAATTCGACCGTCCTATCACTCACCAGCTTTATGGCGGCGACTGGGAAAACCGTTTGAAACAAGAAATCTTGTTGGGTATCGGTGGTATCCTGACTTTGAAAGCACTGGGCATCAAGAAAGATGTTTATCACTGTAATGAAGGACATGCTGCATTAATCAATGTTCAGCGTATCTGCGACTATGTAGCTACAGGATTGACTTTCGATCAAGCTATCGAGTTGGTTCGTGCTTCTTCTCTTTACACTGTTCATACTCCGGTTCCTGCAGGTCACGACTATTTTGATGAAGGCCTGTTCGGCAAATATATGGGTGGTTATCCTTCCAGAATGGGTATCACTTGGGATGACTTGATGGATCTTGGACGTAACAATCCGGGTGACAAGGGCGAACGTTTCTGTATGTCTGTTTTTGCTTGTAACACTTCACAGGAAGTGAACGGTGTGAGCTGGCTGCACGGAAAGGTTTCTCAAGAAATGTTCTCTTCTATCTGGAAAGGTTATTTCCCGGAAGAAAGCCATGTAGGATATGTAACGAATGGTGTTCACTTCCCGACTTGGAGTGCAACTGAATGGAAAGAACTGTACTTTAAATATTTCAACGAAAACTTCTGGTTCGATCAATCTAATCCTAAGATTTGGGAAGCCATCTACAATGTGCCCGATGAAGAGATTTGGAAGACTCGTATGACTATGAAGAATAAGTTGGTTGACTATATCCGTAAGTCATTCCGCGATACATGGTTGAAGAACCAGGGAGACCCTTCCCGTATCGTTTCACTGATGGATAAGATCAATCCGAATGCATTGCTGATTGGTTTCGGCCGTCGTTTTGCTACTTACAAACGTGCACACTTGTTGTTCACCGACTTGGATCGTCTTTCTAAGATTGTGAATAATCCTGATTACCCGGTACAATTCCTGTTTACAGGTAAAGCTCATCCGCACGATGGTGCAGGTCAGGGTTTGATTAAGCGTATTATCGAGATCTCTCGTCGTCCGGAATTCCTGGGTAAGATTATCTTCCTTGAAAATTATGATATGCAATTGGCTCGTCGTCTGGTTTCAGGCGTTGATATCTGGTTGAATACTCCGACTCGTCCGTTGGAAGCATCCGGTACATCGGGCGAAAAGGCTTTGATGAACGGTGTTGTTAACTTCTCTGTATTAGACGGATGGTGGCTGGAAGGTTACCGTGAAGGTGCAGGTTGGGCGTTGACAGAAAAACGTACTTATCAGAACCAGGAACATCAGGATCAGTTGGATGCTGCTACTATTTACAGTATTCTTGAAACTGAAATCTTGCCGTTGTATTATGCACGTAATAAGAAAGGATATTCTGAAGGCTGGATCAAAGTGGTGAAGAATTCTATCGCACAGATCGCTCCTCATTATACAATGAAGCGTCAGTTGGATGATTACTATAGCAAATTCTATTGCAAACTGGCGAAACGCTTCCAGACTTTGGCTGCTAATGATAATGCGAAAGCAAAAGAAATCGCAGCTTGGAAAGAAGATGTGGTTGCTAAATGGGATGCTATTGAAATCGTATCTTGCGATAAGGTAGAAGACCTGAAGAACGGTGACATCGAAAGCGGAAAAGAATATACTATTACTTACGTGATCGATGAAAAAGGTTTGAATGATGCAGTGGGACTTGAATTGGTTACTACTTACACAACTGCAGACGGCAAACAACATGTTTACTCTGTAGAACCGTTTAGTGTTATCAAGAAAGAAGGTAACTTGTATACATTCCAAGTTAAACACAGCTTGTCAAATGCAGGTAGCTTCAAGGTGTCTTACCGTATGTTCCCGAAGAATCCGGAGCTTCCACACCGTCAAGACTTCTGTTACGTACGTTGGTTTATCTAATTTGTTTGAAATAGAAGTAGGGGAGTCCTTCTCCCTTACTTTCATATATAGATTCAGCCCCTGTGTTCTTTCGAGAATTACAGGGGCTGAATTTTATCTGTTTGGTTGCTGACTTGTGAAGTTTTTAATAAGCAAGAAGCCATCTGAAAAGTCTCTAAAAAGAAAAATCACGCTTACTGCAACATGTCGTAGTAAGCGTGATTTTATAGGATCAAGGCTTTTCGAACAGCCCCTTGTTTGAACTTTAAAGCCTTTGAAAAACCTTCTCTTTCGATCTATTATTTTACAGCTTCTGCAATTTTAGCCTGAAGTTCTTCTCCATGCAAACCGCGAGCGATAATTTTACCACTGCCATCGATCAATACAGTGTGAGGAATACTGTTTACTGCATAAAGCTGTGCACCTTCACTTTGCCAGAATTTCAGGTCGGACATTTGTGGCCAAGTCATATTCATCTTCTTGATTGCTTCTTTCCATGCAGCTCCATCCTGGTCGAGAGATACGCCTACAATTTCGAAGTTCTTACCTTTATACTTAGCGTAAGTTTCTACCAGATTAGGCATTTCGCGACGGCAAGGACCGCACCAGCTAGCCCAGAAGTCAACCAATACCACTTTACCTTTACCAACGTAGTCAGACAACTTCACAGTCTTTCCTTCCGGAGTCTGCATTTCGAAATCAACAAATTGAGTACCTACGGCAGTCTTTTTCTGCTTGTCGGTCATCTCTTTGATTCTTACGATTGTTTCGTCATTCTGGAAATTCGCAGGAATTTGTTGCAACAAAGCTTCATTTTCGTCAGTAGAGTTATTGTAGAACGTTTGTTTAAACAAGAAAACTCCGACCGGATTGGCGATGTTCTTCTTAACACCTTCTTTGATTACTTTGTCATACTGTTCTTCCAGCTGGGCACCCTCTTTTTGTTTGGCTTCTTTCTGCTCATCACTTAAAGAAGTGTCGCCCATTGTTTCATAAATGGTATTCATTTTCTTGCTGATGTCATTGATTTGAGCTCTGATTTCCTGGTATGCATCATTGTTAGGAGTACCGGTCACAGCGTCGTTATCCTTGGTCAGGGCAACGTTGATTTTTCCGTTTTCGAGGAAGAAATCAATCATCAATGGCTCTCCGTTCACTTCGCAAGTGACATAGCGGCTAACCACAGAATCTTGTGTACCTTCAAAGGTAAAAGTACCTTTGGTGATAACGGCTGTATCTAGTTTGGTCAAATTTCTGCCAGTAGCTTCCTGAAGATAAACGGTGTCACCATCGCTTGCACCTTCTACCGTACCTGTGACAACGTATCCGGCTTTGTTTCCGCCCGTACAAGCTACCATGCCTAACGCTGCCGTTGCAATAACTAAATAAGTTAACTTTTTCATGCTTTTGTAAAATTAGTGAATAAATATTTATGCAAAGATAGATTTTTTTTCTGTCGGGCATCGAAAAACACTGTTATATTAGATTAACACCTAGGTGAAAACCGCAGAAATGTGTACCTTTGCAGCCCAAACTTTAGTATGAATATGCAAGAAGATAAATCCATCATTGAGGTGAGCCATGTATCGAAGTATTTTGGCGATAAAACAGCATTGGATGATGTGACTCTAAACGTGAAAAAGGGCGAGTTTGTCACTATACTTGGTCCTTCCGGTTGCGGTAAAACCACGTTGTTGCGTCTCATTGCCGGTTTTCAGACGGCTTCGGAAGGCGAGATCCGAATTTCGGGGATGGAAATAACACAAACCCCTCCCCACAAGCGTCCCGTGAATACGGTATTTCAGAAATATGCCTTATTCCCGCACTTGAATGTATATGATAACATTGCTTTCGGCCTGAAACTGAAAAAGACACCGAAACAAACCATTGAGAAGAAAGTGAAAGCTGCTTTAAAGATGGTAGGTATGACAGATTATGAATACCGCGATGTGGATTCTCTTTCCGGTGGTCAGCAACAACGTGTAGCCATTGCCCGTGCCATTGTGAATGAGCCGGAAGTGTTGCTATTGGATGAGCCGCTGGCAGCGCTCGACCTGAAAATGCGTAAGGATATGCAAATGGAGCTCAAAGAAATGCATAAATCTTTGGGTATAACATTTGTTTACGTCACTCACGATCAGGAAGAGGCATTGACGTTGAGTGATACGATTGTTGTGATGAGTGAAGGAAAAATTCAGCAGATCGGTACACCGATTGATATTTATAATGAACCCATCAACGCTTTTGTTGCCGACTTTATCGGAGAAAGCAATATCCTTAATGGTACCATGATTCATGATAAGCTGGTACACTTCTGCGGTACGGAGTTTGAATGTGTGGATGAAGGATTTGGTGAAAATGTTCCGGTAGACGTAGTCATCCGTCCGGAAGATCTTTATATTTTCCCCGTTTCGGATATGGCGCAGTTGGTAGGCGTGGTAGAGACTTCTATTTTCAAAGGTGTGCATTATGAAATGACGGTGATGTGCGGCGGATATGAATTCCTGGTGCAGGATTACCATCATTTTGAAGTAGGAGCGGAAGTCGGACTGCTGGTGAAGCCGTTTGATATTCACATCATGAAGAAAGAGCGTATCTGCAATACGTTTGAAGGAAAATTGCTGGATGCCACTCATGTGGAATTTCTGGGCTGTAACTTTGAATGTACTCCGGTGGAAGATATAGCTGCCGATACGAATGTCAAAGTGGAGGTAGACTTTGAAAAAGTGATTCTTCAGGATAATGAAGAAGACGGAACGCTGACAGGTGAGGTGAAATTCATCCTTTACAAGGGCGACCATTATCATCTGACCGTATTGTCAGACTGGGACGAGAATGTATTTGTAGATACGAACGATGTATGGGACGACGGAGACCGTGTAGGTATTACCATCCCTCCAGATGCCATTCGTATAATTAAAATAACCGATTAACAGGAAAGGAAGTGAATAAGAAGTTTATAGTCTTTTTGTCATCACGTAAGAGTTGGACTCTCCCTTACATTATTTTTTCGGCGATCTTTGTGATTATACCGCTGTTTTTAATTGTCGTATATGCCTTTACCGATGATAGCGGTCATTTGACACTCGCCAATTTTCAGAAGTTCTTCGAACATCCCGAAGCAATCAATACCTTTGTATATTCTATCGGTATTGCTATCATTACCACCCTTGTTTGTATTTTGCTGGGTTATCCTGCAGCATGGATATTGAGTAACAGTAAGCTGAACCGTTCCAAGACGATGGTCGTACTGTTTATCCTGCCGATGTGGGTAAATATTCTTGTGCGTACCCTTGCTACGGTTGCCTTGTTCGATTTTTTTAGTGTACCGTTGGGCGAGGGAGCATTGATATTCGGTATGGTATACAACTTTATCCCCTTTATGATTTATCCTATTTACAACACGTTGCAGAAGATGGATCATAGTTATATTGAAGCTGCACAAGATTTGGGAGCCAATCCGCTGCAAGTCTTTCTGAAAGCAGTCCTTCCGCTTTCTATGCCGGGTGTGATGAGTGGAATTATGATGGTGTTCATGCCGACTATATCTACATTTGCCATTGCCGAGTTGCTGACGATGAATAACATCAAACTCTTTGGTACAACGATTCAGGAAAATATCAATAACAGCATGTGGAACTATGGAGCGGCACTTTCGCTTATTATGTTGCTGCTGATTGCTGCTACTTCTTTGTTTAGCACAGACGATAAGGACAATTCGAACGAAGGAGGCGGGCTATGGTAAAGAAAATATTTGCGCAGGCTTACTTGTGGATATTGCTGTTGTTGCTTTATTCTCCTATCGTGATTATCGTCATCTATTCTTTCACCGAAGCGAAAGTGCTGGGCAACTGGACTGGTTTCTCCACAAAACTTTATACTTCGCTTTTCACTACAGGCACGCATCATTCTTTGATGAATGCATTGATTAACACGATTACTATTGCTCTGCTGGCTGCAACGGCATCTACCTTGCTGGGTAGTGTGGCTGCTATCGGCATCTTTAATCTGAAATCCCGTTCGCGTAAAGCGATTAGTTTTGTGAATAGTATTCCTATTCTGAACGGAGATATCATCACGGGTATTTCGCTTTTCCTTTTGTTTGTTTCTTTAGGAATCACACAAGGATACACAACCGTAGTGCTTGCTCATATTACTTTTTGTACGCCATACGTTGTTTTGAGCGTTCTGCCTCGTTTGAAGCAGATGAACCCGAATATTTATGAGGCCGCTCTTGACTTGGGAGCGACTCCCATGCAAGCTTTGTGGAAAGTTATTGTTCCGGAGATTCGTCCGGGAATGATTAGTGGTTTTATGCTTGCATTGACTCTATCCATTGATGATTTTGCCGTAACTGTCTTTACCATCGGTAATCAAGGTCTGGAGACGCTCTCTACTTATATCTATGCCGATGCCCGCAAGGGAGGGCTGACCCCTGAACTTCGTCCGCTTTCGGCTATCATTTTTGTCGTGGTGCTGGCGTTGCTGATTGGCATCAATTATCGGGCAGGAAAAGCGAAGAAAAAAGATTAATAGACCATCAAATGTGCTACTACATAAATAATATGAAAAGAATAATTCCCGTAATCCTGCTCTTACTGACCTTGACCGGATGCTATAATTCCGGTGAACCTCGTGAGCGGGTCCTTAAAATCTATAACTGGGCAGATTACATCGGCGAAGGTGTACTCGAGGATTTCCAGGCATATTATAAAGAACAGACCGGTGAGAATATCCGTATCGTTTACCAGACATTCGACATCAACGAGATCATGCTGACGAAGATTGAAAAGGGGCATGAGGATTTTGATGTGGTCTGTCCTTCGGAATACATCATCGAACGTATGCTGAAGAAACATTTGCTGCTGCCCATCGATACGAATTTTGCACATTCTCCCAACTACATGAATAATGTAGCTCCGTTTATCCGCGAACAAATCAATAAATTGAGCCAACCGGGTGAGCAGGCGAGCCGCTATGCTGTATGTTATATGTGGGGAACGGCTGGAATTCTGTATAACCGGGCTTATGTACCCGATTCGGTAGCGTTGTCCTGGGATTGTCTTTGGAATAAAAAGTACGCCGGAAAAATCCTGATGAAGGATAGTTACCGTGATGCTTACGGAACAGCTGTCATTTATGCGCATGCGAAGGAACTGAAAGAAGGAACGGTGACAGTGGAAGAGCTGATGAACGACTACTCTCCACGTGCGATGGAACTGGCCGAAAAATACCTGAAAGCCTTGAAACCGAATATTGCCGGTTGGGAGGCGGATTTCGGCAAGGAGATGATGACGAAGAATAAAGCCTGGCTGAATATGACTTGGAGCGGTGACGCGATTTGGGCGATTGAAGAGGCAAATGCGGTAGGAGTGGACTTGGATTATGAAGTTCCCGAGGAAGGGAGCAATATCTGGTATGACGGTTGGGTAATCCCGAAATACGCCAGAAATCCGGAAGCAGCCAGTTATTTCATCAATTTTATGTGCCGTCCGGACATTGCTTTGCGGAATATGGATTTCTGCGGATATGTAAGTTCCATAGCTACGCCCGAAATACTGGAAGAGAAAACAGACACGACCCTCCATTATTATGCCGATTTAAGTTACTTTTTCGGACCGGGTGCAGACAGCATACAAATTGATAAGATACAATACCCGGATCGCAAAGTGGTAGAACGATGTGCCATGATTCGTGACTTTGGCGATCAGACAAAAGAAGTTCTTGATATTTGGTCGCGTATTAAGGGCGATAATTTGGGGGT
>OHAB01001426.1_pt1 | contig 14358 bp, 6 predicted proteins | sample 1577031 | NCBI WGS metagenome assembly OHAB01 (sample SAMEA3541477, study PRJEB24748) | human gut metagenome | biome: human gut; feature: human-associated habitat; material: faeces | place: China | collected 2012 | reverse complement strand
TATAAAGAACCGGACAAAAAGATATTCTTCACTGGTAACGGAATTGAGTTCATAAATAAGCAGTTAATTTAGCAACAACTTGTTGCAGATTCTAAAGTTATCTTGCATAATTAAAATATAAAAGATGTATATAAGGTCGGAACAGAGACCTTAAACCTGTTCCAGTGGTCGGGATGGAGACCGAAAACTCATTCCCATTGCGGAATAAACTGCAAATACAGTGATCGCGTTGCAGAAACCTGTGAGGCCTGCGACTGGGGGAGAACCTGCGGGGATTCCTCTTTTCTATATTATGGAGATGGTGTATATGCAGAAGATGCTTGATTTTATAACATAGAAGAGAGTACGTGTAATGCGGAGTAAATAATGGTCAAAAAACAATCGACATCCGACCTCACACACGTTATAATATAGATAATCTAATAAGAAAACAGTGTTATCATTACCGCATATTCAGTGAGAATGGTAGCCATAAATATGAATTCGCAGGAACGGAATGGTTGAACCCTCAGGGTGACAGTGTCACTCATTTGTCAGCGAGAGGTGCTTAACTTGGATGATTTTCAGTTTTCTTATTTTGACATGGATTTACAGGAAAGTCAGTAAAATCAAGTTGTTGCTTGACTTATGTTGACCAAGAAAAACATAGATTTTCTGTAGTGACTTGAACTCCTAAGCGCTAGTTGTGGGTTCGATTCCCGCTGGGAACATTTGTAAATATAAGATGATAAGTTTACTTAATGATTGTATGTCTTTTGTTTTAGAGTATTTGTGAGTATTAAAAAATTTTAAATTTGAGCGAAAAATAGTTGTAACATTGGTTACTATCGCATATAATATAAACACAGATAAGAATCTGGTGTGCATATGCACATTGATATTTGGGCTGGTCGCAAGACCCGGGTCCACCAAATGGCGGGTAAGACACCCGCCATTTTCATACGGAGAAATAGATGAAAGAATTAAGTTTGAGCCGGAGGGCAATAAAATCAAGGTAGCCGCAATAACAGTCGCCCTCGCCTTCGCCACCTTTGAAAACGTCTGCTATCTGATCCAGAACGGCATAGACCGCTTCTCCTTCATCTTCTTCCGGGGCTTCGGCACGGGAGCCATGCACGTCCTCTGCGGACTGATCGTGGGCGGCGGGCTTGCATACACATGGCGGCGGACGTGGCTGAAGATTGCGGGCACCTGCGGGCTGCTGGGCGCGACCATCACCCTACACGCCATCTACAATCTGCTCATCGCCTACGCCCTGCCGGTGCTGCTGGTGGCAGCGGGAAGATTGTCCACCTTCCGATTATCACGGAGAAAATAACCGAATATCCACTCCTTGAGAGCTGCTTTTTGGCGGCTCTCAATTTTTTTGAAAAAATTTGCATTTTGGGTGAGAGTTTTTTCGATTTTTTGTACCTATATAAGTGAAGGGGTTTTAAGCCGCATTTCAAAAAATCCAGAGAGAAGGTTCAAACGAAATGTACGATACCGCAAAACGAGTCGCACTCGTCAAGCAGCGGGTGCGGGAAAACACCCGCCGGAGGCAGCGGCGCGAGGCAATAAGCCTCTCCGCAGCGTGTATGCTGCCGTGCGCGGCGCTGACGCAGGCGGTGGTCGTTACCGTGTTTTGCACACGATTGAGAAAAAACAATAAACAGCAGGAACAAACCAAGGAGGATGAGGAAACATGAAGAAAAGATTTTTAGCGGCGCTGCTGAGCCTGTGCATGACGCTCACGATGCTGCCAACTACGGCGTTTGCAGCGGTGAGCGATTCGCTGGGCAACACACCCGAGGAAAATCAGGCGATTTTGGAGCAGCTCTCCGCCTCGACCGGCGATAGCAGCGACCAGGTGCTTTCCATGCTGAACGCTTTGGGGCTGCTGGATGAAGACGGCAATTTCAAGGTGGATCAAACCATCACGCTGGACAGCCAGGTGTTGACACTGGCGGCTGTCATGGAGCTGCTGGAAAATCCCGCCACGGATCTCACCCGCATAGCCGACGTGGATGGGACTCCGGTGGCGCTGGGCGATTTGAAGACCATGATCCAAATCGAACAGGAGTTGCAGCGGATCAAGGACACCTATTTCTCCGGCAGGGAGTTTACCGGGGAAGCACTGGAGAATCTCAATAGCCTGATGGAGCAGCTGGAGCTGCAGGGCATCAGTTTGCAGTATTCCGCCTCTGCCACAGCGCCTGTGGGCGTTGAGACGGTGGATATGGGCGGCATGATGAGCCAAACGCTGGGGGATCTCGCAAACAACAACTGGAGCTCCGGGACTTTTACTGTATACGGCGGAAAACCGGTCGGCTTTTCCTACCGCATTCAAAAAGGCCAGCTCAGCGATTATATCACCGATGTGGAGGTCTTGATAGGCGAAACGAGTGGGGTCGCCCAAGGCGACGGGTCCTACAAGCTGACCTATGACGTAGGCTCGACTTTCAGTTTAGATGGTTGTAAAATCACTGTCAAGGTTACAACCAAAGGAAGCAACCGGGCCTGGCTCGAGAATTCTTATTCCTATGGCGACCTGCTGGGGATGATTGAATTTTACGATGCGGAAAATTTGGTGTTCTATGACGGTGCCGCTTATGCCGACCACTGTCAGCTCAAGCTAAAAAAGACGGTTGGCGCCCCCACAATACAAACATCAATGACCGCGCCGAGTTATGTTGAAAAACTCGAAAATACAACCGTATTATATGATGATTTGTTTATTCCTTTGCTGGCAAATGAATACCTTGCAGCCACCGGTGCCAACAATCCGGACTTCGTTGCGCTAAGCGATACCATCGGAATTTTGGAGGGTGCCCGCAACTCGGTGCTTCCCGTCGACTCCGACCCATTTTATCAGCCATACCAAATCGACGCCAGCATCAAGTTTGATTGGAGTACCGACGCAGCTGCCTATACTGGCCCTGCGCCGTATGGCAATTATAATTCTATAACCCCACAACCATATGCCCCGTTCTGTCTGACGGAGTACAAGCTCGATGGAACAGCTCTGACGCTCAGCGGCGACAGAAAGAGAACGGAGGAATGTACGATTAACAAGGGCAGTACGGTCAGCATCTCCCTGCAGTCTACCACGCAAAACAGAGGGAATCAGCAGTACTATCTGCCCTTCGAACTGTATCTGAAGAATGTAAATAGAGATACCCCAAATTCCACCACCACCGCCACGACCAGCGACGTCACCGCCGAGCTGGTGGACACGGACAATCCCACCATTCAAAGCGTCACGGCCCCGGCGGGAACCTATGCCAGCGGACAGCACGTGCCCATCACAGTTACCTTTAACGAGTTCGTGGATCTTAGAAACGCCACCGTGACCATCAATGGCAAAGTGTATAGCGCCGCTGAGCTTTCCATGAACAACTACGGCGTCACGGCAATGCTCTGGTACCCAGTGCAGGATGCGGATGACACCACGGTCACCGTCAATGGTATGACCGGTGTGGAAGATGTTTTCGGTCATACGCTGGATACCTCACTCTATCCAAGCAACTCGATTACCGACGTTGATCTGAAGAGCGTCTTGATGCGTAACGCTCCCACCGCACTGACCGCCGACTACGCCGACGGCAAGGCATCGTTCACGATGAACGCCAACATGGAGCAGGTCTACAAGACCGTATACAGCAATTATCACACCCCGGCAGGCACAGACCCGAAGGAAGCCCCGTTCCGCCTCGAACTGAGGTACGACTCTGCGGTTGAACCAATCCATCTGCAGGTCTATCTGGACACAGAGAAGGAAGCCTTCACCATTAGCGACTATGCAATCGCACCCTCTGCTTTCGACCGCACCTACACGGTGACGCTGCAGGCCAACGAGGGCACGAAAGCCGATCCTGCCTGGGTGAATGTTCTTCCCCTGACCCGGCAGTTCACGGTGGCAAAGAAAGTTTCCGTGAGCACGGTGAACGTCGTCCCGGAAGCGGATACCGCCAACTATACGATTTCCCTCGGCGAAACCACCCGCCCCACGCTTCAGGCCGAGGTTTTGGGGGCAGGCGGTGTGCCGGCAAGCTACACCACCGGCAAATGGAGCAGCAGTGACCCGGACATTGCCACCATCAACGAGGATACCGGCGTTGTTGCCACCACAGGAACCAAGGTGGGAACCGTCACCTTTACCTTTACGGCGGACAACGGGACTGAGGACACTGCCGATGATGTGACGGGCAAGTCAAAGCCCTATATCGTGACGGCAGGCGATTCCCTGGCACTGGTGATTCCCGGCGGCGCGTCCATCGTGACGCGGGTAAATCAGCCCGCCACCGTGCTGTGGAGTTCCAACGCCACGCTGATGGCGCCGAACAAAGAGTTCAATTACAGGATTGACCTGTATGAGGGCAACTACGCAAATGAGGCGGCGCTGAGCGGCCGCAAGCCCGTTGCGACTTATACCGCCGGCAAGGATAAAAACAGCGTGCGGATTCCGGAGAATGTGCTCTCCAAGCTCTCCAACGGCAATACCCCTGCCTACACGGTATTGGTCTCCATGCCGCACCCCAACGCCGGCGGTGAGGACGTCCGCCTGTCGGCACTTGCCTGGATCATCGTGCAGGCACCGCCTGCCACAGCCAAGCTGACACCGCCCCAGAGCATTTACCTCAAGGATACCGACGGCACCGTCAATATCGACTGGTCGGTGGAAAACACCACTGACGGCGCCCCTTTGCAGCCCACGCTGACCATTACCCGGGTCACAGAGGATAACACCACCACCAAAGTGGTGGACAGTAAGCGCCTATCCGGCAACTCTGGGAGCTTCCCCCTGTCATTACAGAGTGTGAAAGCCGGCAATCTGAAGGACACCTATCAAGTGGTTTTGAGCGTGGAGAATCCTGGTGAGGAATCTCCCAGCACCGACTCCTTCCCCCTGTATGTCTACGATGCCGACGCACTGAAGGTGCAGAACGACAAAGGAGACACAATTTCTAAGCTGACCATGGACAATACCTCCAAGGTCAGCGGCAGCCTGCCCACCGTTACAGCTGAAATTTTGCAGCTGCGCCAGGAGTTGGGGCTGATCGAGTACATAGGCATCAACTATGACGAGTACGGATGGAACTCCTTTAAAGACGGCATCCGGTGGCTCTCCAGCAACAACAATGCCATTTCCGTCAACTACAAGCAGGGCGGACTGTATGAGGACATCAGAAACTTCTCCTTTGATTCCTACCTTCCCGAAACCAAAATGGCGCTGTCCGGCTTGGCCAACGGCACCGCAACCGTCACGGCTACCCATGCCGCCACGGGCATGAGTGCCGCCGTACGGGTGACAGCGAAAACACTGCAAAATAAGTTCTATCTCTTCCAGCTGACGCCTGCAGCGGAAACTACGCTGCAATACACCGACGGCAAAGGTGTGCCCAAAACGGTCACGACCAACAGTGAAGGCGTGCTGGCGCTTTACGAACCCAACGGAATCGCCAGTGAGGTGTCTCTGCGGTCCGGCTCCGGCGCGGATATTTATCTGGGCACCATCTATAAAGAAAATCTGCGTTCCGGCGAGCGGGATGCCACAAAACTGCAGCTTTATCCCTTGAATACCTTCAGCCTTCGGCGAGTTGCCCGGGCATCTGTGACGCTCATCACGCCGGGCGGCGATCCGCTGGCGAACAAGACGGTGACCGTTCGTGGCGGCGTTTATAAAAACGGAGGCTACTGCCAGACAGCTCTGCTGGGCTCCAGGGCAGGAGCACTTGTCAGCGGCATCACCGGCGACACCTATACCACGGATGCGGCGGGAAATATAACCGTCTATCTGGATTCCACCCAGTTCTGGTCGGCCGAAAAGGGCGAGAGCAACACCACGGCGCTTTCTGCTCTGGATCAGCTGGAGTACATTCTGGAGATCAGCGCAATTGACGGCGACAAGTACTATCCGCTGCTGCTGACCGTCAACGGCAAGCTGGGCGTAGACGATGTAATGCGCACCGCAGAGGGCGTTGTCTCTCTGGAGCGCGTGCCGGCGGGGGAGGAAAACAAACCCTTCATTGTGGCGCAAAGCGTTGATTACGGTCTTGCCAACGGTCAGAAGGTGGATGTCCGCAGCTCGACTGGGAAGATTGGCCCTAACAGCAGCTTTAAAACAGCAAGCCTGCACACCACCATGTTCCTCTGGGGCGAGGATATTGCCAACGCGCGGAATTACAGTCTCAAGCTGGCGGACGAATACGGCATTCTTCCTGCCGCCCAGAGCAGCAGTACCAAGCAGTATCCCTTCTCATCCATCCCCGTAGCGGAAAACGATCTGACCCTCACCGAGGCCACCATGACCACCTCTGGATGGATCGCTGACGGCAAGGATGTGGGTATGAAAACGCAGCTGAGCCTGAACGGCAGCCTGCTACAGGAGAAAATAATGCCCTTCCGGGTCGTTGATCTGACCCGAGTGCCCAAGGTGACAGAGGATGACCGCGTCACCGGTATTCTGGCGACGATGGGATCCTCCAGTGGAGTGAATCAAGTCGACTTTGGCGGAGTGGGCGATAGTAACATTCTCAAGGTGCTGACCGGACGGCTGGATGATCTGAGCGGTCCGGTGGACACTTCCGTGTTCAAAATGATTATCACCCCCAGCGAAGATCCCTCCGTGTTCCGTGCCATGATTTGGGCCGGGTACAATACGCTGGAGATGGAGGACATGGACTATTCCGAGGACGGCGTGGCGTTGGGTGCGAATGTGCTGACGCAGAATCTGGAAGTGGGTGTGCCCGGGACCGGGGACCTGAGCCAGATGGCCCAGGGCACCTATGATCCCAAGGGGGACTACAAAACCAACTCCATAGCCGACAATGTCACCAGCACGGATCTCAACTTGCAGTTGGAGGGCTTTTACGAAGCGGAAATCCGCTATAACACCGAAAAAAAGGAGTGGGAGGTTTTCACCGTAGGCGGAGGATTTACCGCCGGCGTTGGTGTGGGCTTCTCCTTCAGCGTGAACGCCATGGCTGGCCCCGTGCCGTTGACAGCAACCTTTGAGCTGGGTGGTGCCATTCAGCTGGATTTCCGTACCGCAGTGCGCTACGGACGGCAGGGCGAGGGTACAGAGCTTGCCTGGAGCGATCCCACGGCCACGGCAGTGAATGACTTTTTGACCACGCTGCGTATCAACGCCTATGTCCACGCGTTTGGCGGTATTGGCTTTGACTATTCGGTCGTGGCGCTGAAGATCGGCCTATTCGGCAATTTGGATGTGGACAGTCAGAATAAGTTCCTTTCCCGCACCTATCTTGCCGACGAGACAAAGCGCCAGATCAACGGTCAGGCCCTGGGGATCCAAAGCGAAGTGGGGATCAAATTTGTGGCAACCTTCCTGTTTATCTCCTACGAGGCGGTGATCGCCTCCGGAACCCTTGGAGCCACCAGGACTTTTAATGACTGGAAAACAATCGACGACTACTGGAATAGCGCCACCAGTGGGCTGAGCCTTGCCTCGCTGCGGATGGCGGCGGCCCAGAGCGGAATGCAGGTGGCTTCTGGCAGTGCAACGCTCCAAAGCCGGGACTATCTGGAGCAATATGCCCGTACCTGGGGCCAGCCCCAGCAGCGGATGATGCTGTTCTCTCTGAACTCCACCAGTGGGCTGAAAAACATCCAGACCAATGCCAACCCCACATCCTATCCACAGCTCAGCGATGACGGGAAAGTATTGACCTACATCAACGACGGCAACAGCAGCAGTATTTACGATAGCCGGGCGCATTTCTCCACCCTCAATGGCAGCGTCTATACTCCCTCCAGTGAAATTGTCGCTCCCACAGGGTTCCCCGGCTACGGCGACACGAGCGTTTCTTTGTCCGGCACTGGTAGCTTCGCGGCGGCGGCTTGGGTTCGCATGGGCACCGACCTGCCGGGTAAAAATGCCGGTGATGCCGTGACATTGGAAGAGCAAAACCTACTGATGAACAGCACGGAGATCGTAGTGTCCGTCTATAACGGCTCAACCTGGACATCCACCCGCCTAACCAACGACGGCACGCCGGATCTGGCCCCAGCCACGGCAGTGGGCGGTGACGGCAAAGCCATCGTGTTCTGGCGCAGCGTCTACACCCCCGATCCCGGTACGCAGGGCAGCAACAACCTGCTGAACTTCACGACCAGAGATTGTATCATGTACAGTTGCTATGACAGCACTAACGGCACCTGGAGCAAGGCAAAAATGCTTTATAACGGTGCTACTGGCAGCGTGAAGGCGTTGCAGGCGGCCATGCTGCCCGACGGAACCGCTATGGCGGTTTACTCGCTGGACCGCAGCGGAACCGGAGATACCTCCGCCTACGAGATCGCCTATTGTACCGTGGCTGCTGACGGAACTCCCGGTACAGCCATGCTGGCGACCTGTGACAGCAATCTTGACGAAAACCCCCAGGTCGTTGCAGCCAACTTCGGCAGCGGGGATGACCGATTTGTCATCGGTTGGCACAGTGTCCGAGATGGCAGTAGCGATATCCAGCTGTTGGCTGTGGACGGTAGCGGCACCATGTCCAACAGTTTCCCCGGCTCTCTGTCTGCCCTGACCAGCAGCGGCAACGCCGTCGTGGGCGGAGACTTCCGCTTCGCTTCCCTCAGCGGGGATCATCGCAGCCGCAATGATCTTACCATCGTCTGGAATGAGACTGTCAATGACGCCAACGGCGCGGTAGATCACGGCATTTTGAAGGCGGCCAAGCTGCGCTATGCCACAAATACCTACACTCTGTCCGCACCATTGGAACTGGCAGAGCTGCCGGATCGCACGCTGGCTGACCACTTTGATGCCTATGTCAGCGGCACCAATCAGGTGCAGGCCGCCATTCAGGCCACCCGGTATGACGATGAACACCAGGAGGTAATCGGCGGCGTGACCGTCCCGGGTGAGGAAACGATCCTCTATACCGCTACCTCTGATTTTATCACCGATGCGGTGGCAGTGGAACAGATCGGTGTGGATTATGCAACGCTGGCGTTGAACAGCCTGACACCCATTCGCTTTACCATCCGCAACACCGGGCTGAACGATGTGACAAACCTAACGGTCAGCCTTGGCAGCGGGGAAACCGCCACCCTTACGGAAACACTGCTGCCCAATGAAAGCACCACCCTTACCGTCTGGCACCATGTGAAGGACCGCGTGACCGACCCGGGCTATACCATCACCGCCGCTGGCGGCATCCACGAAAACGGCACAGTGTATCTGGATTATCCTGACATTGGCATCTCGCAAATGGAAGTGATTGCGGAGAGCGCCGGCAAGCGCACGGTGCGCATGACCCTCTATAATTCCTCTGCCGCCACGCTGGCTGGCGGAAAGAACCGCGAGGTGAAGCTTGCGTTCTATGCGGATGATCTGCATACCGAACCTGCAGAGGTAGCCTGCACCACAAACGGCGTATCGGTTAGCGGTAATGAAATCACCATTTCCGAAGACAGCGCCCTCACCCGCATTGATCAGGGAACCTTTACACTGGACCTGACCTATGATCTGGGCAAGTATATGACATCCATTGGCAAAACCGAGATCCCCAATGTGGGTACCTATCTGTACGCCGAGGCGTGGGCGGAAGGCCAGATCGGTGGAACGGGAAGCAATCAGCGCCTGCCGGAGTATAACGGCAGTGACAGCAAGGCCAGCGTCCATATGACCGGCGCACTGGCCCGCACCGGAGAGCAGCTGACGATGGATGTGACACAGGGGAACGACGGCAACGGTCACAGCACCGCCGCCATTACCCTGCGCAACAACTGCCTGCAGTCTCAGACTGGCGCAGAGCTGGTGGCCACGCTGCTGGATACTGCCGGGACCGTTCTGGAAACGAAAAAGACCAGTATTGGCGGTGCCATCTCCGGGGAAACCTTCCAGACGGAAACCGTCACCTTCTCCCGGCTTGGCACCCGCGTAGTGGTGCGAGCCGCAGTGCCCGGTAATGACCTTCTGACCTTTGAAGGTCTGGCAGTGGGGCTCGGCGATTTTACCGCCAACGGAACGAACTATACCTATACGCTGCAAAATGATAGCGGAGCAACATCTACGCTAGTCACAGCGGTATCTGGAAACGGCGAGCCCGTGAGCATCAACGGACAGGCTCTGTCCACCGGCGGCAGCGCAACCGTTGCCATCCCCAACAGCGGCACAACCGACATTGTCGTGAGAATCGGTGCTAAAACCTACACGCTGACGATTCTGCGCAATAGCGGCACAGGCGGCAATGAAGGCAATAGCGGCACAGGCGGCAATGAAGGCGGTAGCGGCAGTGGCGGCGGCAGCGGCTACAGCTACTACACCATCAAGGCAACTGCCGGGGCTGGCGGCTCCATTTCTCCCTCCGGCAATGCTAGCGTCCGTGAGGGCAGAGATCAGACTTTCACCATCACTCCGGATAAGGGCTATGCTGTCGCCAACGTCAAGATTGACGGCAAGAGCATTGGTGCGGCGAAGTCCTACACCTTTGAGAATGTCAGCAGAACCCATACCATCGAGGTCATCTTTATGAAAGCCAACGGCAACCCCCAGACCGGCGTATTCGTCGATGTAGCGGAAGGCAGCTACTATGAGGAAGCGATTGATTGGGCAGTGGAGAAGGGCATCACCAACGGCGTGAGCAGTAATATGTTCGCCCCCAACGATCCCTGCACCCGCGCGCAGATCGTCACCTTCCTGTGGCGCGCGGCCGGTTCTCCCGCCCCCAAGAGCATGAGCAGCTTCACGGATGTTCCCGCTGACGCCTTCTATGCCAAGGCTGTTGCCTGGGCTGTCGAAAACGGCATTACCAGCGGCACAGGCGAGAGCAAGTTCAGCCCCAACGCTACCTGCACCCGTGCGCAGAGCGTGACCTTCCTCTATCGTGCCTCCGGCAGCCCCGCAGTCAGCGGCAGCGCCGAGTTCAGCGATGTGGCAACCAACGCCTATTATGCCGACGCAGTGGCATGGGCAGCGAAGAAGGGCATCACCACCCGCATCGGCGGCGGACTGTTCGGCGCCGACAACGACTGCACCCGCGGTCAGATCGTGACCTTCCTCTGGCGCTGCAAGAAGTGAACGGCTGACATATGGCTAAACATCAAAGCCGCTGGCATGACCCCATAAGCGAACATCGGACAGCGCAGCGGACGGGCATCTCGCCCCGAAGCTGCGCTGTTCCTTTTTTGCTACAGGAAACATTTTGTCCGAACACACAACACTTTGAGCCATGCCGCTGCTCCAGCGCGGCAAGGAGACAGCATTATGAAAAGAATCACAAGAATCATTCGTCCGATCATCTGCATAGTTGTCCTTCTCGTTGCTATGACCACGGCAGTCAGGGGCTGCTATCAGAGAGAGACAGAGCCTATCGACATTCCCGGCACATCTGCGCCTCAGCCATCAGCGCCTCTCGCGGGCGAAGTTATCCCCTCGGTGGACAGGCAGACAGAGTTGGCGGAAGCCAGAGCGAAGAATCCCGACACCGTGGCGTGGCTGTATATCCCCGGTGCGGAGGTGGACGACCCTGTGATGCAGGCGGAGGACAACGGCTATTACCTAAAGCTGGATGAAAACGGTGAGTACGCCATGTGGGGCTGTTATTATGCCCATTGTGAAAACAAAATCGGCGGCAGGGATAAGCTGGACAAAAACACCACCATTTTCGGTCACTCCGCCAGCAACTGCGACCCGGACGGTGTGCGGTTCACCAAGCTCTACCGTTATATGGACGCAGACTTTGTAAAGGAGCATCCGTATATCTATCTCTCTGTGGATGGTGAGGACATGATCTTTCAGATCACCGCACTGTTCGTCACGGATATTGGTTTTGACTATATTGCGCCTGATCCCACGGGAGATGATCTGACCAGCTTCTTTGAGACGATTGCGCGGAAAAACTGGCTTGACTTTGATGGCGTGACCTTCTCCGAGGAAGATACTGTTCTGACCCTCTCCACCTGCTGCCGGAAGTATGACAAGGCTAACAGCGGCAATCAGCGGCTGGTGGTCATGGCAAAGCTGCTGCCGGAGGGCGCAACCGCACAGGAGTTCAGCGTATCCCTTGTGGATAGTCCTGAAATGCCCTAAAAGAAATCAGAATACGACGATAACAGGACACCCATCCTTGCTGTCCCAACATTTAATAGGTTGCCAAAATAATTTGGTCAAAAACCATCGACATCCCTTGCTCATACACGCTATAATATAGATAATCTAATAAGAAAACCCTCAGGGTGACAATGTCAGCGATTTGACAGCGAAAACCATTTTTCTCAGGTGATTTTCCGTTTTCTTATTTTGACAGAGATTTACAAAATAGTCAGGAAAATCAAGGCTTTCCTTGACTCATATTTACTTAAAATAATCGCTGTTCCCAGTGTGGACTCGAGCTCCTAAGCACTAGTTGAGGGTTCGATTCCCCCTGGGAACAGTCAAATTTTGCAACAATGATGACCACAATTCATTGTTGCTTTTTTTTATTTATAGGTGCTTACGAGCACCGAATGCCGCGACAACGAGCGTGCAACGCGAGTGAGTTCAGGGAAAAGGAGAGAATGCCTATGGCAGAAAAAACAGACGAACGAGTTACGGATGAAAAAGTGGTAGAAATTGAAATGGAAATTTTCTAAATATGTGCCACAAATCTTGAAAAAATCTTGATTTGTGGCATAATAAATATATATTTTGATTTGGAGATGATGTTATGTATATGAAGCGTGAAAGATATCTAAGCAAAATAAGACCATTTTATGATGTGGATTTAATTAAGGTTCTGACAGGTGTTAGAAGATGTGGAAAATCTATATTGTTAGAGCAGATTAAAGAAGAATTTATTGAAAATGGGTTTGATAGAGCGCATATTATTACCATTAATTTTGAAGATTTGCAATTTGAAAAAATAAGAACTGCAGAAAAACTTAATTCCTATGTGAATGAGCAAATCAAGGATCATGACAAATACTTGATTTTTTTAGATGAGATTCAGCATGTTAGGAGCTTTGAAAAGGTTTTAGCTTCCTTTCGGGCAACATTAAATTGCTCAATTTTTATTACTGGAAGTAATTCGAAATTGCTATCCGGCAAGATGGCAACATTGTTGGTTGGAAGATGTGTTGAATTTAGAATAATGCCATTTTCCTTTGCCGAAAGCTACGAATATGCTACAGCTATAGGAAGAAATATGTCTCCGGATGAGTTTATGATTGATTATATCAATTGGGGTGGCTTCCCTTTGCGTTTTTCGTTTACAAAAGAAAGTGATATTAAGAGATATTTGGAGCAGACATATGAAGGTATCTTGGACAAGGATATTATTACTGACAGATCAAAGGTTAATAGACAAAACTTTGAAAGAGTAGCAACATATATTATGGCAAATGCAGGAAAGGATTTTTCCAGTAAAAACATAGAGAACTATTTTATACATCAAAATGCAGATACTTTGGATAAAAAGACGATATACAGATATCTTGATAAAATGGAAAAGGCTTGTCTAATTGATCGTGTAAAAAGATTTAATATTGTAGGAAAACAGGCAATGTCGTATATAGAGAAGCAATATGCGGTAGATACTGGTTTTCGCATGATAAATACAAACTTAGTAAATTTTGAGGATACCTTTTTTCTTGAAAATATAATTTATAACGAGCTAAAAGCAAGAGATTATGAAGTCTTTACAGGAAAAACATATAAGGGTGAAATTGATTTTGTTGCAATAAATGGAAGAAAGAAATGTTTTATTCAGGTGGCATATTATTTGGCTGGCAAGGAAACGATTGAAAGAGAGTTTGGTGCTTTTAAGCCAATTAGTGATGCATCACCGAAATATGTGTTTTCATTAGATCGATTTGATTATTCAAGAGATGGAATTGCACATATCAATATTGTTGATTTTCTTTTGGGTAAGAAGGATATTAATTTATCATAACGCCACAAATTAAGAAAAAATTTAAAATTGTGGCTCTTGGAAAAAATCATATAAAAGGACCTAAGAAACGGACATCAGAGGATATTGAACATTTCAGTGAGTTATTTGAGAAGATGATACGTATGGCAATTCAGAACAGAGAAGGAGAAAACAATGGCAAAGAATGAAAGATTTGAAAAGACATATTCACAGGGAACCATGAATGTAACAGAAATCTGGGTAGATAAGGAAACTGGTGTAAATTATATTTATCATGCAGCAGGATATGCGGGAGGATTGACACCGCTTTTAGACAGAGATGGAAAACCGGTTATTTCCCCGATTGTAAATGGATAATGGAAGTGAAGTCTGATGATGATCACACAACAAGATGATATCAAAGTTATTGAAGTAAAGGATTATATAAAAAATCCCAAACCAAATGGTTATCGAAGCTATCATATGATTGTTGAAATACCAGTATTTTTTGCTAAGG
>OHAB01001410.1_pt1 | contig 14533 bp, 8 predicted proteins | sample 1577031 | NCBI WGS metagenome assembly OHAB01 (sample SAMEA3541477, study PRJEB24748) | human gut metagenome | biome: human gut; feature: human-associated habitat; material: faeces | place: China | collected 2012 | reverse complement strand
TGTATGCTGGATGCAAGGCGAATTTGACTTAATGACCAGTGACTACGCGTCACACCCTCAACACTTTAATCATATGGTTGAAGACTTTCGTAGGGATCTAAAACAATACCATTCTCAGCTCAATAATATTACTGACGCACCGTGGTTTTGCGGCGATACCACCTGGTACTGGAAAGAAAATTTCGCTCATGCGTATGAAGCTATTTATGGCAATTATCAAAATAATGTTTTAGCCAATATTATTTTCGTCGACTTCCAGCAACAAGGTGAAAGAGGACTGACGAACGCGCCTGATGAAGATCCGGACGATTTAAGCACGGGATATTACGGTTCAGCGTACCGGTCACCGGAGAACTGGACGACGGCACTGCGAAGCAGTCATTTCAGCGCGGCAGCCCGTCGGGGGATTATTTCTGACAGGTTTGTAGAAGCAATTTTGCGTTTGTCACATTTTCACAAAGAATAGTACACGCTATTCCTTGTGCAATCAGGCCAACTCGCAATAAAGGCAGCAACTATGCTTGAAGCCCCTTCCCCGCCGGATAAATAATATCCTTACGGCAATTGGTAACCGTATAAAAGGCCTGATGTTTTGAACTGCCGTTGACGGAGATGAAGTAATCTGCTTTTTTGGCAGCATCCAATAACGCATCAATGGCAACGCGATCATTGTTGAGCTCAATTCATAGCGCTGGATACAATTTCAATAAGGCGTCTTTACCACGTTGCGTGGCATTTTTGTAATACTGTAAAACACCCGCTTTTTCCCGCGGAGATTCCGATACAACGGAGACGTTACGCTTGCTGGTATGGTTTCTGTCGGGAGGGTACTACCGATATCCTTACAAGCGTAGAGCTGTTCCATCATGCGTGCCAACAACAGCATACGGATATCCAACCGTTCCCAGCGACGTAGGAACATCTCGCGAATGTTAATCCAGTACTGTAGTCGGCGATCGCTATCACCAGATTCACAATCATAAAAAACCTCTGCAATATCAAGAGCATACTTGAGAATTTGTTTCGATTCATTTTTCGTGCACAACATTTCAATAGCTTCGAGGGCATCATGGTATTCTTTGTGACTGAAGGTCCATGAAAGTAACGTATCGAGAATAATCCCTGTAGTTGCCAAAATGAGTTGATAACTACACAATGATTTGTTTGTACAGAAGGAACGATTATTATATGGTCTTGTAGGGCAGAGCACGTTGCTACCGTAACAGCGTTGAAGATAATTTGGTCGAGACTGTAGTGGACCAGTTTAAAAGGTAGCAGAATTTTAAAAGTGTCAGGTGCATAGAATTAAAAAAAATGGAACTATAAAAATGGAAATCATGTTACCAAAAAACACCTTATATGATAGAGAGCAAAATATCTTTTTTGAAAAGGTTACGGCCTTAATTGGCGAAAATGGTGCTGGTAAGTCCTCGATTTTACAATCCGTATTTATTAACTGTTTAACAAAAAAATATCTACCAGAAACAAAGGTTGTTTGTTTTTCTTCTGGACAAAATGAGAAATACTCAACGTATTTCTCTGATTATCTTTCTCATGAAAGGCAAGCAAATAGAGGTCTTAACTTAGATTGTTGTTATTACGATAAAGCATGGTCAAAGTTACTAATATTCATATCCACAATTTGTAAATCAAATGGTTTTGTTAGAAATTTTTTATGTGAGAAAGGCTATATTGATGTATCAGATGATAAAAATGATGATATATCAAGCAAGCTTACATTGACGGTCCGAGTAAATTCGGCTTACGTTAATCGAGTAAAAATGGCATTAGCACAAGAAGAACAAGGTATTGAAAATACTTTAAGGTATTCAGCTTATCATAGGACTTTAGAAAGTTTCATTAATAATATTGTTAATGCTGATTATGATTTCGAGTCTCCACTTGAAGCTCAAGAGAGCTTGCTAACTCATTCAAATTTTTTCAATCCATCATTTGAGGAAGCAGAAGATTCCTTTTTTGATCCTATCATAACATTTTTCACTCAAGCAGCAGATAATGATTACTTTATAATAAAACCATCATTACAGCTAGAGTTTAAAAATAATATCGAACTGAATGATATTAGTGATGGGGAATATCAAGTACTCTTTTTATACTCTCTGCTTGATATTTTTGATAGTCCTAATACTTTATTCTTATTAGATGAGATAGATTCCCATTTACATTACAAGAATATTGAGCTCTTATGGCATCGACTACATAGTATTAATGGTTATGCGATAACAACCACCCATCTATTAGACTCAATTACAGCTACTGATAATGATTTTAAAAACTTAAAGATTGTTGACAAAGGAAAAATAAAAGAAGACGATAAAATAAAAACTATAATAGAACGTTTATCTGTCTTGACAAGAATATCAGACGTACAGTTCGAAGTGTGTCGTAAACTAGAAAACATAGTATTGATGGATGATTATAATGATTGGACTATTTTTTATGCCTTAGCAAAGAAAAAAGGACTTGATGTATCAAAGTTAGATGGCCTCCATGCAATAAAACAGTCCTCTGGTTATGATAATTTAAATCAAGAATTCGCAAAACCAAAAATAGAGTGGATTAATTCGCTTTTAAATGTAAATACTGATAAAAAAGTCAAAAGAATATTCATGATCTGCGACAAAGATGAGGCTCCAATTACCTATCAGAAAGATGGAGTTCAAGTCAATGGAAGTGAATATTCAAAACATATAGCGAAGTTAGAAAATAAAAACAAAAATAAAATATATCTCCTTGCCTGGAAAAGAAGAGAAATAAAAAACTACTTATTATCTTATACGGCATTGTCTCATCATGGATTTATCGGGCAAATAAACAATGGTGATCTGCCGGCTAACAGTTATTTAAAAGAAAACGATCCTGGAGATAATTCAGCAATTAGCCGGCTTAACGTAAAACATTGCATCACAAAAATAATTGATTCTGATGGTATAGGATTAGATATCTCAAAACTTTACTTATATATAGAACTTATACCACCTGCTGAGATCAGTGAAGATATAGTGAACATGTACAATTTTTTGGTGGAGAAATTAAAATGAACACCTCTTTATTTGAAGATCTACTTACACTAATCAAGAAAAAGAGTTCGATAAGAAATACAGAACAAGCAGTAGAGTTAATTTCATTATTTATTTTTTTACATTATATAAAATTATATCTTTATGAAAATGATAAAAGATTTTCAGATATAAAAAACATATCAAGCAACAACATTAATGAAATTAAATATTATTATCAGCAACTATATGAAAGTTTTATTTTCTCGATAGATATAAAAAATATAAACCACGACATGCTTGAAAACCTCAGGAGTAAGATAGGTTTTTTAATTAATAACATCAATGACCATGAAATAATTAAATATATAGATTATTCTCTTTCGCATATACATTCACTTACAGAGTTCTATCAATATGCAAATTCTTATCAATCTTTAATTCTTAGGATGGTTAATGAATCGGGTCGTTCAGGGGAATATGTTACTCCATCTGCTTTAGTTCAGCTCATGGTTGAAATGTTATCACCTACAGATGGCACATCAATCTACGACCCAGCATGTGGAACTGGGGGTTTATTAATAGAGTCAGCACGATATATTAAAGGCAACAGTTTAAACAAAAACTTTAATTATTCCCTTATTGGTAATGACACATCATCATTTGCCTGTCTAATCTCAATTGTTAACCTTTTAATCAATAAAGAATTTAATTTTGAAATAATACTAAAAGATAGCTTAGATAAAAACTATAAGAATAAAAAATATGACTTTGTTTTAACTAACCCACCATTTGGAAAAAAGAGCGGTTGGGATAATATTCATATTGACACACATTATAAAGGACCTAATCTAGACTATTACTTCCTGGAGCATGTTATTGACTCTCTCGCTGTTAATGGCAAAGCAGCCATAATATTACCAGAGCGTTTTTTATATGATGTGAGTAAAGAGTGCATCACTCTTAAAGATAAGATCTTCCAAAATTATAATTTAGATTGTATTTTATCTATACCGTCAGGTGCATTGCTTCCTTACACTGCAGTAAAATTATGTATTCTTTTTATAAGTAATTCTGGCCCAACAGATAGAATATTTTTCTACAATTTAAATAATGGTGAAAAATACTCACGTACAAATATTATAAAATTCGATGATTTTATAGATTTTTTAGAGTCAGCAAAAAATAGAACAATAACTGAACACTCCTGGATTATCAATATTAGTGATACACCTTCATCTTATAACTTACTCTTAAAAGATAAAGAGCGAAACTCATATGAGTTTCTTAGTGATTCTATAGTTAACATTGAACAGACAATACGTAATAATGAATTATTACTAACAGAGTTGTCTTTATTAAGAGAAAAAATAGCAATCTTAGAGTCAACAATAAAAAATCATTCGCATGAATATGAATTTGAGAGACTTAAAGTTGGAAATATTGCAATAGTAAAATCCGGAAATTTATTACAAAAAAACAGGCTGTTACCCACTGGACCAATTCCTGTATACGGTGGAAATGGAGTTATTGGATATAATAATGAGGCAATGGCAAATGGTGAAAATATTATTATTGGTAAGGTCGGAGCTCTTTGCGGAAACGTTCGGTATGTTCAAGGTGATATTTGGGTGACAAATAACTCATTAATTATTAAGAATTATTCACCAAATAAAGTTTTAACACCCTACCTTGCAAAATTATTATCTACTTTAAACTTAAGAAGGCTCGCCGTTGGTACCGCTCAGCAATATTTAACCACGACACAAATAAAAAATGTAGAAGTTAGTATTCCACCTTTAACGACCCAGTATAAATTAAACATTTGGCTTGATGAGTTAGATAATACGCTTGAACAATATAATAATCTCATTGAAAAAATAATGAATGATAAGCGAGAACTTAAAGAGAATTTGTATAAAGGTCTTTTAATAGAATAGATCACAGTAGCAGGGTGTCCATAATACACCCTGCTACTGGTTGCAAGTAAGTTGCAATATCTGTACTGCTGAAGCTACTATTAATAATGCTCCTCAATATACCCATACGCCTTCTGGAACAACTCTTTATCTTTCCCTAGTCCAAACTGGGCCAAGGTCAGTAAAAGCGCCTTTTGGATTTCGCGCGGCCCACTGTTGGAGTTTTGCCAGCCATCAAAGCGGGTAGCTTTCACAATTTTATCAATTTGCTCTACAACATCACCGATTAACTTAGGGGTAGTTTCCGGACGTGTTTCGAGGAAAAGCTTAGTCAACGCCTGTTTATTATCAGCTTCAGTTACTGGACACTCGCCCGTTTCGCGCTCGGCTTGAACGGTATCTTTCGCTGCATCCAGCAGGCCTTTCAACCAGTCAATGGCCTTGATAACACCAGCTTCATAGTCCTGACGTAGTTTTTCAAGGCGCTCGCCCAATGCCACAAATTTAGGATCATGACTGCCGCGCAAACGTCCCATAAGATCAATCTCCAGGCGTTTAGCACGTTGTTCCTGCTCTTTAGCCGTCAGGGTAAAAATAGCGTGCTCGTCCATGACCAACTCGTCAATATCATCGCGAATACGATTGATATCAGTATGCTCATGGATCATCTTGATTGTTTCGGGGCCAAGGGCAGCCCAAACAAGCGCACCTGTCTGCCCTACCGGACGCACCGATTCATAAATTTGCGCCAGCCATTTATAGTCCTGACGATAAGGGGTCAAAAAAGGATCTGGGTTGATAGCTGACCATAACTTGGATAACACACCAAAGCTGGCAGCGAATTCATCGCGCTTCTCGTTGGTCGGCAGGCATTCCTGCGCGGCCATAATACCTTCAAAACCAGCTATGGACCGATCCACACCAGGGAAGAAGGACAAACATTTATTCAGTTGTAACGGCAATAGCTCTTTAAATGCCTCAATTCCCTCTACAACTCCTTCAATTTCTTCAGGGTTATAGGCCAGAGCGGTACGCAGATTTTCGAAAACGCCGAGGTAGTCGATAATTAATCCCATGTCCTTGCGTACAGTATCGGTTTCGTACAGCCGGTTAGTTCGGCACATGGCCTGCAGAAGGGTATGATCGCGTAGAGGCTTATCGAGGTACATGCAGTAGCAAATCGGGGCATCAAAGCCCGTAAGCAGCTTGGCGGTTACGATAATAAGCTGTAATGGATGTTCAGGATCTTTAAAGCACTCAATTAGATCCTTTTGCACCTGCTCTTCGGCATCGATGTGCTGCCAGCGCTCAAAATCGACTTGTTTGACAGGCAGCTCCAACTCATCATGCCATTTAAGCCAATCCTTGTTGAGCTTGTCTTTTTTGCCACCCTCTTCAACTTTAACCGGAGCCTGGTCAACGTTCATAACCACTTCAACCGCATCAAAACCAAGCTTTTCACCGAGCAAATAATACATCTGCACACAGGCTTCGCGATCGTATACCACAACCATGCCTTTCATCTTTTTCGGCATAACATGGTTGGTAAAATGCTCAGCAATATCATTACTCACCGCAGCCATACGCCTAGGGGATTTCAGCATGATTGCCAGCTTGCCTGCACGCCTGGACAATGCTGCTTTCTCTTCTTCATCCAGGTTGTTTTCAGTAGCCAGTTGCTCGAACTCTTCATTGATGGCATCACGATCCACTCGGAGTTCAGCCAGCCGAGGTTCGAACTTCACCGGGTTAGTTGCGCCGTCACGGATCGACTGCTTATAGCTATAGCGGCTCATATAGCGACCCGGATCTTCTTCGGCACCGAACAATTTGAACGTATTACGATCAATGCCAGAAATCGGAGTACCAGTCAGGCCATAGAAGTGGGCATTGGGCAACGCCCAGCGCATTTTCTCGCCTAATCCCCCTTCCTGTGTACGGTGAGCTTCGTCAACCAACACAATGATATTGTCCCGGTTGTTCAGGCCATTAGGGTTGCTATCGTCAATTTCGATATCTTTAAATTTAAAGATGGTGGTGATTAAAATGCCACGGCTGTCTTGTTCAATGTATTCACCCAACTTTTTGCAGCTTTGCACTTTAATCAGATTCTTAACGTCGGCTCCACCAAAGGTCTCGTTAATTTGGCTGTCCAGATCTCGCCGGTCCACAACGATAAGTACCGTCGGGTTTTTTAACGCATTATCGGCACGTAGCATTTTGGCGGCGTAAAGCATCAACAAGGATTTACCCGATCCCTGGAAATGCCAAATAAGACCTTTTTTTGGATAGCCTCTGCGAACACGCTCAACGATTTGTTTTGCTGCTTCAAATTGCGGATAACGCGGCAGGATTTTAACGCGTTTAGGTGGAGTATTTTTGCCCGTTTTGACGGTTGAAAATAATGCAAAAGATTCCAGTAACTGCAATAAGGTTTGTGGATTTAACAAACTCTCGCAGCTGTTGAGTACCGATGCCAAGCCCGGCAAAATTTCATCACGAAGCTCAGTATTATGCCAGGGCCCCCAGTCTTTAACTCGGGCATTAATGGCACCATAGGCAAAGGTTTTTCCTTCGCTGGCAAAGCACAGCAAGTTAGGTACAAAGAAAGATTCAACATTTTTCCAGTAGTACTTTTTGCCACCCATGAAATCGGCAGCACCGTCTTGCCAGGTCACGCTGGGGCGTGTTGCGGTTTTAACTTCGCCTACTACCAGTGGTATGCCGTTCACATAAAGAACAATATCAAAATAGACTTCAGTGGCCGCGATATAGTGAACCTGCTGCGCCACCACAAAGTGGTTGTTCTCTATATTGTCAAAATCAATCAGATTGATGGTGATATGGTCGCCATTCTTACCAAAAGGCAAGGTTTTGTCGGCCATCAACCATTCCTGGAAGTTTTCATTGGCCTTTACCAAGCCGGTATGGCGGGCTTCTAAAACCACTCCTCGCAGTTTGTAAATGACCTCATCGGCATAGTCAGGCTGTCTGCCGATATCAGGGTTTAACGAACAAAGCGCGTCTTTTAGCCACTCATCAACGAAGATATCCTGCGCTTGTTTAGGCAGGTTTTCACCGTGGCAGTAAGTCCACTTGACTCCGCTTAAACCTTTTAAACGGTCGATAATTCCATTTTCTGTGACGGTTTGTTCGTTAAACATAATCACCCCCTCAAACTATCAGATATTATTCTGTTTTTTAATGAACTATTTTTATTAGCCCTATCCTTAGCATTAATTAAACATCTATATGCTTCGTCCAACGCATCGGCAATAAAACTTTGTTCTTCAATGCTTGCTAACATAAAAGGACATTTCATTAACTCTTTTCTCGAAATATTATATCTTGTAATACCTTGCGCTAATTTCCTTAAATTCATTCTAAAAAAATCAGACCTTAAATAGTGTACAAGAAAACGTGGTAAAATCTTGTCAGTGTTCGGTCGAAAACCAACACAGAAGCTGTTCAAGTATAAGTCAACCTCTTCAACATCACTCAGCAAGACCGACGACATTCCAACTTCTTGAGGTGTTTCAGATGAAATAGTGAAAAAAACATCTCCAACCTTGACCTTATTTTGCTCCTCATCGGAAGAAATGATTACGCGCGCAAAATCTCCACAATCGATTATTGGCTTTGAAAAAACCCCCATGTACGTAATATATTTTGCATTACCATCATCATTAAAATGGGTTGCATTTTTTCCCTGAAGTCCACTAAAAGTATACCCCAAATCGCCCAAATATACTTTTGGCTTTGTATTTAAGCCAGAGATAAGACTTTCCCTCAATATCGTATATAACCTTTCAGTACTTCTGAATAGAGATCTGGCTTTTTCCTCTACTCCAGTAACTGTTTTATAGAGGCGTACTAAATAACGTTGCTTCTCAAGCCCTGGAATTAGAAACTTTTGCTCTGCTAACACTTTCCACTTTATCGTAGGGGATAGTGATCCTTCTGATACCGCAACTGCACGATTCATAAAAATATCGGACTGCATAAAAAAAGGCAAAAAATCAGGAATAACTTTTGCTGAATTAGCTTCCAGTACCATCGCATGAGCCGAACAGATACAATCCCAATCCGCTACCGCGACCTTACGTTGATAAGCACGACGCTTGCCAAAAATTATCTGGCCTTTCTTCACCAACAACTTTTGTCCCTCGACGTCGCTTGGTGTGCCATGGCGTTTGATTTTCAGACTGTTAGGATCTAAATGCTCCAAACCAACATAGATTTCGAGGGCCGTCTCGCTCGGTTCCACTCGCTTAGAGATATGTTTAGCGATATCACCAAACTTTACCATCTGCCAGCCTTCAAGTAATTGCTGTTCTGTCATTTATTGCTCCACCTTACTTTCAACGCTATATCCAAGCGCTGCAAGGCTTTGGAATAATTTATTAGTTTGTTTTTTTAGTTGAGTGCGACTTACTTTCCATGCCTCAATTGCATGTTCAATATTATGTGCATCACCGTTACTTTGTGCTTGCACATACAGTGGAATCGACAGGTTATACAGATTCTCCTTAATAACGTCGATATCCACCAACTCAGTGATATTATTTTGCTTCTCAGGATTAAGATAAGCTTCATATAGCACCGATAAGTCATCATCAGATAAACGGCTATGGGCCCGTTCACGGGTGACATGCTCAACCCCGTTGATAAACAAGATCTTGTTTTTGCGCTCAGCAGGTTTATTGCAATTAAGCACCACCACGCAAGATTCCATCGGCGAGTTATAAAACAGATTAGGTCCCAAACCAATCACCGCTTCGATGATGTCCGATTCAATCACCTGTTTACGAATGGCCTGCTCAGAATCACGGAATAGAACACCATGCGGCCAGAGCATGGCTGCACGACCGGTATCGGGTTTTAAGCTTTTGATTATATGGGTGTAAAACGCATAATCAGCGCAGCCCTGCGGTGGGACACCATAAAGATTTCGACCATACGGATCAGCAGCAAACTTGTCACGATTCCATTTTTTAATGGAGTACGGTGGGTTGGCAAAAATCACATCAAACTGCTTGAGCCGATCGTTTTCAATAAACTTTGGCTCAGCCAAAGTATCACCACGCAGCACATCAAACTCTTCAATATCGTGCAGAAACATATTCATACGGGCGATTGCGGAAGTCAGCAAGTTTACTTCCTGGCCATAAAGGTGCACAGAACGCCACTCTTCCCCTCTAGCACGAAGATCCATCACTGCATTTAGCAACATCCCGCCAGTGCCACACGTTGGATCATAGGCTGTTTCACCCGGTTTTAAGCCCATAATGCGCGTCATTAAATGCACGACTGTTCGGTTGGTATAGAACTCTGCTGCCGTATGACCGGAATCATCAGCGAACTTTTTAATCAGGTATTCGTAGGCCTCACCAAGATCATCCTGGGCGACAGATTTAATACCGAGCGGTATTTTACTGAAATGTTCAATCAGATCAGCCAGCAGATGATCGGGCAGGCGCTCTTTATTGGTCCACTGCGCATCACCGAAGACGCCATGTAAACGCGGATTATTGGCTTCAATTAGTCGAAGCGCATTCTGGATCGCTTCACCAATGTTTTTACTGGTATTGCGTACCTTTTCCCAACTGGCTTCAGAGGGAATATTGAAACGGTGAAACATCGGCATGGCGGCATATTCAGCATCACCTTCATGGAGTTCCAGCGCTTCGTTATATTCTTCCAGATAGACATCTGACAGGCGTTTGTAAAACAGCAACGGGAAGATATACTGCTTGTAATCTGATGCGTCAATTTGGCCACGAAGAAATTCGGCGGCTCCCCAGAGCAGCTCTTCCAGCTTTTTATTACTCATAGTACTCATACCTCGAACCCTTCTTTGATAAGCAGGGCCTCCAGCTCCTCTTCTGCTTTTTCCAGCTCAGCCAGCTTCCGTTGAAAATCTTTGAGCGCCTCTTCCACAGTGATAGTTTCTTCTTCGAGTGGCTTTTGCACATAACGAGCAATATTTAGATTGAAGTCATTTTCTTCAATCTCCTTCAGAGGAACCCAGCGTGCAACGCCTTCGATTTCTTTTGCATCTGGCCCTTGTTGCGCCTGGTCATGATAGATTTGGTATATTTCATCGGCCTGCTTGTTGGACAGCGTATTCTGCGCACGTCCCTTGGTATAGATTTCTTCAGCATTGATGATCAATACATGATCTTTATGCGCGGCCGGACGTGATTTACGCAGCACCAAAATACACGCAGGAATCCCAGTTCCATAGAACAGGTTGGAAGCAACACCAATAATCGCCACAATGCGATTCTCTTGCAGTAATTTGGTTCGAATTGCTCCCTCTGCGCCGCCACGAAACAGCACACCATGAGGTAATACGACTGCCATACGTCCATTGTCGTTAAGTGAAGCAAACATATGCTGCACCCAGGCAAAATCACCATTTGTTTTAGGCGCCAGGCCATATTGCTTACGGCCATAGGGATCGTTCGACCACAGATCGTATCCCCATTCTTTTAAGCTAAATGGTGGGTTGGCAACAACGCAGTCAAAGGTTTCTAAACGATCGCTTTTTAAAAATTTAGGTTCGCGTAAAGTATCCCCTCGGACAATATCGAAATCTTCCTGTCCATGCAGGAACAGATTCATACGCGCAATAGCTTCCGTCGTTAAGTTCTTTTCCTGACCCTTGATTTTTAGTAAACGCGGATCACCACCATTTTCTTTTACATGGTGGATGGTCTCAAGCAGCATACCACCGGTACCACAGGCGGGATCGTAGACACTCTCACCGGCTTTTGGATCAAGAATGTTAACCATCAAACGAACGATAGTTCGTGGGGTATAGAACTCACCGGCTTTCTTATTGGCTTTGTCTGCAAAGCGTTTGATCAGATACTCGTATGCGCGCCCCATATCATCGTCACGGACACTAGAAACGCCAAGGTTCACCTTATTGAAGTGATTGAGTAACGTAGCCAGTAACTCATCAGAAAGGCGTTCTTTATTGGTCCAGCTGGCATCGCCAAAAATACCATGCAGTTTAGGGTTTGCCAGTTCTATACCACGGAAGGAGTCTTTTAAAGCCTGACCGATGTCCTTGGTCTCAGCGAAAACATCGAGCCAGTGGCAATTTTCAGGTATCTGGATACGGTGAAACATCTTGCCCTTGGCAAGCTCTGCATCCCCAACGCTATCCATCGCATCGGCAAATTCTTCGTCATACACGTCACAAATGCGCTTGAAGAACAGGATGGGGAAAATGTACGTTTTGTAATCTGACGCATCAATGGGCCCTGTAATAATATGGGCTGCATGCCATAGATGGGCCTCGAGATCTTTTAGGTTAATCAGTGTCATTGTTGTCTCTTTTCGATCCTGCAGTGCTTGAACTCTCAGCAACTCATGGATTTCACAGTAAAAAAGCAAGTAAAGCGATTCCACAACCACCTGAGCGTTCAATATGTATGACGCCTTTACCCAAGTTGCTTAAATCAAAGAAATTGCCTGAGATAATACTCTGGCATCGGAATGATACCAAGTTGAAGGGCTGATTTCCGCATCAATACCTTGTGGTAATAGGGGATTACTCTTTTACCCTTATTGGCGCAAAATGGCGGCATTTCCTCATTTCTCCATCGGAGCATCTTACGCGCTATGACCACTCTCGTTTTTTCCTATTCCCATGCAGATGAAGCACTACGCAATGAACTTGAGAAGCATCTCTCCCCGCTGAAGCGAACCGGGAAGATCACAACATGGCACGAGCGCCGCATCGTTCCTGGTCAGGAGTTCGAACGTCAGATCGACCACTATTTTTCGCAAGCAGATATCATCCTGATCCTGATCAGCAGTGACTTTATTGCTTCTGATTACTGCTATCAGGTAGAGATGAAAAACGCACTGGAACGGCATAACCGGGGCGAGGCAGTGGTCATTCCGGTAATTTTAAGAGACTGTGCATGGCATCAGTTAGAATTCGGCAGCATTATGGCGGCGACTATCGACGGTAAACCCATCACTAAGTTTGCCACCCACGATGAAGGCTACGTTCAGGTCGTCGAGGCTGTCTCGCGTGCCATTGCCCGGATGGAAGCCAAAAAACCACAGCAAACCATACATATCCCTTCACCGGCTCCGGCGAATCCGATCTTTCAGGGAGTAGATTCCGTTTTTACACCGCGTTCAAGCAACCTTACTCTACCCAAGAAATTTACCGATCTGGATAAAGATCGTGCCAGACGTGAGGGCTTTGAATATGTTGCCCGCTATTTTGAAAATTCGTTAGATGAACTCAAAAAGCGCCACCCCGGATTAGATATCGATTTTAATCGGCTTGATACAGATTCATTCACCTGTGCCGTGTATATCAATGGCAGTAAGGTCGGCCAATGTGGCATCTGGCGAGGCAATCAACATCATGGAATGGGAGATATCTGTTATAGCCAGGATAATGTTGTTCGAAACAGTATTAACGAAACTCTAAGCCTTGCTGATAACGGCCAGACTCTTGGTTTTCGTGCTCTGATGGGAGGCTTCAGTCGAGGAACTTCACGAGACGAACTATTGACCAATGAAGGTATGTCGGAACATCTCTGGGAAATGTTCTTCGGGCTAATCAAGCAAAGAATGTCCCGATAATTTGCCATATCACAGTCGGGCATACTGCCCGATTTTTGTGCTGTCATTATTGGCAATATCTCAATAGGCGTTGAGAAATGGTGCAATTTAATCTTGCCAGAGCGCTGTTACTTGGGGACGAAATTAATGGGCTCCTGCTGTAGTTACAGCAACGCCTGTAAATACAAAAATAGGCGTTGCAAATTCATGCTGGCAAATACGTTTTCTTAAGCGGCACCAATAGCTTAGTCTCTATATCCACTTGCTCATAGTTTTCAACTAACGCGCGTACCAAATCATCCAGCGTCCATAGCGTCAACGGGATTGTAGAACGATCGGCCTCATAACGCGCATCCTTGCTGAATCCGCCGGTACTGACATACAGCCCGCGATCGTCTTTATGGCGGCCACCGATAAAGCTACGGATTTGCTGGCTGCTCATCTGTTCCCGCCGGTGCTTCACCTCAACAATAATGCGCGGATTTTCAAACCCAAATCCGTCAGGCGAAGCAATGATGTCTTTCCCACGGTCAGCACCCGCAGGCGATACCTGAGTTTTATATCCCATGCTGCGTAACACGCCAGCGACCAGATTCTGCATCTCATCCCAGTCGAGACGGTTGATACGATCCTTGATGCCTTCAAAAGCGATCATTTCCATGTCGCGCAGAGGATTAGAAACGACCTCATCCTCTTCACCTGAAACAGGTACTTCCGGCACGATATCTGAGACAGGCTTATTGCCCTGCACTAATTCATTCACAGCAAAATCAGGCACCTGAAAAACTGTCAGCGTTGAGCCAAGGGTGTTTCTGGTTGCATCACTCAGACTATCGCGCTTAATCTCTTCCGCATTCCACTTCACTTTACGGGCGATGCTCATGCCATCTTCAAGCCACTCGGCATGAAACTCAAAATCTGAGGCAATTTTCCCTATTAAATAGATACTGTTATGGCCTGCAAGTTTTTTCCTGGTCCGGTTTCCCGGATTGCAGG
>OHAB01001377.1_pt1 | contig 14835 bp, 11 predicted proteins | sample 1577031 | NCBI WGS metagenome assembly OHAB01 (sample SAMEA3541477, study PRJEB24748) | human gut metagenome | biome: human gut; feature: human-associated habitat; material: faeces | place: China | collected 2012 | reverse complement strand
TGGAAGCATTGACACTTGGCGGTTTAAAAAAAGCAGTCGTTGAAGGTGACGTAAAAAACGGAAGCCTGATGGCAGGACAGTCGGCAGGACTTGTCACAGAGAAGATGACATGTGAAATGCTGATCCGAAAGTTAGTAAAAGGAACAGAAAAACAAATCAGAGGAAGTGTATTTTATGAGTAAGACTGCATTTATTTTTCCGGGTCAGGGCGCACAGACAGCCGGAATGGGAAAAGATTTCTATGAGAACAGCAGGACGGCAAAAGACATATTTGATATGGCGTCTGAATTATTGTCGCTTGATATGCGGAAGTTGTGTTTTGAGAAAAATGATCTTCTTGATAAGACAGAATATACACAGGCGGCTTTGGTAACTGTCAGTATGGCAGCAGAGCATGTATTAAGAGAATGGGGGATGACTGCGGACGTTACAGCGGGATTGAGCTTAGGCGAATATTGCGCGGCAGCATCGGCAGGAGCATTTTCTACAGAAGACGCAGTTCTGATGGTGAGAAAACGCGGGATTTTTATGGAAGAAGCCGTTCCCGCAAACAAAGGGGCGATGGCGGCTGTAATCGGACTTACAGGCGCTCGGACAGAAGAAGTAGTGGAAAAGATTCCGAATGTATGGATCGCAAATTATAACTGTCCGGGACAGATTGTTATTTCAGGCTCCGTACCGGGTATCGAGAAAGCCTGCGAACTAATGAAAGCTGCCGGAGCAAAACGTGCTCTCCCCTTAAAGGTAGGTGGTGCTTTCCATTCTCCATTGATGGATCCTGCTAAAATAGAACTGGAAGCTGCTATCAAAGCTACCGAAATACATACTCCTAAATGTCCGGTATATCAGAATGTGGATGCACTTCCTCATACTGATCCCGCAGAAATCAAAAAGAATCTGGTTGCCCAGCTGACTGCTTCCGTACGTTGGACACAATCAGTAAAGAATATGGTTGCTGACGGTGCTACTGATTTTACAGAATGTGGCCCGGGTGCAGTACTTCAAGGATTGATTAAAAAGATTGACGGTACTGTCAATGCTCACGGTATTGCATAAATATCCGTAAGACAGACTTCATCTTTAAATGATATAGAGCGTGTTGGTAATAGTTCCAACACGTATTCTATGTTTCTATCCAAGTCATTTTATGAGTTTAACATTTTCTTAACATCGGTAAATTTAGCATTGTAAAACATGTATGTTTTTGGGTCGTAATAGACCTTCTTTCGCACAAGAGCCACAATAATCCTGATGAGTTTGTTCTTGACATTGTTTAAAGCCACTTGTGGCTTTTTACCACGCCCAATCAGTCGGTTATAATACTCTCTTATCTCTGGATTGAATTTTTTTGCACAATGAGCAGCCTGTCCCAGCAAGGATTTTATGAGCTTGTTGGCGAAATGGCTTGTTTTAGCCGGAGAGTGGATACTTGTGCCTGAATCTTTTCCAAACGGGGCAACACCATAATAACAGGCTATTTTGCGTGCGTCCAGGTCAAAACGTCTGAAGTTGTTGGTGAAGATAAGCAAACAGGCTCCGTTTTGACGTGCAACGCCTTTTATCGAAGTGATGATAGCATAGTTCTCCTTAAGTTCGGCATCACTTTCTATGATGCGGTCTATCATCAGGTCGCATTCCTTGATGGCATTATCAATCTCAGACATTAAATGCTTGCTTTTGCGCTTGATAAAACTGATAGCCTTCGAGGGTTCGGCGGCTTCCTTGTCTTGCTTTCTAACATCCATGGCAATATGTTGCTGTACCAATTTATGCCGGTAAAGAAACACCTCACGAAGTTGTGACAGCGATTCGCTAAGCGGCTCAAACAGGACTGCCTTGTCTTGATGTCTCCAGGCGTACTCTGCGATCATGGATGAGTCGGCCTTGTCACTCTTGACACGTTGGATTCCGCTACTATGCTTGATGGAATAGGCATTCTCAATCCATATGTCAAGGCCTTTGCCATACAGCCATTTGCTCAGTCCCAGACTACATGATCCGGTGTCCTCGCCACAGAATAACCACTCGTTCTCCACGGACTTGTCCGCATTCGTTTTGACCCATTTGAAGAACTGTCGATAGCCCTTTTTGTCGTTTGTGAACGTGCCGTATTCCCGATTACCAAACTCTTTGAGTCCACAAGCCTCGATGATGGCTGCATCGAATTTCTCTTTGGCAAAATCTATGCCGATAAATAGTTTCTTCATATCTTTACATATCTTTTTTTCAAGACTGATAAAAAGCTGTTTTTTACTCTAAACTCTAAATAGGCTCGTAGCCTTAATATTCTATCGGAGTTTTGCAGCTTGGCGGGGAGAGACCGTAACGCGGGATAGTCTCAAAGGACTTGCTTTTTTCTGGATTCCTCTCCCTGCCTGTCAGTCTTCTTCTTCATACAACAAAGATATTAAGACTGACATTGCTTCAATAAGTTCTCGGAACAAATTTATCTGCCACGCTTGGTATTATTAAGATAAATTTTCCACTCTCTTATCTTGCGACTGCAAACTTAGAGCTTTTTTTATACATTTGCAGAAGAAAGATAATAAAACACATTATGAAAAAGCTATTTATGTCGGTTGCGCTCCTCATATTGGTCGTAACCTCTTTTGCACAAACACCTGGTTATGAGTTCACAACCGTTGTATCTCACCAAGCAACGCCTGTCAAAGATCAGGGTTCCACAGGAACCTGTTGGTGCTTTGCCACCGCTTCTTTCATGGAGTCGGAACTGCTCCGAATGGGAAAAGGAGAATATGATCTCTCGGAAATGTTTATCGTCCGCCAAAAGTACATGAATCAGATGGAGGACAATTATCTCCGTCGTGGTAAAGGAAGTATCGGTGAAGGAAGTTTGGCACACACTTTCAAAAACGCTTATAAGAAAGCGGGAATCGTTCCGGAAGAAGTGTACACCGGATTGCCGGGCGATAAGAAAGACCACAATCACGGAGCATTGTCACGCTACCTCAAAGCATTGGTAGACGCAAATATTGAATCTAAAAAGCGTACTCCGCAATTTGATGCGCTTATTAATAATCTGTTCGATATTTATCTGGGTAAAGTTCCCGAAAAGTTCACTTATAAAGGAAAAGAATATACTCCTCAATCTTTCACAGAAAGTCTGGGATTGAATATGGATGATTACGTTGAACTGACTAGTTTCACTCACAAGCCATCTTATGAGACATTCTCACCTGAAGTTCCCGACAACTGGGAAAACCAGCCGATGTATAATCTTCCGTTGGACGAACTGATCGGGGCTATCGACTATGCACTGAACAAAGGATATACCGTATGTTGGGATGGTGACGTTAGCGAACAGGGTTTCTCTTTCAAGAACGGAATCGCCATCAACCCGCAAGTGGAGGATGTGAAAGATTACTCGACCACCGACCGTGCCCGTTTTGAGAAAATGCCTAAATACGAACGAATGGACGAAGTGTTCAAGTTTAAGCATCCTTATCCGGAAATCAACGTAACACCGGAAATCCGTCAGGATGGTTACGAGAAGTTTGTGACAACTGACGACCACCTGATGCACATCACCGGCATTGTGAAAGATCAGAATGGTACTAAATATTATATCACCAAGAATTCCTGGGGAGCGGAAAGCAACAAATCCGGAGGTTATCTGAATATGTCTGAAAGCTATGTACGTGCTAAAACAATCTGCGTGATGGTACACAAAGATTCTCTGCCTAAGGAACTGAAGAAAAAACTCGGTATTCAATAAATCGCATGAAATCAGTCCCGAAGGGAGATTGACTGTTTCATACATTTATTTATTCGGAACTCTCCATTATATTCATATAACAAAAGAAATAGGGCAACGAAGTATCACTACTTCACTGCCCTATTTTTTTGTTAACCTACTATATTAAATCCTTTGCTCTTTATTTCTTTTTCAATGTCACGTCACTGATTTCTACAACGCCGCCTTTGTTCTGGGAAAGAATAGCCACATAACAATCTTTCAGAATAGCAGCATCATCGTCTGTATCAGACACTTCCAAGTTAGCATTTGCTTTCTTGCTACTAATAGCATTTACCACTTGTCCCATATCATAATAAACCACTACTTTAGTCCATTTACCAGCATCTTTAATTTTAAAATTGTATTGTGCACCCGAAGCATTCGGTTGAGCATCCGCGTCATAGTCTCTACGCATGAAGAAAGTAGTATTGTACTTACCATTATCATTCTTTTCCTCATTGGTCTGTTTGATGTATACACTGACCGGAGTTCCTGCTTCTTTAGCCTTTGCATAGAAAGTAAGAACATAGATACCTTTGTCCAAACCATCGGTAATACGTTGTCCCAGGAAAGCTTTATACCAAGAGAGATTCTTTTCAGCACCGGAGTTATCCAATTTCATTGCATTCGGATATTTGGCATCTCCTGTTTCTTCCCAGGCAATAGTAGTTACACCGTCAGCTTCATTATTCATGATAAACCACTCTCCTGCGGTAGCTTTGTTGGCATTAGTCACTTTAGTCTTCACTTCAGTGGCGAATTTTTCGTTTTTTATCAGGTTCTGCGCACTTACGCTTACTCCTGCTAGGACCAAAAGGCCGGCAAATAACACTTTTTTCATCTTACTGTGATTTAATTGTTTATACTTTATTTTTTCTAGCTTTAAAAATCTATTTCATCCTACTTCACTTGTTGAATAACAAATCCATATTTACCAGTCACTTTCTTTTCTTCAGTCTTTAGTGTGATACGGTAAATCTCTTTGCCCCATACGTTAGACAGGCGCGGATCATCCAGTTTGATTGTTTCCAGTTCAGCTTTAAACTGCGACGGATAGTTCATTTCCACCTTTTGTCCCTTTACTTCGATACGGATTTTTCCGGCTGAAGGGAAAGTCACATTGCCCCAAGTTAAAAAATTCATTTGATTAGGAGCAATAGCCTCATCCAACGTATAATTATCGCCAATAATGAGTTTTTTATCATCAAGAGCATAAGAGCGAACCCAGCTTTTCACTTTCGCTTCTGCCGGATAAGCAGTAGCTATATCCGTAGAGAGCATCCGTTTCTTCTCATTGCAAACGGTATTGGTAGCTTTATACTCCTGCCCGAATTTCTGCGGTACTCCGTTAATCATCGGCAAGTTATGATAGTTGCTCTGCATGGTCCAGATGGTATAGCGGTCTTTACCGAACGTCTGTTTGGTATATGTACCTACACCGGCATCAATAATCACAGGAATTGTATTTACGTATAAAGAAAAGGTTCCTACATCGTTGTGGTTATGGCTTTCGTTATTAAATCCGCCTTTGGCGGCAATGAACATACCATTTTTATTCTTCATGTAGCAGAATTCCGTTTCGGGATACCAGGTTACATCCGGCATATCATGTTTCGGAGTTGCTTTTGCCAGCTCATTACAGCAAAGTAGAGATTGAAGCGAACGAAAAGCATCGTTGCCCATGGTAGCATACGGTTTTCTTCCATTTAATAGGTATGCGGCAAAATGCATCATTTCATCGCTGTTTACAGCTTTACCGTACCGATAGATTAACAAAGGATCGCCCCCGCCTTGTGCCGATGCATCAGCAAAATTCACCACCCAGCCATTGCCGACATAGGAACGGGACATATATTCTCCCATCCGGCGAATCATCGGTTCATTGAACAGAGACAATTTACCGCCTGTGCCATCAGAGAGTATCTGCAAATAGTCATAGAGCTTTCCGGCGGCATGTCCCCAGTAAGAGGTTCCCTCCTCACAGGCACCATCGGATTTCACGAAGTTGATAAACTTATCGACTGACTGCATGGAGCGATAAACAGCTTTTGCCAACTTATCCTTGTTATTCTCCATCAGTAAGAAACATTGCAGGGCATTAGAGTTACACCAGGGATTCCAGTTGTTGATGATTTCTCCCGGTTTCCAGTTAAAAGCCATCCACCACATTTCGTCGTCGTTCATATACGGATCGAGAATACGCTCTTTAATTGCTTTACGCATTTGCAAAGATACCACAGGATTGATTTTGTCGAATGGTTTGCGGAAGAAATAGTGTACCCAAGCCATTAATGCTCCGTATCCGCCTGAACCGAGGTCGATAATCTGTTCGCGGAAGTCGGGAAGTGAACGTTTACTGCTCTGGCGCGGCAAGTGTGCGGATAGAACCCATGAATTCATTTCACAGCTCATATATGCTCCGTTCAGTAATTGGTCGATAAAACGTCCTTTTCCTTCGGCCAGCTCGGCAAGCATCAAGGCGTTAAGTGCCTGGCGGTTGGCGTCATAAGGAACTTCCATTATTTTACGGTTACCACTACGTTCGTATTCCAGATAGGCAGTGGCAGGTATCAGTTGCCATTTATAGTCGAGGAGTTTTTCGCCGGCTTCGATGAGACGTTGTTTGTTGGGTCCCATCAGGGAATCCCAGGCGGCACGATCGATATAAGCAGGATAAGGCACCCAAGCCTGTTTCATTATTAACACGTTTTTCAACGTAGTCTCGTCAGCCGCTTTTTGCAGCATATTGCGTTCGGTATAAGCGTTTGCCTTGAAAGAGAAACTCCCCAAAGCTGCTACCAGAAAAACACAAAGCAAATGTTTCATTCGAGTCATGGTATTTTCATTCATTTAAGTATTGCAAAGATAGTGTATCTGAAGAAAAATGAGGTGAGTAAATCATACGAACCTGATGACAAAAAAGTACAGACGGCAAAAATAGTACTCATAATTGCTATATTTTAGGCTTTTAAGTCATAGTAAGAACGATTTAAGTCATACAGAAACCGGGGACTCATTTCGGAAAAACAGAGATACAGTTAAAAAAAACAGAGGCTCTGTTTGGGGAAAATAGAGGTTCTGTTTACTTCAAATAGAGACTCTGTTTAGTGCAAATAGAGGCTCTGTTTTGACATTCTATTCTCTTCCTTTTTTCATTCGTTGATTCCCTTTTTTTTATCCCCTACTCTTTCCTCTTCATCCCTCTATTTCTTCCTCCTCTTCGCCCTCAATCCCAATCGCTAAATTCAAAGCTCAACTGTTCCCAAACACCGTGTTGTTCATCGGCTTCCTCTCTTGGATTGGAGACAGAAAGGCCGATGAGCCGGATTGGATGTTGCTCGTATTCCACGCTTTTAAGTAGTTCCTTTGCCAATGGAAGTATTCGGTCTAAAGTCGTTAATTCCTGCGATTGAGTCAAACTTCGGGTTATCTGACTAAAATCATGAAACTTGATTTTCAAGGTAAGTGTATTCCCTTTGAAGTCTTTTCGCTGAAGACGCTCAATCAGCTCTACTGCAACGTGGTATAATTCGATTATAACTGATGAATGGGCTGAAATATCACGTTCCAGTGTACGTTCGCAGCCGATGGATTTACGGATACGAATTGCTTCGACAGGGCGTTCGTCAATTCCCCGTGAACATTCGTAATACAGCGCGCCGGCTTTTCCGAAATGGGCTGTCAGCATTTCAAGAGAGCATTTCCGTAATTGAAGTCCATTGTGAATACCAAGTAGATGCATCTTTTTCGCAGTCACCGGCCCCACTCCCCAAAAAGATTCGATAGGAAGACGGGCGATAAAATCAAGGGCTTGTTCCGGATGAATGGTACATAAGCCATCCGGTTTGCGATAGTCCGAAGCTATTTTAGCCAGAAACTTATTATAAGAAATTCCGGCAGACGCAACAAGGTTGAGTTGTTCCCTAATCTTCTGCTTTATTTCCTTTGCTATGTCCACAGCCAGAGAAATATCTTTCTTGTTTTCAGTGACATCCAAGAAAGCCTCATCCAGAGACAGAGGTTCGATGAGATCTGTATATTCGTGGAAAATCTCATGTATCTGACGGGAAACGGATTTATAAACATCCATCCTGCCAGGTACAAAAATGAGTTGGGGACAAAGACGCTTCGCCTTTTGCGAAGCCATGGCGGAACGGACACCGTAACGCCGGGCTTCATAGCTGGCAGCAGCCACGACTCCCCGCTCTTCTGCATGACCTACCGCCAAAGGCTTGCCACGAAGTTCCGGGTTATCACGCTGTTCTACAGAGGCATAGAAGGCATCCATGTCGATATGTATAATCTTTCTCTGCGTCATTGTTTAGGATTAGCAGAGCAAACTTACTACAAATTCCCGAATAATTCCTGTTTATCGGTTCAAGAAATAATGCGCTTATGATTTTTATAGAGATAAATCAAAAAACATTCAATATCCTGTCAAATCTAGTTCTTATAATATTATATTTGCATATCGTCTATTCAAAATATAGAAGTAGTTGATAAGTTTGTGCCACCATACAACTCTTTAAGATTATGAAAAACACATTATTTTGCTTATTCATATTTTGCAGTGTTTCCACATTCGCTCAAAATGGAATCACTTTTAAGGTCGAAAAGCTTTCAAAGCCCGAAGAATTACTTAATCTACACTCCCCGAATGAAATTTATGAGAGTCTTATATTATCGGATATGGACATAGAGCCTTATGAGATAAAAGAGAAGAATATCAAGGTTCCTTATCATATCATTGCAAAGAGCGAATCTCCCGACAGTCTCGTTTCTTTTGGCCCTAATTCTTTTTTCAACGGTATGTATCAGGCTTATGCGGATCACAGGCCATTCGTATTGTCCCCGGACATGATTTGGCTATTAATCAGCCAAGGATTTGCACGCCATATCAATGCCAATCAGGAATCTATGAGAAATGATCTTGTTGATTTCTCCGGCAAACTATCCTTAATTGTGAGAGAAGACAAAAAGCTGGAAGACCCTACTCTTTCATGGGAGAAAATCTTTCCGCAATTTACAGAACAAATATCCCAATACGCCGGTAATCATCTGACCGAACTACTCACCTGCAATTTTTCAACGACCACCTCCTTAGAGAAAGTTGCTTCCGAAATAACAATCATGGAAGCTGTAAAACCTTACTTTGAGTTTATAATCATACGCATTGTCTGTGGAATACCTGAAATAACTCTCGAAGGAAAACCGGAGGACTGGGAAAAACTACTGCACAAAGCCAGAGGCTTGAAAGAATACAAACTCGAATGGTGGATTTCTGAACTGGAACCTCTTTTGGAAGAATTTGTCAAAGCATCCAAAGGAGAGGTTAACAAGAGTTTTTGGCGCAATATGTTCAAATATCATTCACAGAAGCAATACGGAGCTCCGAATATTATTGATGGATGGATTGTTAAATTTTTCCCTTATGACAAAGAAGGAAGAAGAAATAACCTGAAACAACTTGAAGGCAGAAATTGTATCCCCGATGAGATAGTGAAGGTAGATGTGAAGTATCAGGAAGTGTATCCCGATGCCGTCAAAGAAACTCCATTAGAATTTTGGGCAGGTTTCATTGGATTAGAGCAAAACAAAAAGACTTTTGCCCTGCGACCGCAAATTGGTTGGATGGTCAGGAAGAAAGACGTTAATAAGGAGGGATTAAAAAATAAATTAAGTGCTGATGCTCAAAATAATGGCTGGGGCAGTGGGATTAACATTAGGGTAAAGGAGTTTCCTACTGTCTTGCTAGAACTGAAAGAGATTAAAAGACTGGATATTCAGTTTATCGATAAGATCGATATACCGGATGAAATATCAAAGATAAAAATTGAATCGTTGACCCTATATGGAAAGATAACCAAAGAGGGAATAGAGCGCATTAAAAAGCTATTGCCTGATACGGATATAAAAATAAATGGCTCGCGAGGTGGAATAAATTCATTGATAGCCCCATAAAAAGAGAACACTCAATGTTACTATTGCAACGTTGAGTGTTCTCTTTATGGATACTAATGAAGTATAAAGTGGACCTGGAGGGAATCGAACCCTCGTCCAAACGAGGAAATCATAAGCTTTCTACATGCTTATCTTTGCCTAAATTTTCGTGTAACGACAGAACCAAAGCCATCAACCGTTACCTTATCCTCTAAAGTTTCATCCGCACTCCGAGGCAAGTACGAACTATCCCCGATGTAACTGCACCACTTTGCCGGAACGCTTCGGAGCAACAGCTTCCGAGTGATGTCTCGTCCTGGCACCTAGTGCCTGGATTAAGCTAATCTACTGTGATTCGATTAAGCAGCAAGAGCGTAATTAGTTTCGCCAGATAAAATTTTGATAACTGATATTTAAGTGGAAATTACCGACCCACTGCATGCTTACCTACCATTTCTGCCCGCTGTCAAATCCAGTCAAGCCCAAATTCTTATTCGTACAGAATAGCGATTATTTAGAACGCTTTCCAAGGGTACAAAGATAGGAAATGTTTTCTAAATTACGAGAAGACGTTAGCAAATATTATATCAAAGCACTATCTTTACGGAGCTATTTTATATTTAATGTAAAAAAGCATCGTGAAAAATCAACCAATAATAGACTACTTATGACTAAGACATTTATATCTAAAACGTCTATATTCAAAGCATTTGCTGCTGTTTGCATATTCGGAATCAGTATCAGTGGCTGCACTTCTAAAAAAAAGACTTATATGGAAACAACCGGTACAACAGAAAATGAACTAACCATGTTGGTAGGTACTTACACTTCAGGAACCAGTAAAGGTATCTATAGTTACCGCTTCAATGAAGAAGACGGAGCTACCACTCCATTGAGTGAAGCGGAAATTGAAAATCCGTCTTATCTTGTTCCGTCTGACGACGGGAAATTCGTCTATGCAGTCAGTGAACTCAATAACACACAAGCTGCCGCCAATGCATTTGCTTTCAATAAAGAAAAAGGAACTTTGCAGTTATTAAATTCACAGCAAACGGGAGGTGAAGATCCTTGCTATATCATTGTCAGTGAAAATAATGTGATAACCGCCAACTACAGCGGTGGCAGCATCTCTGTTTTCCCTATCGCAAAAGATGGTTCACTCCTACCCGCTTCTGATATTATAAAATTCAAAGGTACGGGAGCGGACAAGGAACGACAAGAAAAGCCACATCTGCATTGTGTCCGTATCACTCCGGATGGTAAATACTTGTTTGCAGATAATTTAGGAACAGACCAGATACATAAATATGTCATCAACCCGAATGCAGATATTACCAACCAAAAAAGCTTCCTTAAAGAAGGACAGCCAGCAGCCTACAATGTAAAAGCCGGTTCAGGCCCTCGCCATCTGACATTTGCCCCGAACGGTAACTATGCTTATCTGATAAATGAGTTATCGGGCACAGTCATTGCTTTTGAATATAAAGACGGAAACCTGAAAGAGATTCAAACGATAGCTGCTGATACTGTAGGAGCCAAAGGAAGTGCAGACATTCATATCAGCCCGGATGGAAAATTCTTATATACCAGCAATCGCTTGAAAGCAGATGGCATCGCTATCTTCCGGATTCATCCCGATAACGGAATGTTGACGAAAACAGGCTATCAACTTACAGGGATTCATCCGCGTAATTTTATCATCACGCCTAACGGTAAATACCTGTTAGTCGCTTGCAGGGATAGCAATGTGATACAAGTTTATGAAAGAGATAGAAATACGGGATTGTTAACGGACGTACACCGGGATATTAAAATAGACAAGCCGGTCTGTATACGATTTGTGCCATAATTTATTATGTCGGATTGATTGGCTCCTTAGGTCGTGATAAAACAGGAATAATTCACTTCTTACTTTGTGCAATCCGACTATCAGAAATGTGAGTCTTCACAACGATTTTGCTTCCATTTCTGGTACACTTGATACACTCTTTCCGTAATGTACCCTCTTTCAGGTTGAAAATCAGATTCGGATTGAAGTGCTCTCCGTTGATACGGGTTTCGAAGTGTACATGTTCGGTAGTGGCACGACCGGTACGTCCTGTCAGCCCGATAGCTTGTCCGGCTTTTACGACATCACCAGCTTTAACCAAATTCTTGAAATTGTGGCTATAAAGCGTTTCCAATCCGTTAGCGTGGCGGATTACAACGATATTTCCATAGGCATAATAGGGTTTCGACATACGCACTACTCCATCAAAAGCAGCACGAATCGTATCTTTTGCACAGGTCTTAATATCTGTTCCCGAATGTCCTCCACGAGTTCCATAGGCAGAGATTACTTTTCCTCCGGGTAATGGGAATGCATATTCGTGGTCTTTCAGAGAATCCAAATGCAGATAGATATGATTGCTTTTAGCAAATAACCCGGGAGTAGCTACCCGTACATCAGCCATTTCGCGGGCAGAGAAGGAAGGTTTATCCTGCCCGTCGGCAGTCAGTGGCAATAATAAAACTGTCAGTAAGATAAGTATGTTTTTCATGTCTTTTTTCTTAAAGCACTCATTCTAATTATTCGAAGAATACGATTTCGCCTCCATCCGATTCTGTATAGTTTCTTAATAAGGTTTGTATCATTTCAACAGCTTCTTGCAAACCATCTTTCCCATTATAACCGTTGACTATCGCCAGGATATGAGTAGTTCCGAGATCCATCTTCGTACGTTCGTGATCGCTTGTCGGTGTTCCGATTCCTCCGAATGAATCGCGATATACGGGTAATCCTTCAATATTCAACACACCGCGACCGATACCTTCAAACGGTTCTCCAGCTTTGCCGATACCGAGTTCAAGGTGTGTACCTTGTATTTTATCCGCATCGAAACCACCAATAGAATGTCCCGTACGAAGAGACACGAGGTTAATCAGGTCTACCAGTGTATCAATCTGATATAGCGGGATTCCACGCATCAGGCGGCGGCGTAGAGCTTCGGCTGACGGGCGATAACGTCCGGGGTCTTTGCCACAACGTTTATAAGCCTCACGGGTAGCAAAGATAACGGGTTGATGTTTGATGTCTTCCATCTGTGTAGTGGAAGTCAGTTGTTCGGTGAAAGCATTGATTTCCTGCCAAAGACCTTCGCTGTAAGCAGTATTCTTCACTGCAGCATACACGGCGGCTCCGGCGAAAACCGGGCATGCGTCTTTTATTTCTTTAGATACTTTTATTTCAAACATAACTTATCATAAACCAATCATCAGCGTCCTGCAATTACGGACACCAATTATTACTTTCTAATCATTATTCCCGACAAGATACGACCGGAATCTATTCCCAGTCTACGTGCGGAGAAGAATTCATCATGATGAATATAGGTACAGATGCCAGCTACTTCTATCTGTTCTGCAGGCACTCCGGCATTCAGTAATTCAATCCGGTTGGCTTCCCACAAATCAATATGATATTTGCCCGTCTCCTTCTTCTTCATAGAAATAAGAGACATATCGAAACCGCTTTCTTTAAAAGCATCATACACCTCATCACCTACTTCAAATGATTCGAGCGAAATGCTCGGCCCGATGCAAGCTACCACATCTTCGCCTTGCGTCCCGAATTTCTGATTCAAGTGATCCATCACATGACTGACAATATGCTTCACAGTTCCTTTCCATCCGGCATGAACGGCAGCCACAACATGTTGTTTTTTGTCGTACAGCAATACAGGAACACAATCCGCCGTCGTGACGCAAACGCAATACCCCGGCACATTAGTTATCAAGGCATCCATTCCTCGCAAAAGTAGCTGTCTCATTTCTAATGACTCTTTAAAAAATGATTCATTGATAATCAGACTGGCACAACCATGGCTCTGTTCAGGAATAAACAACTCCTTTATCTGATGATTCATGCACTGAAACAACCAGCTCTGATTGCGATTGACGTTCATGCATGAGTCGTTGGTATAAGGCGAACAGTTGAAAGAGCCGTAAGCTCCGGTGCTTATACCTTCGTGACGCGTTGTTACGAAATGAGCTACCTCGGGATATACATCCAGTGACTTATATCCCTTCAACTCATTATTTTTTGTAAGTGAAATCATTTTTCTTCCCAATCTTCTTCCTCGTATTCATAGTCGATATCATCGTCATCATCATCAACATTGTCATCATATTCATAAACGATGTCTTCATCTTCGCCCATGTCTTTGAGCTCCTGTTGCAGACGGGTTACGTCCTTCGGACGGTGAACGATGTCCTCTATCTTATTGCTTTCCTTATTCAGTTCTTCCCAAAGAATGTCTTTCAACACCGAGATACCCAAACCGGAAACAGAAGATATGAATACGTGGGGAATGCCTTCCGGCAATGTAGGTTCTATTTCGTCCATCAATTCCTGATCGAGCATATCGCTCTTGGTGACAGCCAACACACGTTGCTTGTCCAACATTTCAGGATTGAAAGTACGCAGTTCGTTCAGCAAGACTTCGTATTCCTTACGAATGTCGTCACTGTCTGCCGGAACCATAAACAGCAGTAATGAATTGCGCTCGATATGACGCAGGAAACGCAGTCCCAAGCCTTTACCCTGACTGGCTCCCTCGATAATACCGGGTATATCTGCCATCACGAAAGACTTTCCACCATGATAGGAAACGATACCCAGATTGGGTTCGAGCGTAGTAAAGGGATAATCGGCGATTTTCGGTTTAGCAGCCGAAATGGAAGAAAGCAAAGTTGACTTACCCGCATTCGGGAAACCTACCAGACCGACATCGGCAAGTAGTTTCAGCTCCATGATAACGGTCATTTCCTGCATCGGTTCTCCCGGCTGTGCAAAACGCGGAGCCTGACGGGTTGCCGTCTTGAAATGCCAGTTACCCTGACCACCGCGACCGCCTTTGAGCAAGATCACTTCCTGTCCGTCTTCTGTTACGTCACAAAGATATTCCCCTGTCTCGGCATTATAAACGACCGTTCCGCAGGGCACTTCTATTACTTTATCCGCACCGTCTTTTCCGAAACTACGTCCTTTACTCCCCGATTCACCATGACCGGCCATTGCGTGACGGTCATACTTCAAGTGCAACAATGTCCAGTAATTACGGTTACCGCGCAAGATGATATGACCTCCTCTTCCACCA
>OHAB01001365.1_pt1 | contig 14995 bp, 9 predicted proteins | sample 1577031 | NCBI WGS metagenome assembly OHAB01 (sample SAMEA3541477, study PRJEB24748) | human gut metagenome | biome: human gut; feature: human-associated habitat; material: faeces | place: China | collected 2012 | reverse complement strand
TTTCCTTAGTCGCCCCCGCCGTTTCGGGAAGAGTCTGCTGTTATCTACCATTGAAGCTTATTTGAGCGGAAAAAAAGAACTCTTCAAAGGGCTTGCCATTGAGAAGCTGGAACAGAAATGGGAAGAACATCCTATCCTGCATCTGGATCTGAATACGGAGAACTACAAAGAACCGGATAGCTTGCGAAGACGGCTGGACAGTACTCTTTCTTATTGGGAGCAACTTTATGGTACAAGGGCGGTGGAGACCTCTTTGCCGTTGCGCTTTGAAGGGATTGTAAGACGTGCTTGCGAGAAAACAGGGCATCGTGTGGTTATCTTGGTGGACGAATACGATAAGCCTATGTTGCAGGCTATTGGTAACGAGATATTACAGGCGGAATATCGTAATCTGTTGAAAGCTTTTTATTCCGTACTCAAGTCGCAGGATAGATATATAAAGCTGGCTTTCCTAACCGGTGTGACGAAATTCGGCAAGGTGAGCGTATTCAGTGATTTGAACAATCTGAATGATATATCGATGGACTATCGTTACATGGATATTTGCGGCATTACGGATAAGGAACTTCATGAAAACTTTGATGGCGATGTGGCATTATTGGGTGAAAGGAACGGCTTGACGAAAGAGGAATGTTACGTCAAGTTGAAAGAACAGTATGACGGTTATCATTTCGATTATGATACTGTAGGACTTTACAATCCATTCAGTATCTTTAATACGTTGTCTAAGCTGAAGTTCTCCGATTATTGGTTTGAGACAGGTACTCCGTCTTTCTTGGTTTATCTGCTGAAACATTCCAACTATAGGTTGGATAGGATTACCGAGGAGCAGGTTTCGGGCGATTTACTGAATAGTATAGATTCTATGTCGCGCAATCCTATTCCTGTTATTTACCAAAGCGGATATTTGACAATAAAAGGATATGATAAAGAGTTTGGTATTTATCGATTAGGTTTTCCAAATAAGGAAGTTGAGAATGGTTTTATTAAGTATCTGTTACCTTTTTATACGCCTGTGACAGAACAGGAATCCAGTTTTATTATTACCAGCTTTGTTATGGATATACGTCAAGGTAATGTGGATAGTTTCATGCAGCGTCTGCAATCTATGTTTGCCGATACCGACTATAAGATAGTGGGGAAGATGGAACTTTATTTTCAGAATGCGATGTACTTGGTATTTAAGATGATGGGATTTTATACCGATGTGGAACGTACTACCAGCAATGGTCGTATCGATGTTGTGCTGCAAACCAAAGACTATATCTATGTGATGGAACTGAAATTGGATGGTAGCGCTGACGAGGCTTTACGTCAAATAGAGGAAAAAGGGTATGCTTTGCCTTTCGCCAAGGATTCTCGTAAATTATATAAGATCGGTGTGAACTTTTCTTCCGAGATACGTGGAATTGTGGAATGGAAAATAGTGGAAGATAATTCTTAAGATGCCAAGTGCTATTGATATCGAATAGCCGCATACACTAATCTTTGACAGTTTAGGTATGCGGCTTACTTATATGTTGGGGATGTGTCTTAGTCTTGACACATCCCCTTTAATTTATAGCGTATGAGCAACTGTTTATGAAGGAAGATTCAGGCATGATTTATTTTTGTCCCTCTTTGAATGATTATCGGACTTTTTATAAAGCCGTATATTAAAGATTTGGAACTTTTTGAATGATTAGAGTACCCGTTTCTCTATTATTTTTAAGAACTTTGCCATTGTGAATTAGTTCGATGACTTACGTTGGCTATAAATTTAAAGTTAATAATAAAAAAAGAATAGACATGAATTACACAAAAATGAAATTTGGTTTAAAGAAAGGGATAGTGGGTGTATGCATCTTGGGAGCAATACTATTGTTTACTACCCCGCTTTCGGCACAAACGAATGGTAAATCCGGTAAAGGGCTGTACGAACTGTTTAGTACTAAACTGCCGGATGGGGCACAATGGGTAAAAGATAATAAGTATGTTCGGAAAGGAGGGTACTCAAAAAAGACAGAAAACTATATATATGTAGGAGCTGCTAAAAGTCCTGCAGAAATGACAGGTTTATCCATCCCTATCCGAGAAAACCCGGGACCGGGTGAATATCGTTATATTACTTTTGCCTGGGTGAAATGGGGGGGAGAACAGATTGGAATGAAATTTCATGTTTCCGAAAAGTCAGCCAGTCAAAAAGGAAAGAAATATGATTTTACTTATATCGCCGGAGAACCAAAAGATTTGATAAACCAGTTGAAAGGTCTGGATCTTGGTGACAAGCCTGGACACTGGATGGTGATGACACGCGACCTTTGGAAGGATTTCGGTAATATTACGTTAACCGGAATGTCATTTATTTGTCCTGAAAGGCGTGATGCTGGTTTTGATGAAATCTTTTTGGCAAAAACACAGGATGATATAAAAAATGCTCCGAAAGTACTTCCGAGTGAGGTTGCTACTGTTGTTCCGGCAGTGGAGGAAGATGATGAGTTGATGTATGATGAAGTTGCATCAGATAGTATCGCTGCTGATCAGGGAGTACAAATCGACTGGGGAGCACAGATTAAGGCAGGTGGTACAATGATGTATCCATTGTATTTGTTGGGATTGATAGCTCTTGTAATTGCAATTCAGAGACTGATAACTTCGCGTCAAGGTCGCCTGGCTCCGAAACCTTTGTGCAAAAGTGTTAATGAATGTTTGGCAAATGGGGATTTGAAAGGAGCATTGGCTGCTTGTGACAAGTATCCTTCTACGCTAGCGAACTCACTGCGTTTTATTTTTGAGCATGTAAAAGCCGGGCGTGAGGCTGTAAGCCAGACGGCAGGTGACATGGCTGCACGTGATATTCGTACACATTTGGCACGTATATATCCTCTTTCTGTTATTGCTTCACTGGCTCCGTTGATTGGTTTGTTAGGTACTGTTGTCGGTATGATCGAGGCGTTCGGCCTGGTTGCTTTATATGGTGATGAAGGTGGTGCTTCTATTTTGTCTGATTCTATCTCCAAAGCATTGATAACAACTGCTGCCGGTTTGATTATAGCTGCTCCTGCCATTGCTTTATACTTTATTATCAAGAATCGTATCATGCGTATGGCTTCACTGGTAGAGGTAAAAGTGGAAGAAGTGATTACCAAATTGTATCTGGACAACAAGGAGGAAAAGAATGAGACTGAATTATGATGACGATGATAAGGTAGAAGTACAAATGTCTCCTTTGATAGACTGTGTGTTCTTGCTGCTCATTTTCTTTTTAGTAACTACGATGATGAAAAAATGGGAAATGCAGATTCCGTTAACGCTTCCTACAATGACTTCAAGCCTTTCCACTACACGGGCAGGCGAGGAAGCGGTGATTATCGCAGTAGACGAAAAGAAGAATGTGTATCAGGTAGTAGGGCATGATGCCTATTCGGGGGAAAGTACTTACTTGCCTGTAAAAGATTTAAGCGCTTTTCTTTCTGAATTACGCAATAGTCGGGGAGTGGAAACAAATATCGATGTGACGGCCTATCGCACTGTACCGGTAAGTACAGTAATAGAGATATTCGACCAATGTCAAATACAGGGGTTTACACATACACGTGTACGCCTTGGAAGCAAACCCTATTAAGCCTATGAGACTATCATTATTTAATAACGAGGACGAACCGGAAGTTTCTATGTCTCCTTTAATCGACTGTGTGTTTCTTCTGCTTATTTTCTTTCTGGTATCTACCATGACGAAAGTGAAAAATAGGGATATTCCCGTTGATCTGCCAACTTCACAATCGGCCGTTAAATTGAAGCCGGATGATAAGCAGGCTATTGTAGGATTGGATGCCGATGGTAATTTTTATTGGGACGGGCAACCTTGTTCTACCAATTTTATGATGGAACAGTTACGACAGACATGTATCACTGACCCGGGAAAGCGTATTCGCATTGATATGGACAGGCATACTCCGTTCGGACGTTTTGTAGAAGTGATGGATGCTTGCCAGTTTTATAACTTAACTAATATAGGAATCAGGACGTATGACGAAAACTACAACAGGGAGTAGCCGTCTGACGGTTATCCTATCATGGATGATAGCATTGATTTGTTTTGTGGGTGGAGCACTCTATATTTGGAAGATGCCGTCTCCGGATCAGGAGGCGATGGATTTGCAAATGAAACAGCAGAAAAATCAAAAGTCCAGGAAGAGTTTGACGGAAAAGGTAAAACAGGAACAGGCACAACGGGCACTACCTGCTAATTATGCCAGACAGTTGGTAGAACAGTCGGAAGTTTTGGTAAAGAAGAATCTGGAAGAGCAGGTGAAGAAGTTTCAAACGATGGCTGAAACAATGAGACGGCGTAAAGACGATATGTTGGCGAAAGTGGAGAAAAGAAAACTGCCGTGGGGAGCACCTGCTGATGCGAATGATACATCGAAAGCACGGGCTATTCCTCGAGCAGGAAATCCGTCAGCCAATGCTTCTGTAGAAGAACTTTATGCTGTATTACGTGACTATGAGGCTGAAATTCAACAAAGTCATTTGGCTGTGAGTGCTGCTAAACAGTCTTTATCCAAGGGACAGTCGTTTCCTGAAGTGTATAGTTCTTTGAAAGCGGGTAATTCACGTATGCCGAGTTTTGATGAATTGATAAGAATGCAGTCAAGGGATAGTGAGTGGGCAACTTCGGCAGGCAGTAATGCTAGTGGAGGATTGGAAATAAAGAGCACTGCTGATTTGAATAATTATCGTGGGTTGCTCGGACAAGCTACTCGTCAGGCAGGGTTGGCACAATCTCGTTTGGAAGGGTTGTTCGGGGCAGTTCGTCAGGCTGGTAATCCTGGGAGCGGAATGGGACAAGGTACTGGCAGTCCGGGGAATGGAGGTCCCGGAGGCAATGGTAGCGGTAATGGGAACGGAACTGGCATGGGGATGGGAGGCAGTGGAGAGGTTTCTGCTTCCGGAGGCGGAAAGGGAACATTCAGTGCTTATTCAGGATCGAAGTTGAGCAAGGAAATGGTGAAAGCACAAGCGTTGCCCGGACGGCGTTTCTCTAAAGATGCAGAACGTAAGGGATGGCTCTATATCAATACATGGTATATGATTGGACCGTGGGAGAGCTTCGGTCGAGAGGATTTTTCCATCGTTCATCCACCTGAAGTTTCTATTGACTTTGATGCTGTATATACTGATGGACAGATAGGAACAGGAATTGCGGAAACGGATTCCGATCCGTTAAAAGTTATCGGAGACGAGGTACAGCTTGACGGGACGCTACGTTGGAAGTTTATGCAGAGTGAATCGATGCACAATGTCCCACCTGTGACTACCGGACATTCAACTTACTATGCTTATACCGAGCTTTACTTTGATGAGGCTACGACGATGCTGGTAGCTATCGGTACGGATGACAGCGGGCGTGTATGGATTAACGGCAAGGATGTATGGCGTGACTATGGAACTAGTTGGTATAATATTGATGAACATATCGCTCCTTTTCAGTTTCGACAGGGGTGGAATAAAGTTTTGGTCCGGCTGGAAAATGGAGGTGGCGGGCCGTGTGGGTTTAGTTTTTTGATTATTCCCCAAAGTAAATAGATAGATGTGTGTTTAGTTTTAATAGAAAGATTGTTTAAGGATTAATTATTGGTAGAAGTTATGTGAAGGCTTTATGTGCCTTCCATAACTTTCTTTTTATGTATATTGAATGATATTTTTACGTTTTTGAATCATATTAGGACCTTTTCGTTTAAAAAAGTTTGCACCTTTGCCATTATAATAATAACCACGAAAAACTGTATAATAAATGAATTTTAGAAAACTTTCTTTTTTAGTATTAGGCTGTACTTGCGGTATTAGTATAGCAGGTTGTAAATCGGGTAAGAATAGCAGTCAGGGAGATGCGCTTGTTGATAGTGTATGGACAAAGTCAAACGTTATTGAGACTATTAAGAAGGTAAATGATTATTGGCAGGCGGAGAATCCGGAACCGGCATTTGCCTTTTGGCATCCGGCTGCTTATCATACCGGAAATATTGCAGCTTATAAAATAACCGGTAATGAGACTTACAAGAAGTATTCGGAAGCATGGGCTGAAAAGAACCAATGGAAGGGGGCTACTTCTGATGATAAATCCAAGTGGAAATATAATTATGGTGAAACGATGGAACATGTTCTCTTCGGAGATTGGCAGATTTGTTTCCAGACTTATATTGACTTGTATAACATGGACCGTGAGCCGGCAGAGTATAAAATAGCCCGTGCCAAGGAAGTGATGGAATATGAAATGTCAACTCCCAACAATGATTATTGGTGGTGGGCAGACGGATTGTATATGGTAATGCCGGTGATGACCAAACTTTATAAGGTTACAGGTAATCAGCAATATTTGGATAAACTCTATGAGTACTTTACTTATGCTAAAAACCTCATGTATGATGAGGAAAGTGCTCTGTTTTATCGGGATGGAAAATACATCTACCCGAAACATAAGACAAATCAAGGATTGAAAGACTTTTGGTCTAGGGGTAACGGTTGGGTGTTTACAGGTTTGGCTAAAGTTTTGCAGGACCTACCCGAAAATGATGCACATCGTGCTGAATATATTACCATATACCAAGCTATGGCTAAATCATTGGCTGCTGCACAACAGGAAGAAGGATACTGGACCCGTAGTTTGTTGGATCCGGTGCAGGCTCCGGGACGTGAAACAAGTGGGACAGCTTTCTTTACCTATGGGTATCTTTGGGGGGTGAATAATGGATTTTTGGATAAATCAACTTATGAACCTGTTATAAAACAAGGTTGGAAATACTTGACTGAAATAGCCTTGCAACCCAATGGAAAGATAGGCTATGTACAACCAATCGGTGAAAGAGCAGACCAACATAAGAATGTAGGACCGGAGACGACTGCGGACTTTGGGGTAGGAGCTTTCCTGTTGGCGGGTTCTGAAATGGTGAAATATCTGAATAATTAAAATTGTTTTTTATATTTGAATGTAATGATGAAAAATAAAAATATCCTGGTCTTCATTTTATTGTGTGTGTTCAGTACAGTAACTTATGCTAAAAAGGGGAAGGTAGAAAAGGAAATCAGTGACCGTGAATATTGGGCACAGATGGCATATAAGATTGCTGCTCCTGTATTGAGTAATATGAGCAAAGGGGAGTTGAAGAAAAATATGCAGGTGGAAATCAGTCCGACATGGGATGGACGCAGTAAGGATGTGACTTACATGGAGTGTTTCGGGCGTCTGATGTCCGGTATTGCTCCCTGGCTTTCCTTGCCCGACGATGATACGGAAGAGGGTAAAATGCGTAAGCAATTGCGGGAATGGGCTTTGAAGAGCTACGCACATGCTGTTGACCCGGATAGCCCTGATTATCTCTTATGGAGAAATGAAGGACAGCCTTTGGTAGATGCAGCTTACATTGCCAGTAGCTTTCTTCGTGCTAAAAAGCAGCTTTGGGAACCATTGGATGAAGTGACAAAACAACGTTATATTAAAGAATTTCAGTTATTGCGTCGGATTGATCCGCCATACACAAATTGGCTATTGTTTTCAGCTATGATTGAATCTTTTTTGATGGAAGCCGATGCACAATACGATTTGTTCCGCATTCATACAGCTGTTCGAAAAGCAGAAGAGTGGTATGTAGGTGATGGCTGGTATTCGGATGGAGAAACTTTTGCATTCGATTACTATAATAGTTATGTGATTCAACCTATGTTTGTACAAGTAATGCAGACTGTCAACGATCATAAAGTAATGTTGCATGACCGTAGTTTGGAGATGCAAAAGAAAACAGAAGATTTGGCTAAGAAACGCATGCAGCGTTTCGGAATGATTTTGGAACGTTTTATATCTCCTGAAGCATCTTTTCCGGTATTCGGTCGTTCGATGACTTATCGTTTGGGAGTTTTTCAGCCATTGTCAATGCTTTGCTGGAAAGAAATGCTGCCCGAAGAACTTCCGGAAGGCCAGGTACGTAATGCTTTAACTTGCGTCATGAAACGTTTGTTTGCTGTTGATGGTAATTTCAATGAGAAAGGATTTTTGCAATTAGGCTTTGCCGGGCATCAGACCGGGCTAGCGGATTGGTATAGTAATAATGGAAGTATGTATATTACATCAGAAGTATTTCTACCATTAGGACTTCCTGCCAATCATTCTTTTTGGACTTCAAAACCTCAAGACTGGACCTCTAAAAAGGCGTGGAGTGGACATGAATTTCCCAAGGATCATGCAATACATTATTAAATGAAGAAATTTTTATTTACTATAGGACTGTTGGCTGTCTCTTTTGCAACTCTGTGGGGACAATTCAAATATGTGAAAGTGGATGCGCCATTTTCAATGAAGCCAATAAAAGAGTTTATATATCCTGATCAAGATTTCTCCATTGTAAATTATGGTGCTGTAAAAGGAGGAGAGGCGGATGTTTCTGATGCAATTGCGGGTGCTATAGCTGCTTGTAATCAGGCAGGAGGCGGGAGAGTAGTTATACCTGAAGGAGAATGGTTGACCGGACCAATCCATCTCAAGAGTAATGTAAACTTGTATTTGGCTGAAGGGGCGGTACTACGTTTTACGGATAATCCTTCTCATTATTTGCCAGCCGTAATGACGTCTTGGGAGGGGATGGAATGTTATAACTATTCACCTTTGATTTATGCTCTTGAGTGCAAGAATGTGGCTATTACAGGAACAGGTCTGTTAAGTCCGAAGATGGATTGTTGGAAGAAGTGGTTTGCCCGTCCTAAGGCTCACATGGATGCACTTAGAAAGTTGTATACGATGGCATCCAAAGATGTACCTGTTGAAAAACGACAGATGGCGGTAGGTGAGAACCATCTTCGTCCGCATCTGATACATTTTAATCGTTGCGAGAATGTACTGCTTGATAGTTTTAAGATTCGTGAAAGCCCCTTTTGGACGATTCATATGTATATGTGCAATGGCGGGATAGTACGTAATCTGGATGTTAAAGCGCATGGACACAATAATGACGGTATTGATTTGGAGATGACTCGTAATTTTTTAGTGGAGGATTGTACCTTTGACCAAGGTGATGATGCGGTGGTGATTAAGGCCGGTCGTAATCGTGACGCCTGGAGATTGAACACTCCGACTGAAAATATTGTAATTCGTAATTGTAATATTTTGGAAGGGCATACTTTATTAGGAATTGGCAGTGAAATTTCAGGTGGTATTCGTAATGTGTATATGCATGATTGTAAAGCACCACAATCTGTACGACGACTTTTCTTTGTGAAGACAAATCATAGACGAGGAGCGTTTATTGAAAATATTCACATGGAAAATATAAGAACCGGACATGTACAACGTGTGCTGGAAATAGATACAGATGTGCTCTATCAGTGGAGGGAGCTTGTTCCTACTTATGAAGAACGTATTACTCGTATTGATGGCATTTATTTGAAAAATGTGATTTGTGATTCCGCTGATGCGATATATGAGTTAAAGGGGGACGCAAAATTGCCTGTCAAAAATGTAGTTATTCAAGACGTACATGTGGATAAGGTGAACGATTTTGTGAAAAAAGTCCATAACGTTAAGAACGTAAAGGAGGATAATGTGACATACGGTTCATTGAGGGAATGAATGGCCTATTGTATTATAATGACAGATTTAAAAAATTACACTAACTAACCTTTATTATATATGTTGGTCCCGTCAATACTGTAAAATGTATTGGCGGGATTTTTTTATAATGAATAAAAAAATCGCTGTTAAAAAGTAAGATTTAAACTATATTGAATGAATATTGTCCTGTTTTGACCGATTTGAAGACCTTTGTATAAAAAGAATATCTCATCTTTGCAATGCATTTAGTTTTCAATAGGTAATAGTTTTAGTTTTTAGGTAACACATTGATTGGTTTGCAAATTCGCTGTCGGTCTGAATGGAAACATTGACCGATGGTGGATTTATTTGGAAATAGTATTGTATCATGAAAACAATAGATTAGAAAATGAAGAAACCTTTATTGTATTTGCTTATTTTATTAGTGACTGTTTTCAGCACTTCCTGTTCCCAATCTTCGAAAGAGACATTTGAAATAGGGGACAAGACATTTTTACTTAACGGAAAACCGTTTGTGGTAAAAGCAGCCGAAATTCATTATCCCCGTATACCAAAAGAGTATTGGGAGCATCGTATCAAAATGTGTAAGGCATTAGGTATGAATACCATTTGTCTTTATGTCTTTTGGAATTTTCATGAGCCGGAAGAGGGAAAATATGACTTTACCGGTCAAAAAGATATTGCGGCTTTCTGTCGGTTGGCACAGGAAAACGGGATGTATGTGATCGTTCGTCCCGGACCGTATGTTTGTGCAGAGTGGGAAATGGGTGGATTGCCTTGGTGGTTATTAAAGAAGAAGGATATCAAACTTCGTGAACAGGATCCGTATTATATGGAACGGGTGAAACTATTCATGAACGAAGTGGGCAAACAGCTTACCGATCTTCAGATTAGTAAAGGTGGCAATATCATTATGGTACAGGTTGAGAATGAATATGGATCATTCGGAATAGACAAACCATACATTGCCGAAATACGTGATATTGTAAAGCAAGCAGGTTTCACAGGAGTTCCTTTATTCCAATGTGACTGGAATTCGAACTTTGAGAATAATGCATTGGATGATTTGCTTTGGACAATCAACTTTGGTACAGGGGCTAATATTGACGATCAATTTAAGCGTTTGCAAGAACTCCGTCCTGATATTCCGTTGATGTGTAGTGAGTTTTGGTCCGGATGGTTCGATCATTGGGGAGCGAAGCATGAGACACGTAGTGCGGAGGATTTGGTAAAAGGAATGAAAGAAATGCTTGACCGGAATATTTCATTTAGTTTGTATATGACTCATGGAGGTACTAGTTTCGGACATTGGGGAGGAGCAAATTTCCCTAATTTCTCTCCGACGTGTACGTCTTATGATTATGATGCTCCCATCAATGAATCAGGAAAAGTCACTCCCAAATATTTTGAGGTACGCAATTTGTTAAGTAACTATTTACCCGAAGGTGAGTCATTGCCGGCAGTTCCGGATTCTATTCCGACTATTGCCATTCCTTCATTTAAATTGAATGAAGTGGCGATACTGTTTGATAATCTGCCGGAGCCAAAGATTAGTGAAAACATTCAGTCAATGGAGGCGTTCGATCAGGGATGGGGAAGTATTTTGTACCGGACTACACTGCCGGCATCTAAAGAAGAACAGACGTTGACAATCACAGAGGCTCATGACTGGGCACAGGTTTTCTTGGATGGTAAGAAATTAGCTACATTAAGTCGTTTAAAAGGTGAAGGTACGGTTATTCTTCCTCCAATGAAAGAAGGGGCCCAGCTGGATATTTTGGTAGAAGCAATGGGGCGTATGAATTTTGGTAAAGGCATTTATGATTGGAAGGGTATCACTGAAAAAGTGGAAGTCCAGTCGAATAATGGTGTTATTACTTCATTGAAGAACTGGAAAGTTTATAATATTCCGGTTGATTATGCTTTTGCGCAAAATAAGAAATTTGTAAAACAGGATAATCCCCAGAAATATCCTGCCTACTATCGGGGAACCTTTACGTTGGACAAAACAGGTGATACATTCTTGAATATGACTAACTGGAGTAAAGGTATGGTTTGGGTGAACGGTTATGCTATTGGACGTTACTGGGAAATTGGGTCACAACAAACCTTATATGTGCCGGGATGTTGGTTGAAGAAAGGAGAGAATGAAGTGATTATATTGGATATGGCTGGACCTGTACAACCGCAAACGGAAGGATTGCAACAACCTATTCTCGATAATTTACGCGTTCATGGTGCTGCCTATGCACATCGTAAAGTAGGTGAGAACTTGGACTTGAGCGGAGAAACACCCGTTTATAAAGGTTCTTTCAGGGCGGGTAATGGTTGGCAACATGTGAAGTTTGGAAAAGAGGTGGAAACACGTTTCTTTTGTCTGGAAGCATTGAATGCACATGATGGGAAAGATTTTGCAGCTATTGCTGAGTTGGAGTTACTGGGAGCTGATGGGAAACCCTTGTCACGTCAACATTGGAAAGTTGTTTATGCAGATAGTGAGGAAACAGAAGAAGCGAATAATATTGCAACGAATGTGTTCGACTTGCAGGAATCTACCTTTTGGCACACAAGCTATTCTTCGGCTGCCAAACATAAATTCCCGCATCAGATTGTGATTAATCTTGGTGAAGATAAGGTAGTAACCGGATTTTCATATTTGCCGAGAGCAGAAGCCGGTAAGACAGGTATGATTAAAGATTATCGGGTATATCTGAAAATGACACCCTTTAAAATCTAAAGGGAATAATAAGATAATTGTAGGTTTATGATGTACACTGAAGACATTTAAGTCATAAGGTTAATTATTAAGTTTGTTCATTAAGTTATAGAGAAGTAAAAGAATTACTTTCACGTGAGTGACGGTTTTTCTTTTACTTCTCTTTTTTTGTTTGACCGATATTGTCTGGGTAATTAGAAATAATACCCTAAATTCACAAAACAACTTCCTTTGTCCGTCTGATTGGAATACCCCAACGATATTTCCAATGGTCCGAAGATACTGTCCATTCCATAACCTGCACTAACACCGAATAATTGCTTGCCTTTCAATATATCGAAGAAATTACTATCCGTTAGCCCATAGTTACCCGTCAGTGTGAGATAATGAATGGCTCCCATGCGTTGTCTGAACTTAATAGATGCAATCATAATGGTGTTATCCATCAATTCCAGATTGGTAACCCCGGCAAATGGTAATTGCTGTGGAATATAGAAACCGGGTACGTCACCGCCAATGGCATTTTGCAGTGGGTAGGGAAAATCTCTTCCGATCAGGATACGTCCATAAATGGAAGGAATGATAGAGAAACGGCGGGTTACAGGAATGACGCTTGCCCACGAAGCATTCAATGCTGAAAATGGAGCGTGTTCGTTGTATTGTGCCATGTTATCCGTATAAAGCGAATAGGCGGCTCTGAAGTCACTTCCTTTAGAAGGGAAGCGTCCTTTATCATAAGTATTATATTGCACTTGGGCAAAATAACTTAGAAAGTGTTCGGATTCTACTTTCAGATCGGAGATTTCAGGTTTCTTGAACAGGAAATCTTTGTACTTGTAATATTCAAAACGCAGACCGAGTCCGAAGCGGAAATTCTTGTACCATACATCGGAGAAACCGAATTCTGCCAGATGATATTTATACGTTGTATTATAGGCGCGGTCACCTTCCTCGTAAATGTTGATATCGTTGTATTGGAACATATACGAGAAGTTGAAATTACGTTGCTGCATGGGTTCCAGCGTATAGTCTATGCGGGCAGCATATCGTTTACCCAAACGACCGGTAAGAGCCAGGCGGGAAGGAATATGAGTTTTGAGGTCTGCCGTTGCATTCACCAACAAAGACGCGATTTCTTCCGAATCGAAACGGATGCCCAGATTGATTCTTCTTTCATATTTTTCCTGCAACAGGAAGTTGAGGTGATAACCTTCAGGAGTCTCTTTCAACGTATAGCTGGCACTGGAATAGGATTGGCTGCCACGTAATTGATACAAGGCCTGTTCTATTTGTTGAGTGGTAATGTCACTGTTTTCTTTCAGATTACATTTCTTCATCAGCCATTTTTTATCATCCACCTCTACACCGGAAAATGAGATGTCCGTCACATAAACCGTGCGTGCATTGGAAAGAGAAGAATAAGGGCCATGTTGCTTCGGAGTATAATCTTCGGCTATTCCTATCTTCTTTTTCAAGGCAAGCAACGAATTCCATTGTTCTTTAGCCGCTTCTTCGCCTCTTCGCATCAGAGTGTCGATGGCAGCCGGGGTAAAACTGGCGGATGAATATCCCTCCACATTGACACGGATATAAGTGTCTGTGAGGTCTACATTTTTTTCATGGTTAGACTGGCAGGTGATGTCTACAATCTGTCCCAGAATATCGGGGACGCTGTTGAGCTTGTCAGCCTTCTTCAAAGCATTCTGCACGTCTACTCCGATAATAATATCGGCTCCCATGGCTTTCACAACATCTGCCGGATAGTTGTTTACAATGCCGCCGTCCACTAATACCATGCTGTCTTGCCGTACCGGAGTAAATACACCCGGAATAGCCATGCTGGCACGCATAGCGGTTGAGAGTATTCCGTCATGGAATACAATTTGCTCTCCATTGACAACATTGGCCGCTACACAAGCAAAAGGAATGGGAAGTTTATTAAAGTTGATGGAGTCATGATACCCCACAGTGAGATCTGAAAATAGGTTAGCCAGATTTTGCCCTTTCATGAGTCCTCCGGCAGCAGCATCCTTGGGAGTTTTGGTGAAAGGGATAGAGACTGTATATTTTTCAGACCGCTCACGATCAGTCAATGACATGGCACTTCGTTTGATACGGTCGCTCAACAGGAATGTCCAATCTTGTTTTCGTACCATGCTGTCCAATTGTTCCGTAGTATAACCGATGGCATACAGACCACCTACGATAGCTCCCATACTGGTGCCGGCTATATAGTCAATAGGAATTCCGGCTTCCTCAATTACTTTCAGTGCTTTGATGTGTGCCATTCCTTTGGCACCGCCACCGCTTAGAACGACACCTACCTTTTTCCTTTGCTCTTGAGAATGCAAAGAAAAAGGCAATAAGATGCCAATTGATAAAACTAATGTTGAAAAGATTTGTTTTTTCATTAGGATGTGGTCTAGTGTTGATGTTTAATATAATACAAATGTAGAGCATAATTTGTTTAGTTGTTGAAATAGGAACTAAAAAAAATGTTCCAAAAGTCGGAAATGTGGATAATTTCTACACAATACGGTGGATTTCCACACTTTCCACAAAAAGAGGAAAAAATGTAATGCTTTGATTGTAAGCGAATAATGTGTGTAGCGCATTTTTGGTATATAAATTGCATAATAGAGTATAGAACAAACATAAGTTAAATTAAATAATAAGATTCGATATGAGATTATTCTTTT
>OHAB01001350.1_pt1 | contig 15102 bp, 18 predicted proteins | sample 1577031 | NCBI WGS metagenome assembly OHAB01 (sample SAMEA3541477, study PRJEB24748) | human gut metagenome | biome: human gut; feature: human-associated habitat; material: faeces | place: China | collected 2012 | reverse complement strand
TGCCAATTTTCTTCAGTGACAGATTTCACGAAAATATAAGTTACATTATTAATATCGTGATTTTATAAATTAGTGTTTTTTGCTGCTTCATAATGTGCCATGTTGTTCATTATTTTTTTGATTTTTAAGCGTATTGTAATTTTCCTTGTTCCAGATTGTTCCACGCTGCACCCCCTTGTGCAATGATCGGTGTAGTTAATGGTGTAGTTAATTGTGATGACCGGATTCAAAATTATGAGCAGGGTACTTAACAAACTGAGCGATACACAGCTAAGAAAAATCAACGGCACACCAGCCCCAAAAACAACCTTTCTTAATGACGGTGGAAACCTGAGTGTCAGGCACTCCACCAGCGGCTTGTTAACCTGGTATTTCACCTACAGGGCAGGAACTGGACGCCAGGTATCACCGGAACGCCTGAAGCTGGGAAATTATCCGGATCTGAGTCTGAAAGCAGCCAGGGGAACGGCGGCACAGTGTCGTGCATGGCTGGCTGAGGGAAAAAATCCACGCCATGAGCTTAATTACTCAATACAGGAAGCACTAAAGCCGGTAACGGTGGGTGATGCGATCAGCTACTGGCTGGAAATGCACGTAAAGGAAAACCGTGTCGATTACGTCTCCCTGAAAAGCCGCCTGAATAATCACGTCATACAGCATATTGGCAATATGCCACTGGATAAATGCGAGTTACGTCACTGGCTGGCCTGTTTTGACCGGATACGCAAAAAATCCCCTGTAACGTCTGGTCACATGATGCAGGCGTGTAAACAGGCGCTTAAGTTCTGCCGAAAACGTCGCTACGCAGTCAGTAACGTTCTGGATGATCTCAACGTGGTGGACGTTGGCAAAAAGCCAGGCATAAGCGAACGCGTGCTTAGTAACAAAGAACTGGGCGAATTATTACAGGCGCTGGATAAAAAAATATTCCCGCCCTACTACAGCGCGCTAATCCGCCTCCTGATTGTGTTTGGCTGCCGAACCGGAGAACTGAGGCTGTCGGAGATCAGGGAGTGGGATTTTAAGGAAATGCTCTGGACGGTACCGAAAGAACACAGCAAAACGAAGGTCGCCATATTCAGGCCAATACCGGAAAGCATTTTGCCGTTCGTCACGCAGCTGGTGGAGCAGAACAGGCACACAGGGTTATTACTCGGAGAACTGAAACAGGAAGCCAGCGTGTCACAATACGGCAGATTTACGCACAAAAAATTAAACCATCCTCACTGGTCCCTGCACGATATTCGGCGCACGTTTACCACGATGCTGAACGATTTAGGCGTGGATCCGCATATTGTCGAGCAACTTACCGCCCACCAGATGCCAGGGATGCAACGAGTCTATAACCACTCCCGCTATATTGATGCGAAACGTAACGCGCTGGATATGTGGACAGAGCGATTAGAGATACTGGCAGGTGCTCACGAAAACGTAACCACACTGCCAATAGCCAGAGAAATATAATTTTTTTCGTGATTTTTCAGAACGGACACAACGTGAAACAACGAGACACCACGACGAACAACGGCGAACAATCTGGAACAAACTTGATTATCATCTGACCGACACCCTAAAAAGTTGATTTTCAGTCGTTTTACTGGCTTTTTGTACATTGGCGAATCACTCTTAAAAACATGTAAAAAAGGCGTAAAAACAGAATTTTACGCTACTGCATCACAATGAATTAAAAGTATTTTTATTCTAATTACCCCACTTCTGTAAAACGACCGCCACCAGTGTTTGCCATTCCATAAACCCCCTGACACAATCCGACTTAACCCAACCCAATAAGCCACCCAATGACTTTTTAAGAAATAACAAGGGGGGAATTGTGTTAAGCACAGATCGATTTATACGTGAAAAAGAATGTCAGCAACTTACAGGCCTGAGCCGTTCATGCCGCTACCGCCTGGAAAAAGCCGGACAATTCCCATCACGGCGTAAACTCGGTGGTCGTTCCGTTGGCTGGTCTTTATCCGAAGTTCTGGCATGGAAGGACAGCCGCGAGGCAGTTCACTAATCAGGCTGGCGGCACACAGCCGCCTCCCATCCACTAATACAGAGATTTAACCATGAATACTGGATATACGCCTGTACAGGGGCGGGGCTTCGTTCGGCCTGAAAACCAGAATCTGCAAAATTTCGGCGAAATTATCCCGGTTATTTCCGGCGTTATTGGCGGGAGTGAAACCACTATTGTTAGCGCCAGAGCGTTACATAAGGCGTTAGGTGTAGGGCGCGTTTTCCGTTCGTGGATCAAGGGGCGCATTGAAGAATACGGGTTCACGGAAGGCGTGGATTATGAGGTTGTTGAATATTTGAGCCGACCCGATCCGGTGAGCGCAAAATCTCGCCAGCAAACCGCTCTTGAGTACATCATCACAGTGAACATGGCGAAAGAACTGGCGATGGTCGAACGTACCGAACAGGGCCGCGCCGTTCGTCAGTACTTTATCAAATGCGAGGAGGAGCTACACAAGGTTGCGCCTGTTCGTTCCGCAGCGTTACGCCGGGAACTGAAAGCCCGTATCACCGTTGCCAGTTACTTTAAGCCGATGTGCGCCGCGCTGGAGGCGTACCGGGCTGAACTGGGTAAAAACACGTTCCAGCACCACTACACCACGGAAGCCAATATGCTGGCGCGTATCGTGCTGGGTGGCATGACTGCAAAACAGTGGGCACTGGCGAACGGCATCACAGGCGAACCACGCGACCACATGAGCACGTTGCAGCTTGAGCACCTTTCTTACCTTGAGCAGAGCAATATCACGCTGATTGAGTTAGGCCAGGACTACCACCAGCGGAAGGCTGAATTAATTCGTCTTTCGCAGCGTTGGTTAGCCCGTCGCATGGAGGAAAACAGCCATGTGTAACGCTCTGACCGTTACAAAAAGAGAAAGCGCCCCGTTGCCGGAGCGCCTTTGTGAACGAATAGCCTACTGCGCCATATTGCTTACTGTCTACGAGGCAGATTATAGCGTTGTGGTCGCACAGAGTGAAGGCGCTGATCACCGTTACTACAGCACGCCAGAAATGCAGAATATTTTGCTGCAAAATGTCGTTGGCCACGCTGTCCGGAAAGCAAAAAATTTTGCTGGTAGCGCGACTGATACGATTTTTTCTGGTCGCCAGGTGCTGATCAACTTAGCTTGGATTTATGTGCAACATTGCAACTATTCCGACTTTAAGCTGAATGTGACTTTACCTATATCTTTAGAGGTGTGGTCGCGCTTGACCTCTATTTCACCATTTTGTAGCCCTGCTACAAAAAAATATAAAAGTGTCAATGCTGCTGTAATCAGTAACCATTTTCTAGGAATATACATTCTTGATTTTACCCTTAATCATCAACCTTTTGGCACGATGCCCCGCTGTTGTAATTCTTTGCGGAGTACTCGTTTAATCCAAGTAGCTAATGAGGTGTCGCCGTCTGCTTTGGCTGCCTCCTCAAGTTGCGCTCTAAATTCTTCTGGTAGTCGCATTTGGTATGGTGGTGATCGTTTCTCCAATGGTGTTGACATGGTAATTACCCTTAATTACTATAGTTACATGGTAATTACCATTGTACTTACCATTACGCAAAAAACAACGCCCTGGACTGCGGTAACAGTACCAGGGCGTCTAACCAAACCGTTAAATGAGGTAACGATTATGGCTGGAACACAGCATACCCAAACTCACCCTAAATTTATATACACCTTCCTGGCGGTGCACCGTGATTGCATAGCTGACGGTAAAAACACTGTACACGTAGCCGCTGATACGCTGGTTGATGCCTGCGAGATGCTCAATGACATGGGCTATATCTCGGCAACATGGAAAGGGCGCGAAGAAAACACGCTGTTTATTCAGAAATGCGAGAACAATTTTATCTGGCGTTTTATCGCCCTGAGCACGGCACAACCGCGCGTGATTCACATCGAGGCCACCAGCGAACAGGAAGCACGCCAGCAATCTCCTGATGGCTGCGTGATGGTATTCGCTGCCCGTATTCGTCAGGGGGTAAGTCATGCATAACCTGTCAATTTCTGACCTTAACTGCATTCAGTTTGACGAGAAATTTACCGGGCAGCTACTGGTCCATGTGGAGAACGGGCGCATAGTGCGTAATTACCACCTGCCGGATGGTGCAATTGCCGGAAGTGTTGAAGCATTGCTGGAACTGGCAGAGCGTGCGCGACTGATTAATCCGTCAACGTGCTATCACGATGATGATCTGCATTTTACCGGGCGTATGGTGAGCCATTATGAAAACGGCGTTGAGGTATCCCGCGAACGTATGCGTGATGATTGCTGTTTCGGCACACTGCCGGAATTTATCGAGTTGCTGACCAGTTGCGGTTATCAGGTTATTCAGGGGGTGAATTATGGATAATCAGCAAGCAACAATGACAATTACCCTGAGTGCGCCAGATGATTTCACCGGACGCATACTGGTTTACCTGGATAAAGGAAAAGTGAAATCACAATGCCGACTGAAAAGTAATGAGATTGTTGGTTCTCCTGAATTTTTTTCTGAACTCTGTATTCGTGCGGAAATAAAACCGGAACTGCTGACAGGAAAATAAAACCATGAAAAAGAAAAAATTCTGGCTTTACTGCCAGCGGCCTCTCTCGGCCTGAAATCCGCCCAGGCGATATTTTCAAAGATAAATATGGTGGACGAATAACGATAAAAACCGTTGACGATTTTCGCGTGACTTATATCCGCGAAGGTTATGCGCATCCCTGCGTGTCGTCTCATATGCGTTTTGAGAGTGAGTTCACCCTGGTAAGTAAAGCGCCACCAGCAGAATTAAGCGACATCGACAGAATCATGCGCGTTACAGGAATGGAACGCATTAAGGCAGTACGTGAAATTATTCGTGAACGGGGAAAGGCAAAATGAAACTGGCACCGAACGTAAAAAAACAGCCTCGCGGAATAAAAAACAAAGACACAGAGGTAATTATTTTCGCGGGTAGTGATGCCTGGTCGCATGCACAACAGTGGCAGGAGAAGGACGGTCCCGCATCCGGCGATAATGTGCCGCCTGTGTGGCTTGGGCCAAATCAGCTTGCCGAACTTGATGCGCTGAAAATTGTTCCGGATGGAAAAAAACGCGTAAGGCTGTACCAGGCCGGAGAACTGGATTTAGTGGAGATCAAAAAGATTGGTCAGAAGCTGGCGGCGGCAGATATTCAGGATGCGAATTTTTACCCTGAAGGAATGCACGGCCAGAAGTGTGAAAACTGGCGGCGCTATCTGAACGTTGAGCGTCAGAATCTTTCTGCAGATCTGGTAATTAAGCTTCCGGTAAAGAAAAAAGCCACTACAAGCCCGGGTGATGATGAATTAAAGCCCCGCGTTGAAAGTCGCGCCGATGGTGTTTTCTGGGTAACGCCCAAAGTGGATAAGCAGTCAGGAGAAATTATCCGGCCTGAGACGTGGTTATGTTCTCCGCTTGAACTACTGGGAACTGGCACGATTGGTAAAGAGCATTACCGCGTGATGCGCTGGAAAAAGCCAGCAAATCATGAAGTCATCACAATGGCGATTCCGTGCGGTGGCATTGGCGACCGTGACGGCTGGCGGCTACTGAAAGACCACGGACTGAACGTAACAACCAACGGCAAATACAGGGCTATCCTGGCTGACTGGATGCAGTTAAGCGGAAGCCATGAGGAATGGCAGTTAAGCACAACAACGGGCTGGCATTTTGGCGCGTACATCATGCCGGACGGTTCGGTCATTGGTGAGTCTGAAAAACCGATTCTGTTTACCGGAAAAAGTGCCGCTGTTAATGGCTATTCGGTTGCGGGTACGGCGGAGGGCTGGCGCGACTGCGTGGCGCGGCTGGCTGGTGGCAATCCGTCCATGATGCTGGGTGTTGCCACGTCACTGGCAGCACCTTTGATTGGCCTTGTTGGTGCGGACGGCTTCGGGGTACATCTTTTCGAACAGTCATCGGCAGGGAAAACCACCACGCAGAACATCGCATCAAGTTTATGGGGAGAGCCGGACGCACAACGGCTGACCTGGTACGGCACGGCGTTAGGCATCGCCAACGAGGCAGAGGCACACAATGACGGGCTTTTACCCCTGGATGAAATAGGCCAGGCCGGAAACGCGCGGGAGGTGTCCACATCGGCTTATACGCTGTTTAACGGTTCCGGGAAATTACAGGGAGCGAAGGACGGCGGCAACCGGGAGATCAAACACTGGCGAACTGTGGCAATCAGTACCGGAGAAATGGACGTTGAAACATTCCTCAAAACGGAGGGGATAAAAGTCAAGGCGGGGCAGCTTGTCCGTCTGCTTAACGTGCCGATGGAAAAAGCCACGCAGTTTCACGAATACAGCACCGGAAAGGCACACGCAGACGCGTTAAAGGATGCCTGGACAGCAAATCACGGGGCGGCGGGTCGTGAATGGGTTAAATGGCTGGCAGACCACCAGCAGGAGGCAAAGGACACGGTAAGGGCATGCCGTGAACGGTGGCGCAACCTGATACCGGAGAGCTACGGCGAGCAGGTACACCGCGTGGGTGAGCGTTTCGCCATACTGGAGGCCGCGCTTGTGCTTTCCGGTCATGTTACTGGCTGGGATGAGCAGGAATGCCGCGATGCCATTCAGCATAATTTTTATGCCTGGGTGAAGGAATTCGGTACGGGCAACAGGGAACACAGGCAGATTATTGAACAGGCTGAGGCGTTTCTTGCGGCCTATGGCCTGAGCAGGTTCGCCCCTGTCAATTATGACCCTGCCAGCCTGCCGATTTCAGAACTGTACGGCTACAGGGAAAGCGACGGACGTTATGACGAGCCTGTTTTGTTTTACGTGCTGCCGGAGCCGTTTAGCTCACATGTGGCGAAGGGATTTAACAAGGATGCCGTAGCAAAGACCCTTCATGAAGCCGGAATGCTGAGAAAACCAGCCAGCGGGCGGGGATGGCAAATCAGGACACCACGACTAAAACACCTGAAAGGGGCGCGGCTAAGAGTGTATGGCCTTTTGCTGACACAGGACCACGATGCTGAAAATGATTAATCTCGCGTGTAGGAGGTAAAAATATGTTGTCCCAGTCGTCCCAGTAAGCAACAAGCAATCGTAACACATTGAATTACATATATTTCACTTACAAAAAGTGGGACAACAGCGGGACAATATTCAGGCATTTTGGGACAACATAGCGGCATTTTGGGACGACACGACATGTATTTTTTACCGTGCTGGAGGGTGGGACAACACAAAAAACCTCATGTCGTCCCAAAATCGCCTTATGTCGTCCCACTTTGTGGAGTGTGTTTTTAATAAAATCAACAGGTTAACATTAAGTGGGACAACCGGGACAACTGGGACGACGTGTTTTGTATATATATATACGAAAAATCGAGATCTGAACTATGAAGTTAAACCGCAAACAACCACACTACCGCGCCATTGACCTTACAGAGCACTGGCTGAGGGTGGCGATAAAAATCATCGACCGCAACGCGGGAGAAGGATACGCGAAAGCACATCCCGAACTGATAAGCGCATTCATGGCCACGGCGGCGGCAAATTTTGCCACGCTGACAGAGCGGGAGATTGCCGAAGCGGAACAGGTGACAACCATCAACGTTAAAACCGGAGAGCAGACAGCATGACAGCACAGATAGCGGCTTACGGGCGGCTGGTGGCTGACCCGCAGTTAAAGACCACCAGCAAAGGGACACAAATGGCGATGGCGAGTATGGCGGTTCCCCTGCCATGCAGCCAGGCAGATGACGGAACGGCGACGATGTGGTTATCCGTCCTGGCGTTTGGCAGACAGGCCGATGCACTGGCCAGGCACCAGAAAGGCGAACTGGTGAGCGTGGCGGGTAACATGCAGGTAAGCCAGTGGACAGGCCAGAACGGCGAAACGCGGCAGGGCTGGCAGGTCATCGCAGACAGCGTAATCAGTGCGCGAACGGCGCGACCGGGCGGCAAAAAAGGTCAACAGGGCCAGGCTACTGACGCACTGAACAGGGCAAAACAACAGGCGGGAAATGATGACCCGTACGGGGATAACATCCCGTTTTAATTCACAACAGCGAACAGAGTAATTACAGGGGAAGGCATGACAACGCTGACCATTAACCGAAAACCGAAAGGCATTTACGGCACGCAGTCAGAAACGACGCAGGCGGCACAGCAGCAGGATAAAACCACATCGGCGCATAAAGTGATACCCGGCAATCAGAACGCACAGCAGAGCCGCAAAGGGCAGCCCACAGGGGTGACACCGTGGCGGCATATGACCAAACGCCAGCGCAAAAACCGCAGACGCGTTAACCGCCTTATTGAGCTGTGGCCTGATTTATTCAGCCGGGAAACACCGAAGCCGCTTAAGGTGGGGATATTCGACGACCTGATGCAGGATCTCGCCGTCAGGGGGCTGGCATTCGGGCCAGGGGCATTACGTGCGACGCTGGCATCTTATGCGCAGTCTCCGCGCTATTACCGCGCCTTAATGGCTGGTGGTGCACGTTACGACCTGAAAGGCCAGCCATGTGGGGAAGTGACACCACAGGAACAGCAGGAGGCAGAAACGCGGCTGGCAGCACTGAATGAAAAGCGCAAACGTCAGGCGACAAAGGAGAGGACAGGCGCATGATTCGTGACAGCAAAGCGGAAGAACTGGAGACTAAAGGCCTGTACCGGAGAGCGGCGGCGCGGTGGGCTGAGGTCATGCAGCTGGTGAACACCGATAAGGAGCGCGAACAGGTGGCAAAGCGTCGCGCGGAATGCATCCGCAAGGCAGCACGCCCACCCGTTATGGCGGATAACTTCGGGGCGCTGAAAGAGGCTGTAAACCGCACTCATGCGGTGATGGGGATGGAAGACGCGGGTAAATCCGTCTGGCGGAACTACCCGAAGCAGCCTGGCAGCAACCAGTGATGCCGGATATTATCCTGAAAAATGACCATCACTCCCGTGGGCGGATAACATAAAATTCTGCATATGTGCACACACACAGACGAAGCCGGAACACTCCGGCTTTTTTTACGGGTCCTTCCGGAGGGGGGGCCTTACCGCGGGGCGACGGACGCGCGGAAAAAGGCTAATTTTTACATTTTCATCCGTCATCATCATCTTTCCAACATGTTGAATTAAAATGAAATATATTTTAACTATGTTAATTTGGGGTGTTTTTTGTTCAACATACAGAACGCTTTTAACCCACTGAAAGATGAGCGCACGATACGCATTTAAAACTACCGGAGGACGAATGGATCGGGAGCTTAAAAACCTGAAACTTAATATCAATCAACTCGCAGAACTGGCGGGAGTTTGCCGCCAGACAGTAGCGAAAAGGCTAAAGGACATTCAGCCAGCCGGAGGGCATGAAAAATTAAAGCTGTACCGACTGACGGATATAATCAGCGCATTCATGAATATACCCGCCCCCGCATCACTCGAAGACATGGATCCACAAAGCCGTAAAGCCTGGTACCAGTCTGAGCGTGAGCGCCTTAAGTTCGAGCAGGAAACGGCTGAACTTATCCCCGCCGTGGATGTGCGCAGGGAGTTGGTTATTTTTGGGAAAATCTTAAGCGAGGAACTGGCAAAACTCCCCGACATTCTGGCGCGCGATGCAGGCATCAATCAGAACGCAGTAAACCGCGTCAGGCAGATTATTGATGACCTGTGCAGGCAAATTACTACCAGAGTGATACAGGCTAACGACTGGCACGACAGCACGCCGCAGGTAGTGCAGGAGATTCACCAGGGGGAATAATTCGCGGTACCGGAAAACATCCACCAGCAGGGAACGACAAAAAAATAAAAGCGCACCGCTAAAGATGCGCCTTGATTGAGGTTCAATGAGTAAGACATGCACACACATTGTGTCGCACCTCGTTCATTCTGGCAATGTATCAGGCTGGTGCGTGCGGTAAGCCTCCAGATTTGCGCAATGGTTCCGCCTGTGATGTTAAGGTTTGTTAAGTTGTTTTGCGCAGAGATGGGCGGAATAAACATTGATGTAAGCCCCGTAATTACTGGCCTTGCCACGTAAAAACCGCGAACAATGATCAGGTTGATCATGCTTAGAAATGCCAGGGGTATTTGCGCAAAAATGACAGGTAGTGCAGGAGATTCACCAGGTGGAGGATTCGCAACCATTCTCTTTATTTCTCGTCATCACGCTGACCTGTATTCAGCTGGTTGGTCTGTGGCACATCCCCGGATATTTAATTACACCTTACGGTAGCTATCTCCGGCGGGTCCTTCCCGGAACCTTAAGCGCCGGGGGTACGGATACGCGCAATTCTTAACTGTTTATGAAAATTTTTCGGGAAAAGTCAGATCCGTTCTTCTTCTCTGTAACTCATTGTTTAATCGTAAAATCATCAAAAAAAGAAAGGATCTGACAGTGGTCATTTTGGGCCAAAAATGACGTTATCAGATCCTTTCTCAGTTTTGTTCAATAATTGCGCGGCTGTCACTCACCTTTCTGTTGCCGTAATTTCTCCGGCACGTTTCCGGTTGTTTCCATCAGGTAGTCTTTCAGAATGCGGGGCAGATTATCGGCAGTTTTGGCGCACGCATTACAGGCCCGTGCTGTTTCCTTCCTCAGGCCCTCGATCATTGCCGGAGTCATCGCGGGGAACTGCCTTTTCATTGTGAGCGGTAAACTATCCATGATCGAAGAAATCTGACTCGCCAGTCCACGAAGCGCATAGAGCACGAACTCAGTATCGATAACTTCTCCTGTCTCCCTTGCGTTCTTCAGTTCCTGCCCGTCTGCCTGTGCTCTGGTGAGACGGTAGCGTTCGTACTCTGTTGTGCCTGGCTGTAAATCTGATTCACCAGCAGCACGTAAATCATCAAGCTCCCTGCGGAGTTTTTCGTTTTCGATGTCCTTCTCCCTCTGGGCATACCATTCGATCACCTGTGCAGAGTCGAAAGTCACTTCCACACCTTTTCCGCCACCAGATGCATGAGGAAGGCCCTGCGTCTGCCAGCGTTCAATTGTGCGCGGATCAACACCGAAAATCTCCGCCAGTCTCTTTTTGTTAACATTCATCTATCAAATCCTCATCAAAAACCACCTCCGACATGAAACGCCAGAAAAACGGGATTTTCCGGTGTTATGGTGTCGTATGTTTATGATAGTTAATTTAAATAAAAACATAATGTTACATGCAAGAAGTACCGACATGCTTTTTCCCTGAAAAATTTTCATAAATAGTGAAAATCTGCGCGTCTGCCGCCCCGTGGTGTTAATGGTTCCGGAAAGGACCCGTGAAAAGTCTCCGCCCCTGTCCGGCAGTGTAAGAGGTGTTTTTTAGGGAGACCCTTTTCAGCCCATAAAACTGGAAAAATCACGGTTTTTTTAGTCTGCTGGTGGAGTGAGTTTTTTTAACGATGCCAGTAATGGCGCGGGTTGGGCGTGGTTTTGTCTGATAGGTTTTATCTATCAACTCTGCGCACACCTTCCCAAAAAAAAGTTTTCGATCCTGCGGCGATGCGAAGAAGGGTTGGTAGGCGGTCCCTGACATCCAGGGCCACAGGGATTTGATCTGCCCCTCCCGTTGATGATAACCGTTATCAATTACTCCACCAGCCGGCAGGACGGTAACAATACATTGGGCTACCCGTTCCGGTACTGGTTAATCCTGGCTTTCGCAATCAGCGTGACGTGATGGTGACATGCCGTGACACATCGTGACGCTACCAACAGCACAGGGGAGAACGGCAGAACGCGGGTAAAAAAATCCCCGTGATTACGGGGCAGAAGGATAATAACCATCAGGAAATGTTAGCTACCACAAAGCAAATAACCATGAACAACGATTAAGAGTACGGAGAATAACCGCTCGTTCATGCCGGATAATGCCACCAGGCCAGGAGAATGGCAATGCACGGACCATAACGCATCGCCACCAGCCTTGTGGGTTATCACGCAGCGGTACCGGGAGTCTGGTATCGTGATGCGGCATGATTCAGTGATAAGCATCACCGCTTCCGCTCACATTTGACACTGGCAACTCCATCTGGCAGGTGAAAATCAGATTTATTTATATATTTCAATTGATTGCGAACTGGTCTAATGACAGGGGAGAAAAAAGATTGTACAGGTGAAAACAGAAATAACTTTTAATTATCAATATATTACTACACATGCTGCCGCCGCCATGAAAATGCAAAAACCAGCCTTTTTCCGCGCGTCCGTCGCCCCGCGGTAAGGGTACCCATCCAGGAGGACCCGCGATGATCGGGGCGTTTCATCAACGTCATGCGTTATGCCGGATTAACTGCGTACGTAATACGTATGCACATCCCGGACAGGAACAGCCAGAATCGCGCCGCTGACGTTGTTTTTGTGGTTATCCCCCTGCCATGAGTCATCGCAATGGTTTTATGCGTCCTGCGTTGCGCTGGTGGGCTTTTCCACCATTGGTGGGAAACATGGCACCACATCCACCAGCTTAAACGCGCTTCACCTTCCCGTTATCAGTCGCCACAATTACGGCATTGTTTTCCCATCCTCTGGAGGCCATGACAATGACCGAAGCCGAAATGCTCAAAATGATTCGCCAGATTGCCGGGATCAGACCACCAGCAGGCAAACAGGAGGCCACGCAGCCGGACAGCGTTATCGCTGAGAACTATGCGCGTGTGGTGGCTGAGGTGATGCGCCGTGACGGTATTGAGCTTAACGGAGTGGATATGCGCGACATACGCACCAGGGTACTCGAGTTATTGGCCTACCGTCGCCGCGTGCAGATGTACCGGGAGAGCGAGAAAAAGACTTACCAGTGGAAGAAGCCGGAGCGGTTACGGCGGTAACCAGTTGATAAAAAGGCTCCTCAATTTTGAGGAGGGTAGCTGGTGGCTGGCAGAATGTAAATTTACATTCTGGTGATTTAATCATCTGATTTACCCGATGGCTTACCTTACCAGGCCATAGCGGATTACCGTGCAATGCGCACCATCGCCACCAATACGCACATCAAAACGTGGCTCACGGACTTTCACACGCTCCAGCAACTTATCACGAACCATAGCGTTTAGCGTCCTTCGTGTTGCCTCTATGTGATATCGCTGATATTCGGAACCATAGAGCAGCACTGTAACACCACGAACATCAAAAGGTGGATCTCCAGCCTCCACCCGCACCCAATCGCGATACTCAGGTTTGTAGAGTTCAAGGATCTGTTTTTTGTGCCTGGTCATTCTCATGCGTGCAACTCCTTATTGTGGGACAGTACTGTCATACAATAAGCTATGCGGAAAATTATCAAAAGAACAGAAACCAACCATTCAGATTTAACAGGTATCAATGGGATTATGCTTATGGTGCATGATGACAAAGCGGAAGAACTGGAAGCGAAAGGTTTATGGCGACGGGCGGCTAATCGCTGGGGTGAGTTACTGAAACAGGCGGCAAGTGATGAAGCGCGTCAGTATGTAACGGAACGACGAACGGCATGCATCCGGAAGGCAACCATAACCCGGGAACCGGAAAGAGACCTGATTTGTGCCATAAGAACCGCCGCCACAAAAACACTAACGGACATGGGGATCGACCTGAAAAAAGAAGATCCACTGCGGGGCATTCAGCACGGGCATACAAAGCAGGATAAACGCAGGAAGTGAATTTTTTCGTGTAACCAGGCAACCGACTATCTGAAAGATAGTCACACCCTACCGGGGTCACGCTAGTAACGCACAACAGAGTGACCGATAGCCACCCTGTTCAACCGTTCCGGCTGGCTGGGCAGATTTTGCGCGGGTCTTATAGTCCCTCACAACAGAGTAAATAAAATTGACTTGGTTACAGAGTAACCAAACCGGAGATTCCCGGTTTGCTCAAAAAATGACAATGAGTTACGCCCCCTAACCTAAGTAATCCTTACATTCACTGCATCATCACCATGATGGTGACGCAGCCCACCAGCAACCATAACGATTTCCGTTACAGTTGATGTGCTTTTTTGCTGGTAAGGCGTAACCCGTTGATTGTTCCAGAATCCCCCATTGGGGGAAGCTGAAAAACTCACCCACCAGATTCTGAATGGTGAAAATCACCGCGCCGCTTCATGTGTCCATTTTCCCGAAACAGGAAAACCCGTTTTCGGGAGAAGGTGCGATCATGTTCGTCATACCTGTTCCGTTGAAACGGAATACCCCATTCCGGCGTAGCTGGTGGACGCACAGCCACATACAACTAACTTTGCGCGTCAGTATTGCTGACCCGCAAACAACAACCAGGCAACAGAACGTTACCCGATTCAGCCGTTCGGTGGCATCACTGGACCCACTTTCCTGATGCGTTTGCGGGTTATTTGGGGGGTGTTTGCGGGTTATTTTGAATGTCTTGCGGGTTACGTTTTGGCTAACATTTAAACACCACATTTTTCAACACATTGATATTAAAGAATAAAAAATACTTAGCACGCGAAGATAACCCGCTAACCCGCATAACCCGCATAACCCGCACTGTTTTGTATATATATACGAAAAATTGCATTCAGGAGGGGGGATCGGAATCCCTACAACCCATTGCTTATGGGACCGCCCGCCTCGTCAAATTCTTACACCCGCGAAATTAAAAAAATGCGTCGCGCTGGTGGGCATGATGCCGATATGGTGAGCCACATACCGGAAATATCCACCAGCACGGCAACGGCAGAATAGCCACAACACAGAAAACCCACGAATATGGGGTTTTTGTTATGGCATGGGCCTGATGCCGATACCGGGATCTCGGTATCGGTTTATCCGTGATCATCCACCAGCTTCATTTGGAACTATGCAAATCTGCATAGAAAAATTGTCCCTTCCTGTATATCGCTTGTGTCTATTTGTTCCGCATTGTTGCATACAGTGCACCGAACGGTGTAGTTAATGGTGTAGTTAATTTGCGATTTTTAACGTTATTTGCAGCGATGTTTGTTCTTTAAATTCAATATGTTATGCGCATTTAATTATAAATATCGTGAATGAATAATCATGCATAAGTATTTTGCTTAAAATATCGGCAATATTTGGAACTTATTACTGGAAATTTGGGTAATACGTTGTTGGACCGACCCGGTCTGGTTATCATATCGCGCTCTTAATTGCGGGAGGATGTAACATGAACCT
>OHAB01001346.1_pt1 | contig 15127 bp, 10 predicted proteins | sample 1577031 | NCBI WGS metagenome assembly OHAB01 (sample SAMEA3541477, study PRJEB24748) | human gut metagenome | biome: human gut; feature: human-associated habitat; material: faeces | place: China | collected 2012 | reverse complement strand
AAGCAAAGATGATTTTACAGGTCCATGACGAACTAAATTTCAGCGTTCCAGAGGCAGAAAAAGAGCTTGTACAGAAAATCGTAATCGAAGAGATGGAGCAGGCATATCGCATGTACGTACCCCTGAAAGCCGATTGTGGGTGGGGAAACAACTGGTTACAGGCACACTAAACAGCCCAATAACTTTATTTAACTTACAATCAGAAAGCAACAGAAGCAATCCTTTCCAAATACAGTTTGCTCATCAGAATATCCGGCAACCTCGCTGCCGGATATTTTTTATTCACCAATCTTGCCAAAAGGAAAGCATACCGAAACCCTCACTACTGACATATTGATAAAATTTAATCCGATATTTATATTTATGTCAATTTAATACGTACCTTTGCAGCGAAATCAATGATATATTGATAGAAAATAGAAAGTTAAACTAAAAAAGACATAAAACCATGAAAGCAAAAGTATCTTTAAAAACAGTGATTGTTTCAGCACTTCTCTTAGTTTGCGGATTAAATGCCTCAGCCGACAATAAGAGCAACCTCATTTACAATTCGGAAGAAGTAAATGGCATGAAGGTGGCAGAGACCGTATACAAGATGGACGGAAACACGCTTGCCAACTATATGAAGTACAATTATAAGTACGACGACCAGAACCGCATGACGGAAAGCGAAGCCCTGAAATGGAACAGCACCAAGAATACATGGGGCAAGGACATGTGCATCCGCTATGCATACCAAGGCAAGACGATGACTACCACATACTACAAATGGAACAACAAGAAAGGCGAATACATACTGGTTCCCGAGATGACAGTAATCATGGACAACCCTAACATGTAATTGACAAACTCTCTCTTAAAGTAAGAAATCTTATTCCTAACAACAATAACCGAAACCTTTCATAAAAGAGCCGGAATGATTCGCACATTCCGGCTCTTTTATTATATCTTCGCCTCCTAAAAAGGAATGCCACATGATACCCGAGACCCTCATTACCTATATCGAGACAGCAATCATTCCCCGGTACAAGGAGTTTGACAAGGCACACAACCTCTCACACGTCCGCACCGTCATCGAAGAAAGCCTTGCCCTCGCCCGGCAATATCCCGAAGCGGACGAACGCCTGGCATACGTCATTGCCGCCTACCATGACACGGGACTGTGCCGCGACCGCGCCACCCACCACCTTGTCTCCGGCGAGATACTGATGGCGGACTCCACCCTGCGGCAATGGTTCTCCGACACGGAAATCCTCCTCATGAAAGAAGCCGTAGAGGACCACCGGGCCTCTACAGACCACGAACCTCGTAGCATCTACGGCAAGATTGTTGCCGAAGCGGACCGTATCATCGACCCGGACATCACCCTGCGCCGCACCGTGCAGTACGGATTGAAACAGAATCCTGCCGCCGACAAGGAGTGGCACTACCAGCGGTTCCATCAGCATCTCATGGCAAAATATGCACCTGGCGGTTATCTGAAGCTCTGGTTTCCCGAGGGGAAGAATGCGGAACAGCTGAAGAAGCTCCAAGCCATTATCGCAGACGAAGGACAGCTGCGGCAAGTTTTCAACCGAATATTCGAGGAGGAAAAGTAATAGCGGTATCAATGAAGCATATGCCCCATTTCATTTCCGACTATGGAAACGGTTTGTTTCCTATAATGGAACAGAGTGTTCTCTATAAGGAAACAAAGTGTTTCCTATAACGGAACAAATCGTTTTATCCCGTCGAAACAAGTCGTTTCATACAAGAGAAACAATCTGTTCCGACGGGGTGTAACAAAGTGTTCAGTGCTGTGAACTAATACAATAGCTCTATTTAGAAGGTCTCACAAGATAAGTATCCGCCTCCATAAGTATAAAGACTTATGGGCGTGCCAACATGAGGAAATCATAAAGCTCACAGATGGACTGGCCTTCGGTCTCTGATTCGAAGACAAAGAAGAGCGGCTGCTTTCCCTTATGCAGCTTTGCCGGAATAGAGAGCGAAGCATAGAACTCCCTGCAAGTGCTGCCAGCCTTCACATTCACAAGTCCTATCTCTACACCGCCTTTTGTTGTCCAAGGGCTACCCAGCATGATGCGGATGCGCCCGTCGGTATCTTCAGCCTTCAACCTTAACTGCATCTGCAAAGACTTATCTCGCGGAACGGCATTCATATTCAAGTATTTATATCCTACAATCGACCCACTTGTGTTATTCACCACCGGAGCGAACGGGATTTTGTGGTTGTTATCGCCGGCATAGGGATTATTATCCCGGTACACAGGCCGGATATAAGACCCCGTATACACATAATGGGGATAGACCTCTTTGATTCCTCCGGGATTGGTGTGCCAACAAGCCAGCCCGGCCGAGATGCGCTGCATAGGATTGAGCCCTTCAAGAAGGAAGCCTTCAGAATTGAACTCTCCGCGTGAAATCACGACTTTCCCGCCTTTTCCTTTTTCCACCTTTACATCAATGGCCGACACCATAGCTTGGCGTGCATAGCAATCGGTACCTATCTGGCGATGATAGAACACGTACCATTGCTCACCTATCTTGCAGATACTGCCATGCGTATTTCCACCGGGCATGGCCGAAGCTATCACATTGCCTTTTTCATCATATTCGCGCGCCCGCGCATCGATGATTGTCCCACCATAGGTCCACGGGCCCAAGGGATGCTCGCTGTAGGCATAGGCCAACGTATAGTTGCTGGCGTTTGGCAGGCCATCTTCACCCTCAGCGGTAGTACGGCTATAGATAAACACATACTTATCCTCAATCTTGCGGATGGAGGATGCCTCAAAGAAGCGGAATATACCTTCCTGCCGATAGCCTGAAATCATGTTCTCCACCACTTCGGTACCCGGCTTTACCGTGCACATGGTAGCAGGGTCCAACTCCGCGCCATGCGAAATGCCAAATCCCCAATAACCATACACGCGTCCATCATCATCAACAAACACTGCGGGGTCGAATCCTAAACAGCCGAAAGTCTCACGAGGACGTTCCTTGTTCCAATTGCATACCGTAAACGGACCATCGGGACGGTCGCTTTTGGCAATCATGGAATTGCGTCCACTACCTTGATTATTCGGAAAGAGGTAATAAGTTTTCTTACCATCGGCATCGGTAGTTACTGTCACGTCAGGGGCAAAAAGCACGTCGTCGGTTCCATCAGCATTCAGTTTATACAGTTCGGGCGACTCATTGACTTTAAATATCACGCCGTCATATCTCCAACGGGTCAGGTCCTCTACGGGTGCCGACCACACCACCTGGTCACGTCCGCAATACATCCACTTGAGATTATCGTGCGAACCATAAATATAAAGACGGTACTTGCCGGGACAGTCAGGATCCTCAAACACATAGGGCTCACCATCAGGAATAAATTCCCAAAGCGGCAGATAAGGATTCTGTGCAGATAATGTAAAAGACAGACCGATGAGACATGAGAAAATCATCAGAATTTTTCTTACTTTGTTTTTCATAATCGCATTGATTTATAGAATGATACTTAAATTTATAATTGCGACAAAACTATCAATTTATCATTTTACTCTCGTGCTTTTAATGCAAATTAACATACCCACTTTCCCCGGTAAGTACTATCTTTGCTTAAAAAAGTGAAGATAGGCTGTACCTCAGCATAAAAAATGAACGCGTTCATTTCATTCTGCCTTCGGTTTGCACTATCTTTGCATCCAATTAACTGAACAATAACTAAAAAAACAAGATAACACTATGGCATTAAAAGCTGGTATCGTGGGCCTTCCCAACGTAGGAAAATCCACTCTTTTCAACTGCTTGAGCAGCGCAAAGGCACAAGCGGCAAACTTCCCGTTCTGTACAATCGACGCCCAAATGGGGCAAGTGTCCGTACCCGACGAACGACTGACGAAGCTCGCCGAGCTGGTTCACCCGGGGCGTATCGTACCCGCCGTGTGCGACATCGTAGACATTGCCGGACTGGTGAAGGGCGCCAGCAAAGGTGAAGGACTCGGCAACCAGTTCCTGGGCAACATCCGCGAGTGCGACGCCATCATCCACGTGCTGCGCTGCTTCGACAATGGCAACATCGTCCACGTGGACGGCTCGGTGAACCCCGTACGCGACAAGGAAATCATCGACACAGAGCTGCAACTGAAAGACCTCGAAACCGTGGAAAACCGCATCAAGCGCGTAGAGAAAATAGCCAAGGTGGGTGGCGACAAGGCTGCAAAGATAGAGTACGAACTCCTGCTCCGCTACAAGGATGCCCTGGAACAAGGACAAAGCGCCCGCACCGTCATCCCGCAGAACGACGACGAGGAACAATGCGCCAAGCAGATGTTCCTGCTTACTACCAAACCTGTGCTCTACGTCTGCAACGTGGATGACGTCAGTGCCGCCGGCGGCAACCAGTACGTAGAGCAGGTGCGCGAAGCCATCAAGGGCGAGGATGCCGAACTTATCATCATCTCCGCCCAGACCGAGGCCGATATTGCCGAACTGGAGACATACGAGGAAAAACAGATGTTCCTCGAAGACCTGGGACTGAAAGAGAGCGGTTGCAACCGTTTGATTAAAGCTATCTACAGCCTGCTGAACCTCGAAACCTTCATCACTGCCGGAGAGATGGAAGTAAAGGCATGGACCTATCGCAAGGGATGGAAAGCACCGCAATGCGCCGGCGTTATCCATACGGATTTCGAGAAAGGGTTTATCCGGGCAGAGGTCATCAAGTATGAGGATTATATCAAGTATGGCAGCGAAGCAGCCGTGCGCGAAGCCGGAAAGTTGGGTGTGGAAGGTAAGGAATACGTGGTGCAGGATGGGGACATCATGCACTTCAGGTTCAATGTGTAATGATATTCATTCCAGATGGCAATGTACTTTCTTTGTACATTGCCATTTTCTAATAAACTCCATACAATAACAATACTGTGAAACAGATTATCTTCCTTTTATTCTTATTGTCCTGTACTGCCGTTTATGCACAACAGCAAGACTCAGTAACCATTCACGGACGGGTGACTGATTACAACGGACAGCCGATAGACAGTGCCAGTGTCTGGTGGCAAAACCCGCAGTTCAATGACATCATAGAAGCCATAACCGACAAAGACGGGCATTACACGGCCCGTATACCCAAAGGGAAATATCAAAGTGCAGCCTCTATTTATCTGCCCTCCTATGCGCACATTGCCATGAAAAGCGGGCTGCCCGAGACTGAACACCGCCTGGAGTTCTGGGCCTGGGATTTCATCGCCGACCGCGACACTACACTCGACATACGTTATCATCGTATGGAAGCTTATGGCCTGCGTGCTTTCCGCATCCCCGGAGCCATGCCTACTTATCAGATATACGTCCGTCCCATGAGCTTGACACGTACCTACCAATGGATGAAAGAAACAAAGCCCGAGTCATTGGTACACGGTGAAAACCTGAGTGACATTGAGCAACAAGAACAAAACAAAGAAGCCAGAGAATGCCAGATGGCTCCCCGCCCCGGGCAACTGAAAGTCACCGTCTGGATAGACGGCGAGAAAGTCCCCGTGCTGATGAAGCAGGAAATAAAAGAATATTTCGACAGCAACGAATATGGCAACGCCTATCTATTGACAGTAGACATGCCCAAGCATCCCCAAAAAGACCTTCCCTACCGTATCTTCAAAGTAGAGCTGGAAGACATGGAGAACGGTGACCGGGGCGAAGGGCTTTACTATATGGAAAAGGAAAACTACGTTCAATAAACCATACACAACAAATGGCAAACAGTAATCTGAAATACCTCATAGCAGGTACCGGCGGCGTAGGCGGAAGCATCGCCGCCTTTCTTTCATTATCCGGCAAAGACGTCACTTGCATTGCACGTGGCGAACACCTTGCCGCCATACGCGGGAACGGTCTGCAACTGCACTCCGATTTGAAAGGTGAACATTGTCTGAAAGTGGCGGCATTTACCGCAGAAGAATTCCAAGGCAAAGCGGATGTTATCTTCGTCTGCGTCAAAGGTTATTCCGTAGACTCCATTACGGAACTCATCAAACGTGCCTCACACGAGCGTACAGTGGTAATCCCCATCCTGAATGTTTACGGAACCGGTCCCCGTATCCAGCGGTTGGTCCCCGGCGTCACGGTGCTCGACGGCTGCATCTACATCGTAGGATTCGTATCCGGACGGGGAGAAATCACGCAGATGGGAAAGATTTTCCGGCTCGTCTACGGAGCACACCGCAGCACGATTGTTTCCCGTGAAACATTGGAAGCCGTGCAACGCGATTTGCAGGAAAGCGGCATCAAAGCCGACATCTCCGACGACATCGACCGGGACACATTCGTCAAGTGGTCCTTCATTTCTGCTATGGCCGTCACCGGGGCCTATTACGACGTACCTATGGGCGAAGTCCAGAAACCGGGCAAAGTGCGCGACACCTTTATCGGACTGTCACAAGAGAGTGCAGCTTTGGGCAGGAAATTGGGTATAGAATTCAAGGAAGACATCGTGGAGTACAACCTCAAAGTAATAGACAAACTCGCCCCTGAAAGTACCGCCTCCATGCAGAAAGATATGGCCAAAGGACATCAGAGCGAAGTACAAGGCTTGTTGTTCGACATGATTACGGCTGCAGAGGAACAAGGGATTGAGGTGCCGACGTATAGGATGGTGGCGGAGAAATTCAAATAAACTGCCACGATGAACTGCCAAACGAGATAATTTCATACCTTTGTCCCGAACAACCCCGTAATTCAGTAATTTAATTCTTCATAAATATGTTATCATTACTCACCATCAACTGGAATCCCGACCCCGAACTGTTCAAGTTCTTCGGCATATCCATCCGCTACTACGGACTGTTATGGATTATCGGTCTTGCTCTTGCCTACTTCATCGTGCAACGCCAGTATAGCGACCGCAGAATAGACGAAAAGAAATTCGAACCTCTCTTCTTCTATTGCTTCTTCGGCATACTGATAGGCGCACGACTGGGCCACTGCATATTCTACGACTGGGCCTACTACCAGGACCATTTCCTCGAGATGATTCTCCCCATAAAAATCCTGCCGGACGGCAGTTGGAAGATGACGGGCTACACCGGCCTTGCCAGCCACGGCGGCACGCTGGGCCTGATTATCGCCCTTTGGATGTACTGCCGCAAGACGAAGATGCACTACATGGACGTGCTCGACATGATAGCTGTTGCCACTCCCATCACCGCCTGCTGCATCCGCCTTGCCAACCTGATGAACTCCGAAATCATCGGCAAACCGACCGACGTGCCCTGGGCATTCATCTTCGAACGGGAAGACATGTTGCCCCGCCATCCGGCACAGCTCTACGAAGCCATCGCCTACTTCATCTTCTTCTTAGGGATGGTCTGGCTATACAAACGCGGACAGAAAAAACAAGAAACCAAACTTGAAACAGACTTCAGCACCACCAAGCGGAAATCAACCACCGTGCAGGCCGAAGCCTCCCTGCCCTATCACCGCGGTTTCTTCTTCGGACTCTGCCTGACGGAGATTTTCACCTTCCGTTTCTTCATCGAGTTCCTGAAAGAAAACCAGGTGAACTTTGAGGACAGCATGACGCTGAACATGGGCCAGTGGCTCAGTATCCCGTTTGTGATTATCGGGGTATATTTCATGTGTTTCTACGGGAAGAAAGCTTCCAAATAAACATTTCAGCCCTACATAAGCAACATACCCACCCCTTTCATCTGTGTGGATTTCTCTACTTTTACGGCATCGAAACAGTAACCGTAAATCATATATTTATCATGAAAGAGAAACAACTGATGAAAGGGGCAGCTTTTATGCTGCTAGCAGCAACTGCCATCCCGCCCGCACATGCCCAACTGAAAACAAATGCCGGCGTGCAATACCTGCTTTCCCAGTCGAAAGACATGAGCCAGGATTTTCTGGACCTCAGCAACACCTATTTCTTTGCCGACAGCCTGGTATCGTTCGACACCTCCACCGGCAAGGGGACTGTCCAGTGGAAACGCCAGCAACTGATGCCCCGCCAGGCATTCAATGCAAACACCTACCTGCACCAGCCCCTCCAGTCGCTGGACTTCCCGGAGACGGCCTACGACAACAATCCACAACTGACGTTCACCGTCGAACCGGTCAGCGAACGTACCCTCCGCATCCATATGCTTACCTCGCCCATCGTACCGAAAGAAGATGCCGATGACCCCATGCTCATAGGAAAGCCCGCCGACGGACGCTCTTTCTGGAAAGCCGAGAAAACGGACAAAGGTACGCTGTACACCTCCCGATACGGCAGCCTGCTCATCGAGAATTACCCCTGGCGCCTGGTGCTGAAAGATGCCGACGGACGCCTGCTGACACAGACTCGTTGCTGGAGCGACAACGACTCCACACAGGTCAAGGTACCTCCATTCAGCTTCATCAAGCGCGGCTCGGACAACTCACGCAGCATCAATCCCGTATTCAGCCTCGCGCCAAACGAGAAAATCTACGGTTGCGGCGAGTCCGCCACCGCACTGAACAAGGCCGGGCAGAAGGTCAACCTCTTTGTCACCGACCCGCAGGGCCCCGAAACCCCGGACATGTACAAGCCTATCCCCTTCTTTTTCAGTAACCGCGGCTACGGCATGTTCATGCACACTTCCGCCCCCGTGACCTGCGACTTCGGCTGTTCCTACATCGGAGCCACCAAACTCTTCATGGCAGACGAAGCGATGGACATCTTCATCTTCCTGGGTTCGCCGAAGGAGATGCTGAGCGAATACACCGCACTGGTAGGACGGCCCGAAATGCCCCCCTTGTGGAGCTTCGGCACCTGGATGAGCCGCATCACCTACTTCAGCGAAGCAGAGGGCCGCGATGTAGCCCGGAAACTGCGTGAGAACAAGATACCGAGCGACGTCATCCACTTCGATACCGGTTGGTTCGGCGTGGACTGGCAGTGCGACTACGCCTTTGCCGCCGACCGCTTCGACAATCCCCGGCAGATGCTCACCGACCTAAGGTCACAAGGCTTCCGCACCTGCCTCTGGCAACTCCCCTACTTCACTCCGAAAAACAAGTTCTTCCCCGAGCTGGTGGAACGCGGTCTGTACGTACGCAACGGTAAGGGGCAGCTCCCCTACGAGGACGTGGTGCTGGACTTCACCAACCCCGAAACCGTACAGTGGTATCAAGAGAAGCTCGGCAACCTGATTGAAATGGGTGTAGGCGCCATCAAAGTAGACTTCGGTGAAGGTGCTCCGCTGGATGCCATCTATGCCAACGGCCGTAGCGGACTATACGAACACAACCTCTATCCCCTGCGCTACAACAAGACCGTGGCCGAGGTAATCAAGAAGATACACGGTGAAAACATTATCTGGGCACGTTCCGCATGGGCAGGCTCACAACGCTATCCATTGCACTGGGGCGGTGACGCCGCAACCACCGAAACCGGTTTCGAGGGAACCATCCGCAGCGGCCTCTCCATCGGACTAAGCGGATTCTGCTTCTGGAGCAATGACATAGGCGGCTTCGTGACCCAAAGCCCCGAAAGCCTCTACCGCCGCTGGCTGCCCTTCGGCTTCCTCACCAGCCACAGCCGCGTGCACGGAGCACCTCCCACCGAGCCGTGGTACTACGGGAAAGAGTTCACAGACTATTTCCGCCGTTGTGCCGAACTGAAGTACAAGCTGATGCCCTACGTATATGCACAATCCAAAGAGTGCACCGAAAACGGCTGGCCGATGCTCCGCGCCCTGTTGCTGGAGTATCCCGACGACCCGGGTGCATGGCTGGTAGAGGACGAGTACATGTTCGGCTCCAACCTCCTCGTGGCACCCATGCTCGAAGAGGGAAGCGGACGGGATGTCTACCTCCCCGGACGGCAGAAATGGATAGACTACCAGACCGGAAAGGTGTATGCTCCGGGATGGAACCATATCGAGTGCGGCACCCTGCCCATCGTCATTCTTGTAAAGGACGGTTCGGCCATCCCCCATATCCCCGTGGCACAATGCACAGACCAGATGAAGTGGGACAAGATTACGTGGAAGAAGTATCTGGCAGACGAAAAGAAAGCCGAAGGATTGCTCTGCCTGCCGCAGGACGGACAGTTACAACGGATATCAATCCCATAACCGGTATATCAAACACATTAAACCCTAATACCCCATGCGAAACAAGTTATTGTTCCTCGCCTTGCCCCTGCTATTCGGCTTACAGGCAAGCGCACAACACATACAAGCCTTTCAAGATACCACGCTCACCGACGAACAGCGCGTGGAACATCTTCTCTCCATCCTGACATTGGATGAAAAGATAAACCTTCTTTCCACCGACCTCGGTGTCCCTCGCTTCAACATTCCCCGTTGCGGACACTACGAAGGACTGCACGGGCTGACCCTCGGCGGGCCTGCCATGTGGGGCGGACGCCAAAGAACGAAAGACGGGAAAGTAGTCCCCACAGACTGCCCCACCACCATATTCCCCCAATCCTACGGTCTGGGCTCCACATGGGACACCGATTTGGTGCGGAAAGTAGCGGAACAAGCCGCTGAAGAAGCCCGCTACTACATGCAGACCACCGGCAACAAGCGTCATGCCCTCGTGATGCGCGCTCCGAATGCCGACCTTGCCCGCGACCCACGCTGGGGACGCACCGAGGAGAGTTTCGGAGAAGATGCTTTCCTCACCGCCCAACTCACCATTGCCAGCGTACGCGGCCTGCAAGGCAATCATCCCCGCTACTGGAAAACCGCCTCTCTGATGAAGCATTTCCTTGCCAACAGCAACGAGGACGGACGGGACAGCACTTCCTCCGACTTCGACACGCGCTTGTTCCATGAATACTATGCTTATCCTTTCTATAAAGGCATCACCGAGGGAGGCAGCCGTGCCTTCATGGCCGCCTACAACAGTTGGAACGGCATCCCCATGTCCATCCATCCCTGCCTCGAAGAGATTACCCGCAAGCAGTGGGGCAACAACGGTATCATCTGTACGGACGGTGGCGCCCTGAAACTGCTGATTGAAGCGCACAAGAGTTTTCCGAGCTTTGCGGAGGGTGCTGCTGCCGTAGTAAAAGCCACCACAGGACAATTTCTCGACGCATACGTTCCTTACGTCAAGGAAGCTCTGGAAAAGGGATTACTGACCGAAGTCGACATCGACAAGGCTATCCGCGGGAACATCTTCGTCGCCCTCAAGCTCGGCTTGCTGGACGGGGACAACTCCCGTAACCCTTATCTCTCTATCGGAAAGAACAGTACGGAGACACCGCCTTTCATGACAGCAGAAGCCCGCAGGCTGGCACGGGAAGTCACCGCCAAGTCCGTGGTGTTATTGAAAAACAAAAAACTCCTGCCACTCGATGCCGGAAAGCTGCGTAAAATAGCCGTTATAGGCCCGTATTCGGACAAAATCGTGCAAGACTGGTATAGTGGTACCCCGCCTTACGAAACAACGATTCTGAGTGGCATACGCAATGCTGTGAAAGAAGGAACCGAAATCATCCACGCCGAAGACAACCGCATGGGCCAGGCAGAAAAGGCTGCTGCAGCCGCCGACGTTGCCATCGTGTGTGTAGGAAACCATCCTTACGGCACGCGTGCGGACTGGAAGTTCTCTCCCGTCCCCAGTGACGGCCGCGAAGCCGTGGACCGCAAATCGCTGATGCTGCCCGATGAAGACTTGGTGAAGCTGGTGCTCAAAGCCAATCCCAATACCATACTGGTGCTCGTCAGCAGTTTCCCCTACACCATCAACTGGAGCCAGGAGCACGTGCCTGCCATCGTCCACATCACCCACTGCAGCCAGGAGCAGGGCAACGGACTGGCCGACGTACTCTTCGGCAAGGTAAATCCAGCCGGACGTACCGTACAGACGTGGGTGAAAGACATCACCGACCTGCCCGACATGATGGATTATGACATCCGCAACGGACGCACGTATATGTACCACCAGGGCCCGGTGCTCTATCCTTTCGGCTATGGTCTTAGCTATTCTGACTTTACGTACGAGAAGATTGAATCCGTCAAACAAGACAAGAAGAACATCCGCGTGACGGTATCAGTGAAGAATACAAGCGGACGCGACGGGGAAGAAGTTGTGCAGCTCTATACCAGCTATCCGGACTCCAAAGTGGAACGTCCCTCCAAGCAGTTGCGCGCCTTCAAGCGTATCCCCATCAAGGCCGGCGAAACCCGGGAAGTGACACTTACCGTTCCCAAGGAGGAGCTCGGCTATTGGAACGAAGAAAAGCAGATGTTCGTTGTAGAACCCGGAACGGTGAAGCTGCTGATAGGGGCTTCATCGGAAGATATACGGTTGGAGGGAAAGATCAGGCTATAAGAATGAAAAAGCCATCCCTTAACATACCGACTATAAAAATTAGCGAGTTATGCCACAACAACGTGGCAAACCCGCTAATTACATATTTGCAAGCATAAATGAAGTACAAGGTCACTTTACAATAAACTCATATCTTCCTGCCGCCAGTTCCACCACCCGTACATTCTCGGCCTTGTCAGGTAAAGTGAGTGTAGCTGTACTGTTAGCGGGCACTGTAACTTCATAATGCACACATTTCCCTTTCCATTCCCAGCGAGAAACAATTTCACCGTAAGGCGACCGATGACGAGCTTCAAACCGTTTCAATCCCTTTATGAAATGGGGACGGAGCAGAATGTTTTGAAAACCAGGTTGCGCGGGATCAGGGAAAATACCTCCCAGCCCCTTGTAGAACCAAGCACCTATTTCACCGAACATCATATGATTGTCCGAGATGTCACGAGTAGCCTGCAAATCCCAGTTCTCGAGCAGCGTAGTGGCACCGTTCACCATCCACCAACCCCATGAAGGATAAGTGTCCTGTACAGCCACCTTATAAGCTGTTTCAGCATAACCATTTTCGCTGAGTGCATTCAGAATAGCTTTAGCTCCTAATACACCCACATCCAAGTGAAAACCGTCCTCCTCTACCTTATGTGCCAAGTTAGCTGCCACTTTTCCTATCAACTCTTCGGGCACAATCTTCCATTGCAAGGGAACACTCAATTCGGTTTGTGAACCTTCGGCATAGATGCCTGTTTCTCGATTCAGGAACTTATCATTGACAGCTTGCTTTATCTCCTCCGACAAGGCATTATAATATTCGTAATCGGCCTGTTTGCCGAAGAGTTTGGCAGCAGCGGCCAAAATCTTGGTATCTACATAAAAGTAGACCGAGGAAGTCAGCTCTTTATTGGATTTTGACTTCACCGGCACCCAGTCTCCGCGCCCCCACGTAGTGAGATGATTGTTAGAGATACGCTCCACATAATCCACATAACGTTTGATGCTCTCGTAACAATCGCTCAAGGGCTTGCTATCACCGTAGAAGAGGTAGATATTCCAAGGGATGATGGCAATAGTACTAGTCCAGTCCAGCCCGTTGTCTGTACCATATCCCCATCCACCAGTTGGAATAATATCGGGCAGCACTCCGTTGGGCTGCTGTTCGTCACGATGGTCGGCCAACCATTTTTCGTAAACGGTAATTCCATCAAAGTTATAAAATGCTGCCTCAATGGCAAAATGACCGTCACCAGTCCAACCGTTCTTCTCGCGCTGAGGGCAATCGGTGGGGTAGCCCATCAGATTGGAAAGGTAAGAGTGATTGGCAGCATGGAGCAGCTTGCCTATCAGTGGACTCGAAGATTCCAAGCTACCTACTGCCGGCACATCACTGTGCATGAAGTAAGCAATCAAGCTGTTTTGGTCAAGCTCAATAGGCTTATCTGCCACTACCTCCACATAACGAAATCCCTTGTAATTAAATCGGGGCATGAACTCATCCTCTTCTCCACTCAGAATGAGAATGTCCGTCTGAAAAGGGTCTTTCTCCTTATCGCCTCGAAAGTAGACATCAATGTTCGAGAGATCGAGGCGGCCATTTGGATGTAAGCGTTCGCCATGTTTGATTCTGACCTCCGTTCCCCGTTCACCCGAAACATGAATACAAGTCACACCGGACATATTTTGCCCGAAATCATAGATGTATGTTTTCTCGTCCACTTTGCGGAAAGAGACGGCGGGGAAAATCTTTACATTACGGATGGGATGTACTTGCTGGGCAGTGACATTGGAAGAAGGTACACTCCGATAGGCTACTCCGCGCCACTTGGAATCATCGAATTCCGGAGTGCTCCATCCTTTCTGTTCCAGACGTGCATCGTAGTGCTCGCCAGTATAGATACTATTAAAAGTGATTGCACCCGACGCTGTCCGCCAACTGAGATCGGTGGGAATAGTCTCCACGCTTCCATCGGTGTAAGTAATGCGCAAGTCCAGACAGAAAGCGGGACGGTTGCGCCAAGGGGCACGGTCGAAGTCCCACACTGCTTTGGATTGATGGTTATACCAGCCGTTACCCAAAAGTACGCCAATAGCGTTGTCACCATTCTGTAATTGTGAAGTCACATCATAAGCCACATACAAGTTGCGACGATCAAAGCGGGTATAGAGAGGGGCAAGGCAGTGGTCTCCTATCTTCTCGCCATTGATGTAAAGCTCATATAGTCCAGCAGCGGCAATATAAGCACGCGCTGACTTTACCTTTTTGCCGGTCTTGAACTCTTTTCGGAAGTAAGGGGCAGGCCCATAATGAATATCCTTGCCATCGCCAATCCAAGCACCTTGCCAATGTTGCATCCCCATCATGCCCGTTTCAAAGTAAGAGACAGGAGAAGCAGTCTCCTTATATTCCATGTCGCTGCAGATTACTTTCCAATAATATCTAGTGAAAGGCTGCAGTTTTTTGCCCGCATAGGCCACAAGCTGATTACGGGAATCGTTCTTTCCACTATCCCACATCCTGCCACAGCCATTGACCACATTCAACGAGTCTTCGTCTACCACAATCCGCCAGGAAGTCTGCACAGCTCCCTGCCTACCATCTTCCATCCGCCAAGAAAGGCGTGGAACGGGATTATCCAAACCTATAGGTCTGTCAAGATGTTCGCTCCTCAGATCAACCAAACGAACCGGAGTCTGCCCTTGTACAGTAATGCAAGCAAAGAATGTGAATAGAAGCAGTATATTTCTTTTCATAACTCCATTGTTTATCTATTCCGTAGTAATCACCAGTTCCTTGCCCTCCCTCAGTTGGTCATGGGTGATAAAGTAACCG
>OHAB01001299.1_pt1 | contig 15692 bp, 14 predicted proteins | sample 1577031 | NCBI WGS metagenome assembly OHAB01 (sample SAMEA3541477, study PRJEB24748) | human gut metagenome | biome: human gut; feature: human-associated habitat; material: faeces | place: China | collected 2012 | reverse complement strand
GATGTTCCGTTTCAGCACCCTCCTTGCTGCGTTTTTTATGCCGCCATAATACCACCATTCCCCGCCATTTGTAAGCCCCTTGCCGCACATTCTGCCTTTTGGATATTCCGTGATTCTGACAGATTAAAAATACTGTGCATGATGCACAATAAAGTACACTGAAAATTGAGCTAATTGCCGAATTTAATGACAAAAAATACGGAAAAGTTCTTGATTTCAAACAAATCTTGCAGTTTTATGCGGTTTTGATGGTGAGGGAAAGGTACGGTGTTTGTGCAAAACTGCCAAGGAGCGGAAATTCAGGCGATGCGCCGCCGGCCCATGTGCATGAGCGATTATGTAGAGAACCTGGACCGCATCCTTGCCTCCACCGGAGAAGCCCTGCTTACCGACGGGGGAACCGTAAGCCACACGCAGGCGATGGAGCAGGCAAAGGCGGAATACAGGAAATATCAGGTGCAGAATCTTTCTCCCGTGGAGGAGGAATATTTGCAGACCATTCGCAGCATCGAGAAGGCGGCAAAAGAGGGCGAAAAACGCTGACTCTGAAATGCCTTCACAGGGAAGTGATCCTCTTTGGGCCGGTATACTGCGGGTATGGATAGGGGCTGTCGTAAATATTCACAGGAGATTGTATATGGGTAACGAACAAGCGGAGATCGATGGCCTCCGCTTGCTTTATATGTTGGCTTCTGTAATTAGTCTGGAATCGATTCCTTGATTAAAGTCGACAATGCGCTTCCTTTTTGATGGTTTATGAGCCCCACGCCAAAGATGCAGACCTACTCTGGGCATGTGGCTTATGTGCGGGATTCACCGGGATCGACAACTACATACAGAAAGAAAATAAGGGCTTATCGGCTGACAGCGCTCTACCATGCGCTGTTGACGATAGGCCCTTATTATCCTGCTGCCGGACTGGCACCGTGAGATATGGCGTTTTACGGTCAAAAGAATGCGTTTCACCGTGAAACGCATTCATGAGGAAAAAACAGATTTCTTTTTGTCTCTCTCAATATATCTCGATATCTCATGTACCGAGGTATCATAAGTTTTGCGGAAAAGATTTATTCCGGCTCTTTTACTAGATATTCAGCCAAATAGGCTGGGACACAGTTGATCCAGAAGGTATACAGCCAGTCGACCTGAATGGTTTTGGAATCCAGATAATACTTTTCAAAATAGCGCGTAATACCACACATGAAGAAACGGAGCACTTCTCTCAATTCCGGCGTTATCGCACCCGGAAAATGGTTCCATTTCAGCAGCCTTACAAGATCCTCAACGCCCTTGTTTTCTATTTCGGAGCGCAGGTCATTCTGCCCGTAATAGGATAGAGCGTTTCCGAAGCCCTTGAGGGTGCCGTTATAAAGAAAGTTGTCCTTGCAGCAAGTAAAAAACGTTTCGAGAGAGTTTCGCTTCCCATCCGTATACCACAGAGGCTCGACAGTTATCCGATAGAGATAGGCAAGCAACTCGTTTTTATCCCGAAAGTGATTGTAAAACGTCCTGCTGCTAAGACCGGAGAGCCCCACGATATCCCCGACAGAAATGCTCTCAAAGGAGTTGCTCTCAAGCAATTCCCTCAAAGCCAATGCAAATCTCTCTTTTGTTGATGGCAGAGCTTTCACGGTACCCCCCCAGTTTCTGTTAGCATAATAAAATTTTAACACAGTTTTTGCAGAAATACAAGAAATGAACGATTTGATAACGGCTCAAAACGGGAGAATTAAATTCAGAAAAAAGGATAATTATGAACTAATACAGAAAAGTGGAAGATTGTGAATGTATTTTGCCCCATGTTTGTTTTAAAATTAACACATCAAACGTGTGAGTCATGACGCACAACAAATCAATCAGACAGGAGGTAATTGAATTGGAGACATACAAGAGCAATTACATTCAGAAAAACTACGTGGAAGGCAAGGTCATTATTATCACCGGCGCCTCCAGCGGCTTCGGCAAGCTGACTGCAAAGCGAGCCGCAGAGATGGGCGGCAAGATCGTTCTGGCGGCACGCAGCGAAGAGAAGCTGAAGGAGACCGTGGCGGAGATCAAGGCGGCGGGCGGTGAGGCCAGCTACATCGTAACAGACGTGGCGAAAAAGGACGATGTTTTCGCAATGGCTAAATTCGCGGTAGATACCTACGGCAGGATCGATGTGCTTGTTAACAACGCCGGGACGATGCCGCTGGCCTTTTTCAGTGAGCATGAGCAGGCGCTGGACAAATGGGAACAGTGCATCGACATCAGCATCAAGGGCACTATTTTCGGCATCTCCGCCGTCTATGACCAGATGATCAAGCAGGGACAGGGACAGGTGATTAATGTCTCCTCCATCTACGCCAACTTCCCCGTTGCGGGCGCAGGCGTGTATCAGGTCGCAAAGATGGGCGTGCAGTATCTGGCGGAATCTCTGCGCAGCGAGTGTCAGGGCAAAATCAAGGTCACGACCATTAAGCCCACCGGCTTTATGAAGACCAACCTTTCCAGCAGCGTGGTCGATCAGATGGCAATGATGCCCGCAGTGGCAGGCCCCCTTGAAATCCTCAGCAACTGGGTAGAAGAGGCTCCGCTGCGTCCCGATTTCCATGACATCAACAGCATGACCTACAACGATCCTGATCCACAGGTCTTGGCGGACAATATTATTTATGCCATCAATCAGCCTTGGGGTGTCAGCATCGGTGATCTGACCGTGCGCGCTTCAGGCGAATCCTTTGTCATTTGATTAGGAGGTGTTTCGATGAACAGCTATAGAACCGAAAACTACATAAAAGACAAGGTCATTGTCATCACCGGCGCTTCCAGCGGTTTCGGCAAAGAGACCGCAAAGAAGGCCGCCGAGTTGGGCGGAAAGGTCGTTCTGGCCGCGCGGCGTGAGGAATTGCTCCGGGAAATTACGCAGGAGATCCGTGAAAGCGGCGGCGAGGCTTCCTACATCAAGACCGATGTTCGTGTGAAAGATCAGGTCAATGCCATGGCGAAGTTCGCCGTGGACACCTACGGACGCATTGATGTGCTGGTCAATGATGCCGGCACAATGCCGCTTGCCTATTACAGCGAACACGCAATTGCCATGGAAGCATGGGAGCAAAGCATTGCTACCGCGATCAATGGTACACTGTACGGCATCGCGGCGGTCTATGACCAGATGATTGAGCAGGGGCAGGGACATATCGTGAACATTTCCTCCATCCTCGGCAACTATCCCGTGAGCGGTTGCGGGGTCTATAATGTGACAAAGGCCGCCGTCAGAATGCTGGGCGACAGCCTGCGCGTAGAATCCCGCGGGAAAATCAAAGTTACCAACATCAAGCCCACATCCGTGGCAAATACGGGTCTGGTCTCTACAGAAGTAGATTATAATGCAGGTCTGTCCGGCATTTACGGGAAAATCATTGACGCATTTATGGGGTTGGCGATCCCCGATCGTCTTGACACGGAGAGCATCCATTGCTTTGACTTTTCTCCGTCTATTCTGGCGGACAACATCATTTACGCCATTGACCAGCCTTGGGGCGTGAATATCAGTGAGCTGACTGTCCGCGCTTCCGGTGAAGCCATGTTTGTATAAGGAGGTCACATCATGAGCCATAAATTTTTGGAGCCTATTAAAATCGGTAATCAGACCGTGAAAAACAGAGTGATGTTCCTTGCGATGGCAAAGAATATTTCTAATTTCGACGACAGCGTATCCGCAAAAGACATCGCCTATGTGGAATCGGTCGCCGCGGGCGGCGTGGGGCTTCTTGTTCCCGGCGCAATGATCGTAGACCCGGAGTGGCCTTCTGTGCTGCCCTTGCAGCCGGGCATTTATGATGACCGCTTTATCCCCGGGCTTCGCAGGCTGGTGCTTGCTGCCCATAAGTACGACGCAAAGATCCTGTTCCAGCTTTGGCATCCCGGCGCAACCAACTATTCCGGCATTGATCCGAAGACTGTGGACGAGCTGACGAAGGACGAGATCCACGCCATTCAGGACAAGTTTGTGGCCGCTGCCAAGCGTGCTATGGCCGCCGGTGCGGACGGCATCGAGTTCCAAACCTGTCATGGCTATCTGGCCTGCCAGTTCATTTCTCCTCTGTTCAATCACCGCACTGATGAGTACGGCTGGAATAAGGTAGAGGATCGCACCCGTTTTGCCACGGAGATTTTGACCCGCATCCGCAAGGTCATCGGACCGGATAAAATCATCTCCGTGAAAATGCAGGGCTTTGACTACCCCAAGAGTGAAGGTCCCAACGGCAACGACGGAATCACGCCGGAACAGGCCGCCGAGGTCGCTCCCTATCTGGAAAAGGCCGGTGCGGATATGATTGCAGTGTCCGCCGGCGGCACAATATATCATCAGGACGATATTATGTCCGGCGATGTGCATCGTGCCGAAGGCTGGAAGGTTCCTGCTGCTACCATGGTCAAGAATGCTGTTTCCGTTCCCGTAGTAGCTACCGGCAGCATCCGTCACCCGGATTTCGTGGATCAGATCATCAATGACGGCAAGTGCGACATGGTCGGCATGGGCCGCGGCATTCTGGCTGAGCGCGAATGGGTAAAGAAGTGTGCCGAAGGTCGCGAGGATGAGCTTCGCTACTGCATCTCCTGCATGAATTGCTTCAATGTCAATCCGTTCAGCTATGAGCAGACGAACTGCTCCGTGAACCCCTTTGCCCTGCGCGAAGGCTCCAAGCGCCCCATCGTTCAGGACGGGGACGGCCGTCTGGTGGCGGTCATCGGCGCAGGCCCCGCGGGCATGGAAGCTGCGGTCACGCTCAAACAGCGCGGCTTTGACGTGGTGGTGTTCGACAAACGCGATGAGATCGGCGGTAACCTCCATGTTGCAAAGAAGCCCCCCTTCAAGGGCAAATTTGAGTGGGCTATCGACTATTATAAGTCCATGGCAAAGAAGCTGAATATCACGATGAAGCTGGGGAAGGAGGTCACGGCGCAGGAGGTTCTGGCTCTCAAACCCTATTCCATTCTGGTTGCAACCGGCAGCAACGTCATTTCCATCCCACTCGAGGGGCTGGATCAGGTACAGACGGTTCAGGCGCACGACGTGCTTGCCAACGACATGCAGTTTGCAAACAAGAAGGTCGTTGTCATCGGCGGTGGCATTACCGGGCTGGAGACTGCGCTGTATATCAACCGTCAGGGCACTAATCAGGTTTCCGTGGTGGATATGCTGCCCGAATGGCCGGTGGATATGCTGGATATGCGCTATCAGAACGAAGCGCTGCTGGAGGTCCGCCACTGCAACGATCAGGGTGTTGCCCTATTTTATAATAACAAGGTTGTGAAATTTGCCGACGGCAAGCTGTTCATTGAGAGCACCAAGGACGGCGAGGTGAAGGAGCTTCCCGCAGACGTGATCGTTCTGTCCGTGGGCGTGAAGCCCAACGACGCACTGTGGCAGGAGCTGCTTGCTTCCGGCCATCCCAGCGTCTGGAAGGCGGGCGATGCCATCGCCACCGGCAAGATAAACAAAGCCGTCCTCCACGGCAGCAAGTTCGGCTACAGCCTGAACTGAAGCATAGTAAGGCGCTGTTCTTGCACACCCTTTAAAAAGATGCGATAATCAACATGGCAATGCCCGGCTCCAAAACAGAGCCGGGCATTGTGCTGCATATTGCTTTACCGGCTTTTACGGTAAGCCGGAGCGACGTCGTAGTACTCTTCCATGCCCGTCCTTACAGCCTCGTGGAAGTCGAAGGCGGCATTTGAACAGCACCAGTCCAGGAGAGTCGCCTTAGCGATTTGTATAGAATATTTCACCAAAATCTCCGGCTTGCCAAGGTTCCTTATGATGCCGTTCTTCTGGCAGTTGGATAAGAGCTTGTAGTACAGTTCATTGTAAGCGTCGACAAAATCGAAGATACCCAGCCTTTCATCCACCTCAAGCTTCAGGAGGGTCTTACAGTAGTTGACGTTGTCCTTTGTCCACATGGGCGTGTGCAGCGCAAAAATGTATATCATGCGCTCGAAATCATTGTCCAAAAAAAGTATTTCCGACGGCTCAATATTGCTTTCCAGAGAAGCGTCGCGCATGGTCCACATAATCAAGTCCTTTTTGTCGGAAAACAGAGAATAAAAACGTGTCCTCGAAACGTTGGCCGCGGCGCAGATACTGTTTACGGATGTCTTTTCATATCCGTTGGCGTTGAACAGCTCAAGCGCTTTGTCCGCCAATTTATTCCTCACATCCACGGGTTTACTCATAGCGGTTTTTGTCCCTCCTCGCGGTACAAATTCTAAAAAATGTTCGCGCGTTCCGCAAACAAGCAGGGCGTGTGTTCAAACGCTTAACACCTTTTTTGTAGCTATTATAGAACATTCCCAGGCGGTATTGCAACTTTTTTAACACAGGCGTATTTTGATTTCAGATTCCGGCGATAGGCGGATAATGAATAATACGGAGGGAATGACTATGAGCAACAAATACCCGAATCTCATTAGATGGGCTGATTGGCTGGATAATATCTATCCTGGTCAGGAGGGAAATAACGACGAGAGCGAAAGCGTACAGTTCCTGCTGCATTTCTGCTCCGACGAGGACGCCCGCATAGCGATGATGTGCGAGCCCTTCTTCAAATCGCTCGACGAAATAGCCGAGGCGAACAACGTGACCGTCGAGGAAATTGCTTCCACTCTTGAAGAGATGAGCATGAAAGGCCTGATCATGTGCTCGTCGCTGTCCGGCGTGCTCAAATACCGCCGCTGGCCCTGGCTGCCTGGCATCCTTGAGTTCGTCGTCCTGGACAAGGAGATAGACCCCGAGCTGCTGAAATACGCCTCGGATTTCTACGAGGAGCGCATCCGTCTCACGGACATGACCGCCATGCCCTTTGAGAAAAGAGCGCACGGCGGGCTCAGGACAATACCGATAATGGAGTCCGTGGCCGCCAAATCCACGATCATGCCCTTCGAGGAGCTGAAGCCCTTCATAGACAAGGCCACCAAGTTCTCCGTCGCGAACTGCGCCTGCCGCACGGCTACGCGCGCTCTGGGCATGGGCTGCGAGCACACGCATATAGACACCTGCATCCAGCTTGACGACTACGCAGACTACGGCATCCGTACCCAGAGAGCCAGGGAGATCTCCAAGGAGGAGGTCTACGAAATACTCAGAAAGATGGAGAAGGCTGGGCACGTCCACCAGGTGTTCAACACCCAGGGGCACGACACCACCTGCTTTATCTGCAACTGCTGCGGCTGCGGCTGCGCCTCTCTGCGCACGGCCAATATGCTCAACCTGCAGATGAACATGGCCTCCAACTTTGTCGCCAAGGTGGATCCCGAAAAGTGCGTGGCCTGCGGCGCGTGCGTCGAATCCTGCAACGCCAACGCGCTCACCCTCGGCACGAATTTCTGCGAGGCGGAGTGCGAAACCAAGAACCTTCCGGACTACATGGACACCAACTGGACGGAGGAGTTCTGGGATATGGATTACCTCAAGCGGAAGATGGTAAACAAGAGCGGCAGTGCTCCCTGCAAGGCCGCCTGCCCCGCGCACATATCTATCCAGGGCTATATCCGCAAGGCCGCAGAGGGCAAATACGACGAGGCGCTCAAGGTCATCAAGAGGGACAATCCCTTCCCCGCAGTCTGCGGGCGAATCTGTCCGCATGACTGTGAAAACGAATGCACCCGCGCCCGCGTCGACGAGGCCATGGCCATCGACGACATCAAGAAGTTCATCGCCGACAAGGAGCTCGAGGAGGGGAACCTCTACGTACCGGAGAAAAAAGACAGCTACGAGGAAAAGGTAGCCGTAATAGGCGCCGGCCCCGCCGGAATGACCGCCGCGTACTATCTCGCGGTGGAGGGCTATCCCGTCACGGTGTTCGAGAAGAACGCGGCTCCCGGCGGTATGCTGAAGTTCGGCATACCCTCCTTCCGACTCAAAAAAGACGTCATAGACGCGGAGATCGAGGTTCTGCGCAGGCTGGGCGTGGAGTTCAAATGCGGCGTCGACGTCGGCAGGGACGTGACTATAGAGCAGCTTCGTGAGCAGGGCTACAAGGCCTTCTACGTCGCCATCGGCGCGCAGGCCAGCCGTAAGCTCGGCATTGAGGGCGAGGAGCTCATCGGCGTCCAGGGCGGCATCAACTTCCTTCGCGGCGTGAACGAGGGCGTCATCTCCTCCGTTGAGGGCGACACCGTGGTGATAGGCGGCGGAAACGTGGCCGTAGACGTGGCTCGCGCCGTAATGCGTCTCGGCAACCGCAATGTCAAAATGGTCTGCCTCGAAAAGGACGAGGAAATGCCCACCGTTCCCGACGAAAAGGACGAGGCTCTGGCAGAGGGAGTGGAGATTTGCAACAGCTGGGGTCCGAAGCGCATCATTGGCGAAAACGGTCGCGTCACGGGCGTGGAATTCATGCGCTGCGTGTCCGTATTTGACGAAACCGGCAGGTTCAGCCCCGTTTACGACGAGAATGACACCGTTATCATGCCCTGCTCCAACGTGTTCACCGCGATCGGGCAGTCGATTGTGTGGGGAGATCTCCTGAGCGGCACCAAGGCCAAGGTTGAGGACTTCAGAGTCGTCAATGTTGCCGAGATCTCCTATCAGACCGCCGAGGAAGACATCTTCGCCGGCGGCGACTGCGCGATGGGCCCCGGCTTTACCATCGACGCCATTGCAACCGGCAGGTCCGGCGCTATTTCCGTGCACAGGTACGTCCAGGGCAAGAACCTTCTCATTCGCCGCGAGCGCGAGTACAAGCCCTTTGATAAGGAGCTCGGGGATTACAGCGGCTTTGACAAGCAGCCCCGTCAGCGTCCGCACCACGCCGCCGCGAGCAAGGCGCTCGAGACCATGGACGATACCCGCGCCACATTTACAGAGGAACAGCTTAAGAAGGAGGCCGCCCGCTGCATGGGCTGCGGCGTTACCGTAGTAGACGAGAGAAAGTGCCTCGGCTGCGGCGTCTGCACCACCAAGTGCGAGTTCGACGCCGTAAAGCTCTACAAGGTTCACTACGCTGTGCCGCCCCCCTCGCCCGACGCCTGGGCCGCCGCGCTGGGCGCAAATATCGCGGAGCGGACGAAGCGCATCGCGGCCAATTCACCCAAGACGGACGAGCAGGACTGCAGCGACTCCGGTACTGCCAGTATGATGTTCAAGAAACACGAAAGTGAAAAGCAGGACAACGCCAATGCATGAATTAGGAGTAGTTCTTAATATGCTCGATACCCTTGACGCCGCAGCCAAACGGTACGGGGTATCCCGCATCGCATCCGTAAGTGTGGATGTCGGAGAGATGACCGGCATAGTCCCCGTGTACATGCACGGGGTCTGGCCGGAGGCCGTAAACGGTACCATCTGCGCGGGCTCAGAGCTCTACATCAATATGGTGAAAGCCATCGCCCACTGCGCCGACTGCGGCAAGGACTACGAGGTCATGGAAAACGCCAGGGACGACGTCCCCATGTGCCCGTTTTGCGGCAGCACCCGCTGGACGCTCAAGCAGGGCGACCAGCTGGTAATCAAAGAAATCGAGGTAGCGGAAGAATGACAAATGGCAAAGTGCGAGTCATCGAAATAAAGCAGAGCGTATTTGAAAACAACGACCGGGAGGCGGACCGGGTCAGGGCGCAGCTCAAGAAGGAGCACACCTTCCTCCTGAACCTCATGTCCAGCCCCGGCAGCGGCAAGACTACCACGCTCAAGGCGACCATCGCACGCCTCAAGAATAAGCTGCGCATCGGCGTCATGGAGGCCGACATCGACTCGGACGTGGACGCGCTCGCCATCGCCGAGACGGGCGTCAGGAGCATCCAGCTACACACCGGCGGCATGTGCCACCTGGATGCCGAGATGACTCGCCAGGGGCTGGAGGGCCTTGGCCCCCAGGATGTGGACCTTGTGGTGCTGGAAAACGTGGGCAACTTGGTCTGCCCGGCAGAGTTTGACACCGGTGCGGTGAAAAACGCGATGATCCTATCCGTGCCCGAAGGGGACGATAAGCCATTGAAGTACCCCCTGATGTTTCAGGTATGCGACGTGGTCCTTATCAACAAAATTGACGTTTTGCCGTATTTTGATTTCGATATGGACAAATGCCGGGAATATATCGCCATGCGCAACCCCAACGCAAAGGTCATCCCTATCTGCGCCAAAACCGGCGAGGGCATTGCCGAATGGACCGATTGGCTGCGGGAGCAGGTGAAAGCGTGGCAGGCATAAGGGCACAGCAAACCCGGACCGCCTGCAAAGCAATGCAAACGAAGCAGAACATGCACAGAGCAATAAAAGGAGCAAGCCATGAGCGAACCGACCGCTTTCCCACTGGACGAAAGCAAGCTGCCGTTCAAGATCCCCAAGGACACAAAGCCGCGGGAAAAAATTATGAAGCTGGGGCAGATGATCACCGACCGTGTGCCCGCCAAGCTGCGCCGCCTGACGGTGGAGGACCCCGAATATTGGGGTCTGGCCAGCATTGTGACTGACGAAATGGCCGATGTTGCCCTGAAAATGAAGGTACGCCAGCCAATGACCCTGCCGGAACTGGAAAAAGCCACCGGCAAACCCGCCAAAGAGCTGGAGCCCCTGCTGTATCAGATGAGCTGCGTTGGCCTGTTGGAATACAACTGGGAGACCCCCCGCCGCGAAAAACAGTACATTCTGCCCATGTTTGTGCCCGGCAGCGCCGAGTTCTTTAACATGAACAAACAGCAGATTGCCGACCACCCCGAAGTGACCGCCTTTTTTGAGCGGATGACCTTTTTGCCGCTGGAACACATTACCGCCATGGTGCCCCCAGGCGGCGCAGGCATTGGCATGCACGTGATCCCGGTCGAAAAAGCCATCGAGACCGAAAACCACTCGCTGGATATCGAACACATCTCCCACTGGCTGAAAAAATACCAGGGCAAGTATGCCGCCGGCCCCTGTTCCTGCCGTATGTCCCGCGCCGCCATGGGCGAAGGCTGCGGCGATGACCCGGATGACTGGTGCATCGGCGTGGGCGATATGGCGGACTATCTGGTGGAAACCAACAAGGGCCATTATGTGACCTATGACGAAGTGATGCGGATCTTGCAGAAAGCCGAGGACAACGGCTTTGTGCACCAGATCACCAACATTGACGGCGAGAACAAGATTTTTGCCATCTGCAACTGCAATGTCAACGTCTGCAACGCCCTGCGCACCAGCCAGCTGTTCAACACCCCCAACATGAGCCGCTCGGCTTACGTTGCCAAAGTGGAACCGCAAAACTGCGTTGCCTGTGGCCGCTGCGTGGAGTTCTGCCCCGCCGGTGCCGTTAAGCTGGGCCAGAAGCTGTGCACCAAAAACGGCCCGGTGCAGTACCCCAAGCAGGAACTGCCCGACACTGTAAAGTGGGGCCCCGAGAAATGGGCGGTGGACTACCGCGATAAAAACCGCATCAACTGCTATGGTACCGGCACCGCCCCCTGCAAAACCGCCTGCCCCGCCCACATTGCGGTGCAGGGCTACCTGAAAATGGCCGCGCAGGGCCGCTACCGCGATGCACTGGCGCTGATCAAAAAGGAGAACCCCTTCCCCGCCGTGTGCGGGCGCATCTGCAACCGCCGGTGTGAGGATGCCTGCACCCGCGGCACCGTCGACGAGCCGCTGGCCATCGACGAGATCAAGAAGTTCATCGCCGAGCAGGACATGAAGGCCGAGCACCGCTATGTGCCGCCCATGAATTCCTGCACGCACGAGAAGTTCGACCAGAAGATCGCCATCATCGGCGCCGGCCCGGCCGGCCTGTCGTGCGCCTACTATCTGGCGAACATGGGCTACGAAAACGTCACCGTGTTCGATAAAAACGAGGTTCCCGGCGGCATGCTGACCCTCGGCATTCCGAGCTTCCGTCTCGAAAAGGACGTGGTCAACGCCGAGATCGAGGTGCTTAAGGAGATGGGTGTCCACTTCCGCTGCGGCGTCGAGATCGGCAAGGACATCACCATCGATCAGCTGCGTGAGCAGGGCTACAAGGGCTTCTATCTGGCCATCGGTGCGCAGAAGAGCGCGCCCATCGGCATCCCGGGCGAGGAGCTCTCCGGCATGTACGGCGGTGTGGACTTCCTGCGCAAGGTCAACCTCGGCAAGAAACCGCGCATCGGCAAGAAGTGTGCCGTCATCGGCGGCGGCAACGTTGCCATGGACGTCTGCCGCACGGCTATCCGCCTCGGCGCGCAGGATACGTACGTCATCTACCGCCGCAGCCAGGCCGAGATGCCGGCTGACGCGGAGGAAGTCGCCGAGGCCATGGAAGAGGGCGTGCAGTTCCGCTTCCTGAGCGCTCCGGCCGAGATCCTCGGCGAGAACGGCAAGGTCAAGGCCATCAAGGTCGAGATCATGGAGCTGGGCGAGCCCGACGAGAAGGGCCGCCGCAAGCCCGTCGGCACCGGCAAGTTCGAGACCATCGAGGTCACGTCCGTCATCGGCGCCATCGGTCAGCGCGTCGACCTCGGTCATATTGCACCCGAGGCCATGGCCTTCAACCGCAATGGCACCGTCCAGGTCGACGGTGTGACGTATCAGACCGCGCAGCCCGACGTCTTTGCCGGCGGCGACGTGGTCACCGGTCCGAAGTTCGCCATCGACGCGATCGCGGCCGGCCGCGAGGGCGCTGTGTCCCTGCACCGCTTCGTGCATGACGGCCAGAGCCTGACGCTGGCGCGTGACCCGCGCGAGTTCTACGAGCTGGACAAGAGCAACGCCGTCCTGCCCATCGACTGCTTCGACGCTCCGGCGCGCCAGACCGTCGCGCACGACGCGAGCAAGGCCAAGACCTTCTCCAACGACCGCATCACCTTCACCGAGGCGCAGGTCAAGGCGGAGGCGTCCCGCTGCCTCGGCTGCGGCGTGTCCGTCGTTGACCAGAACAAGTGCATCGGCTGCGGCCTGTGCACCACCCGCTGCGAGTTTGACGCGATCCACCTGCAGCGCGATATGCCGGAGGCCAGCCGTATGTACCGTACCGAGGACAAGATGAAGGCTATCCTGCCGCACATGGTCAAGCGCGCTGCGAAGATCGCCATCAAGGACATCAAGGAAAAGTGCGCGAAGTAAACCCGCCGGAGGAACATACCCATGCATGAACTCGGAACCGTGTTCTATGTCATTCGCGAGGTCGAGCAGGTCGTCGAGGAGAACCACCTGACCAAGGTCGCCAGCGTCACGCTGGAGATCGGCGAGGTCAGCGGCATCATTCCGTACTATCTGACGGACTGCTGGCAGTGGGCGATCCAGAAATCCCAGTATCTGAAAGAGGCGGAGCTGAAGATCGAGACCGTTCCCGCCGTGACCTTCTGCGAGGACTGCAAGCAGACATATCCCACGGTAAAATACGCAAAGATATGCCCGCACTGCAAGAGCGAGCATACCTACCTGGTGTCAGGCAACGAATACAACATCAAAGAGATCGAGGCCTGTTAGCATCCCAAAAACGAACACGGAGAACGAAAAATCGTTCTCCGTGTTTTTTGATATATAGCATCTCCCGACCGGCGCGCGGTCGATCGGCAGCTGGATGATCTCGAGCTTTCGCAGTGCGGCGTATTCGAGCGTGCGCGCCGTGCCGCCGGGACGGCCGTCAAAGGCGGCGATGAGGATGCGCGAGGCGTCGACCATGTAGCGGTTGCGGCGCATCATGCAGCCCGGCGTGTACGCCTCCTGCACGAGCGTCTGATAGTCGCACTGGCGCAGGTCGTAATCATAGCGCGCGCGCAGCTCCGGCCGCCAGCGGTCGGCCTGTCCGGAGAAGGGGATGGCCGCCTCGATCGTGACCTCCGGGTGACTGAGGCGCAGATAGCGCGCGGCGTCGAAAAAATACAGGTCGCAGCCGTTGGCCATGCCGCAGATGAAGTGGCGATAGCCCCGCTCATAGGCCGCCTCCATCGCGTTCCACAGCCGCTCCTTCAGCGCAAGACACCGGCGATCTCCCTCATCGTCGCCCCACGGCAGCTTACCGGGCCGATGGCCGGAAAAACAGCAGCTGATCGGTCTGGCTCGCATAGCGCTCCCTCCTTCCCCCTTTGGTTTCCATTTCATTATAGAACATATTTTCTATTTTGTAAAGCCCAAAAAATCGGAGGACGGCTCCCGCCGCCCTCCGTCATTTCACTTCTGCTCCTCGTACAGGGCCTCCAGCACACGGGCATAGAGATGCTCCGGGTCCTTGCGAAACCGCTCCGCCAGATCCTTGGCCATCTCCTCCGTGGCCACCATCAGCTCCAGCTGCATCAGGCTGTCCACATCGTCGCTGAGCTTTAATTCCACGGTGTAGGTGCCGTTTTCCCGTGGGATGGCCTTCCCCTGCACCTGCGCCTGCCGCAGCAGCTCCTTGTTGTATTCCTCGATGTTCCTGTCCGGCCGCAGCCGCACGGAATAGGGCAGGCTGGACTCGCAGATGGCGCTGTTTTTCAGCCCCTTGGGGGTGATGGCGTACCGCCCCTCCTCCGTCAGGCGCAGATGCTCCGTCTGCACCAGATCGTTCAGACACTCCGAAAAATCGAAATAGTCAATGCCGTCGTCGCACATGGTCAGCTCCTGCATCCCCTCCAGCGGCAGCGGCTCCGACACACGGGCGGCAATGTACAAAATGAGAAACTTGATCTCCAGCTTGTCACGGATAAATCCGACTCCCATTGGATCACGGCCTTTCGGCTTTTCTATACACCCCTATTATAATGAAAAATTTCCGATTTGTACAGAGGTTTTTCCCCTCCTCGCCTGCATTTCCCGCACCCCGCCGGGCCGGACGCATAGACTGGATTGAAAGGGCGATGCCCTTGAGTACTTAAATAGGAGGTTTTTCTATGCCTGAAAACGGTATGCCCGGCCCGGTCTGCGATCTGAGCAGCGTGCGTGAGGCCGTCTGCATCCATACCCATAAGATCTTCGACTCCTGCCGTGACAAGGACTGCGTGGAGGATCTGCGCTTTTACCCCACGGCATCGGCTCAGGAGGTGCTGTCGGCCTGCCAGATGGTGCGGGGCGGCACGGCGGAGCTGCTCTACGTCTATACCGACGTGGAGCCCGTTACCTTCAACCGGGGGTTCTACTCCATCGATATGCGGTTTTTCTACCGGGTCACTCTCCAGGTCGGCACCGGCACTCCCCGCTGTACCGAGGCGGAGGGCCTGTGCGTCTTTGACAAGCGGGTCATTCTCTTCGGCAGCGAGGGCAGCGCCAAAATTTTCTCCTCCGACACGGTGCTGGACGATCTGGATATCCCCGGCTGCCGCCGCAGCAACCTGCCCACGGCGGTGGTGGAGGCGGTGGACCCCATCGTGCTGGACGCCCGTGCCGAGGACCGCTGCAAGCCCTGCCGCTGCGACTGCGGCCTGACGGAGATCCCCGCCTTCATCGCCCAGAGCTTCGACCAGCCCCTGCTCTTTGACGACAACGGCGGCCGTCGGTATTATGTCACCTTAGGCCAGTTCTCTCTGGTGCGGCTGGAGCGGGACACCCAGCTGCTGATCCCGGTGTATGACTACTGCATCCCCCAGACGGAGTGCAGCGGCGGCGATCAGGAGGACCCCTGCGGCCTGTTCCGCAGCGTGGCCTTCCCGGTCAACGAGTTCTTCCCGCCCAACACCGTCAAGCGGCCGGAGAGCTGCGACGACATCAAGAGCTGCTGCAAGTGAGCGGCAGACCAACAGGACCCCGGCTGCTTGCCGGGGTCCTGTTTTGCTACATCCTGTGCCGG
>OHAB01001296.1_pt1 | contig 15714 bp, 15 predicted proteins | sample 1577031 | NCBI WGS metagenome assembly OHAB01 (sample SAMEA3541477, study PRJEB24748) | human gut metagenome | biome: human gut; feature: human-associated habitat; material: faeces | place: China | collected 2012 | reverse complement strand
TAGACGGACTAACATAGCTGGAAGATGAATGTACACACAAATTTGGACTTGACTTGAATGTAAATCGAAATACTTCAAAAGTGTGAAACCAGAGATTTGAAATAAAATAAAGGGAGAGAAAAAAGTGTGTCAAAAAGTATGATTTATGACAGGTTTCAAAATTTTTGGATATGAAATAGTTTAGTGGATGCACCGCCTGTTTTGATATAGCATTTCTATTTTCAATAAGATGCTGTAATTCCTGCCTGCCGGTAAGAAGAAATAAAAAATTTATTTTATTAAAAGCTTCAGAGGAGAGAGGAGGTTCCACCTTATGATAACTTACGCATACGAGAGAGTTTCCAGTAAAGACCAGAACTTAGAGAGACAGGAAACAGCAATCAGAAATTACAGACCGAATATTTCCGATGCTAATATCTTTAAGGACAAAGTGACAGGCAAGACATTTGACAGAGAGCATTATAATGAAATGAAAATCATTCTGGAGCATCTTTCCAAAGTCAATGCCACGAATGACCTGATAGAAGTAGTCTTTGAGGAAATGGATCGTCTTGGCAGAGACAAAGAGAGTATCAAGAAAGAATTGCAATGGTACAAGGATCATGGAATTTATATCAGAATCTTGGAACTGCCATCCACCTTGGTAGATATAGATTCCAATAATAAATGGGTCATGGACATGGTAACCAACATTCTGATTGAGGTTTATGCAACCATGGCACAGCAGGAACTTGAAAAACGAGCTAAGCGGCAGACCGAAGGCATTATAGAGGCACAAAAGAAAGGAATTAAGTTTGGTCGTCAGCCAATCCAACTCAACGAATCAGAGTTTATGACAGTTTATAATTCATGGAAGGCTGCGGAGATTAACGCACGGCAGGCAATGAATATTTTAGGCATCAAACCGAACACCTTTTACCGAAGAGTAAAAGAGTACGAAGCCACACAGAACATTCAACCAAAAGCAACCAAGACAAATGAGGCAGTTATATAAGGAGGTGCAGCAATGAAAAATAAATGGGGAAGGCGCATCGGTGTATTTGCATTAGCAGCAATTTCCAGTGCCCTCATGTTTTCTACAAATGCAATTACTGCAAAAGCAGAGGACACGGAATGGAATTATGGATACACAGGAAATGTTCAGACTTTTACTGCACCGCATGATGGTAATTACAGGTTGGAGGTTTGGGGAGCACAGGGTGGTGGAGATATTTACGGAGGTGATTTAAGATATGTACGAGGAGGTTATGGCGGTTATTCCGCTGGTGAAATAACTTTAAAAGCAGGAGATAAGCTGTATATATGCGTGGGTGGTTCGGGTGCCAATACATTTTATGACAGATACACAGGTGAAGGAGGAGGGTATAACGGAGGAGGCGGTGGTTATCCGCAGCCGGAAGGCGATGACAATAATAAGCGTAATGGCGGTTGTGGCGGTGGTGCTACGCATATAGCATTAAATAGTAACCGGGGAGAATTGCAATACTATTCTGGGAATCGTTCTGAAATTTTGATAGTGGCAGGTGCAGGCGGAGGCGGCATGACAAGCTATGATGCAGCAATCGGAGGATATGGTGGAGGTGCATCAGGGGAAGCATCCAGATATACGAATACAGATGAAGAATGCTTTGTAAGAAATACCGCAGGCACACAAACGGGTGGGTATGCTTTTGGTAAAGCACATCCGGATGGAATGGGTGGAGGTGGATGGTATGGTGGAAATATTCCTACTGGAAATAACTGTTCAGGCGCTGGAGGGAGTGGCTACATAAGTCCTTTGTTAAGCAATGCAACAACGCAAGGTAATGCGTGGGGGAGAAGCGATATAACAAATTTGAGATATGATAGCTTTTATAATAATGTTTTGGCAAAGCCGTATGACGGTAAAGCCAAAATAACAGCATTACACATTCATAATTATACATCCCAAATAACAACCAATCCCACCTGTACAAAAGACGGCATAAGAACCTACACCTGTACCGGTTCAGCGACTGATGCCGCCTGCGGTCATCAGTATACAGAGATTATTCCGAAATTAAATCATGATTGTTCTGTGGTAGTTCCATTAGGAACGAAAGGATATGAGGTGCCTGGTCGTCCAGGATATTTCTATACAAGAAAATGTAGCCGTTGCGGCAGTCATTATTGCAGGGAAGAGTTAGGACAATTTTTACAACAGACCTTTGTGAAATATATGGACACAAATGGTAATTATCCGAATGACTGGAAACTGGCAGACAGTAAGCTGGTCATTTATGGTCAGTATTACAGTTGGGAATATGCTGACAGGCAAGAATTTAAAGGAAATTCAGTATATTACAAAGTGACAGGCAAGAAAGACAACTATATTTACATTGAGCGGAAGAAGTATAAGCAGCAGGTAATTGTTCGTTACCAGAACGCAGATGGTCTGGGCGATGCAGATGCCACTTTCACTCCGATTACAGAGGTCTCCGGTGATTATTTCTATGGTTCTCAGGTAACATGGAAATATACACCACGGGTGGAATACAACGACACTGTAACCAGTAGTAGAAGAGATGGAACGGTGCAGACCAGCCTTACATACAACGTAACGGATCATAAAGTAACAGAGTTCTGGGCGTTCCGAAAGCTGGTTACCTTAGATATTAACGGCGAGTACTTATGGAAAGCCAGCGTGGATGCTTCTGATGAATCGGGTACGAAATATAAATATCCGAATCTTGGATATTCTGCAACAGACTCCAATAATAATATGGGAACTTTTGATATTTATATTAACGGAAAGTTAGATAACCAGAAAGGACATAATATCAGAGATTATTATAGAACCGATATTTTATACGGCTCCAAATGGGAAGTAGAAAATATCGAATCCGATGCCGGTAAGCATTATTACGGCTCCGATGTCAATTAAGCCATTTCCTTTTACACCTCATTTTCATAGACAGCCTATCGCATCGGTAAGATGCGGTGGGCTGTTTTTAGGTTTATTGAAAATTTCTCGTTGCAGCATACCCATCAGAACTTCAATAGCCATAAATTTTCAAAGTAGATACCACATCAACGCAGCATCCCTGATTTTTCGTAGGCATTTCCAGAGACATTGGATGTGTCCCAGCATTATCTAAAAATTCTATTTTTCGATTTATGATTGAAGGAAAGTGATTTTTTTCTTCCCCTGCTTCAGAACGATTCTCAGCTACGTGTCCCCTTTTCGCTATATGTCATAGGTCTAAAAACTGATGGTATCACTTAAAAATAAAATTTTCGGGTAAAATCGAGAAGTTATTTTCTACCGATTTTTTGGTATAAAGGTTTATTGAAATTCTATTCTAAAGCATTCTATTTTCATCTTGCCTTTCCCTTTATTCAGCGTTACATTCTTCTCCCACGGAGAAACCATTCCGAGAGAGGAGGTGACCTTATTCATGGAAAATAACATAAAAATAGCATCTGACAGTCTTTCAGATGCTATGACGGTGCTTCAATTATTAGAGGTAAATGTGGAACAAGATGAATACGATCCGTATATTCTTCGCAGTCTGCGTATAATAGACAATCTATTGCATACTGTGAAAACAGCATTGCCGCAAAGTGACGTTTAACTCTTACGGAAACATTCAATTGTCAGTTTCAAAGCCTGTACCTGATCCGGGGATAGACCGTCAAGACTTATGATGTCCTTGCTTGTGGCTATATCTAAAAGATAGTCTACTGACACCTTATATTGGGTAGCCAGTTTTACTAGATTTGTCACCGATGGCAGGCGTTCGCCGGTTTCATAAAGACCGATGATACTGCTGGAAACACCAACCAGATCGGCAACCTGTTGCCTTGAAAGTCCTGCATTATTACGAGCACTTTTCAGTTTAGCACCTAAGTTTTCCAACATATCATCACCTCCGCACACTGCATACCTACAGTTTATCGGCCTACTCTCTACAATAGGTTGCCAAACACAACTATATGTTGTATAATGCTACTAAAAGTGAAAAATATGTACTTAGAGTAACAGTACAACACAGGAGGGTACAAATGGAGAAACTTACATTAGAACAGGTAAAGACAATGGTATGGGTAGCAGCACTTGACAAAAATAATTTTGAAGATTTATCACTGGGAGAGAAAATTGCAAAACTCGATTATACCTCTTTTGATATCGAAATGGAGGACTATGTGGAAAGTCTGGAATACTTTTCAAAAATAGGAATATTTAAACCGGAAGATAAAGATACAGCCTATGTTCAGCTTGAAAGCCGGTACTTGGATGGACCTACAGATCTTATTCCATGCTATGAATTAACTGAAAAGGGCAAGTTGGTTACAAAGGCGGTTCTTAAAGTACTTGGAAAGAACAAGGATGAAGATATAAAGAGCATCATAAATGGAACTATTAGCTTCATTAATTTTGTAAAGAACAACTGGAAGGATATTGCAGAGGTTATTATAGCAAGTCTGAAATAAGTTTACTGCCTGATTTTCTACTTGTATTTAATAATAAGTGATTTTTATTTTTATATTTTTTATGAGGATGCCGAGAGGCATCCTCATCGACTATTCTACATTATTTTACAGGAGGTACTGCTTATATGTCAGGAAAGTTTATGAGAGTAAAAAGATTTATTATTCCTACACTCACAGCAGTGATTATTGCAAGCCAGCTTATGGGCTGCGCAGCTATGACCCAGTCTGAATTATTACAGGCAATCAATAACGGAGACCAGATAGAAATAGAGGTCATAGAACCTGGCTTTGTAGAGGACGAGCAAGGTCAGGAAACCGCTCTGTCATGGACAGAGTTAGCGTCCCTTACTACCAATGCAGATCTTCGTAGTGGTTGGGATGATACCTTAGGTATTATTCGCACGGACGAAGGCAAAAACGGTGTATTTTATGTCAACGAAGCAGGAGACAATGAGAACAACAATACCTTAAAAGTGGTAATGCATAACAGAGCATTTGTCCAGTCCTTAGAGAGTGAGGACAGCCTGACGGCTCTTGCCGATGCTTCTCTGAAAAACTACGCAGACATTGAAGATAATGAAACAATGAAAGCCGTTTACATGGGAATCAATGGATATTTTAATCTGCTTCCTGATAACGAACCGAACTATGCGAATCCCGATTCTACACTGATGAGGAATGAGTTCATGGCAATGGTTTACAGAGCAGACACCCCTGTTCAGGAGATTACCGCAGATGAAAATTTTGCAACGGCGGTAGGTAAGTCTGACTATAACATTTATGCGCAAGGAGTAAACGACAACGCATACTTAAGTACGGAGAATAAGAACTTAGATAACCTTACTTACAATGGAGCCATCAGCAGAGCAGAAGCCATCTACTTAATTGTGAATCGGTATTTCAGTGACGATTTTAATTCAGTTGATCTGAATAGTTCCAAAAGCAGTTTAACAGATGCTAAGGATGGTGGAGATATAGCAACGAAGCAGAAGTTCATTGAAAATGACAAGATGAAAGATCGTTGGAGAGCATACGAGTTACAGTATGCAATACAGAATCCCGATGATGGACTTCCTACCGACCTATACAAAGCATTAGTAGTAGCAAACCAGAAAGGTTTAATCTCCGCAACTACGAGATGGGACGAAGCAATCACCCGTTCCGAAGCGGTAGAACTTCTTGTCACTGCATTACAGCAGGATGCATCCATGGAAACATTCAATTACAAGTTAGGTAATTATGATTCCGGCATGGACACCACCGCAGAAAGCACCGACGCAGTAACCGATGAAGTTGATACTTCCAGTATCGACAGTGCAGGAGTTGATTCTAAAATAGACGAAGGGGATTATGTTGATACAACTCCAGCCCAGTCAGAGACAACCAAGAAAGTAACCGTAGATACAGCGAATACAACGGAGGAATGGTTAGCAACAGTTCCGAAAGATATTTATGATCCTAATGATTACACCACTCCCTTGGATAAGCAATGGGAAAAAGTAGATGAGGCTTATGATAACGGTTTAATCAATGATAAACAGTATTCAGCAATTTACTTTGATACAAGAGGTAAGCAGCCAAATGGCAGTAGCACAACTACAACAGATGGCACAGGAACTACAGCCAGTGGAGACACCTACATCCCCGCCCACGGCAACCCCGGTACACCAGATACGGGAGAAATGCTGGGTTACGAACACGCAAATGACAACATAGATTATTCCGGAGATACCAATGTAACCATTAATTAGTAAAAACGTAAGAAGAATGTGCCAACTGACACATTCTTCTTACATTATACGGGGAGTAATAGCACAAAATTTTTTAAGGAGGAAGCTTTCTGTGATAAATAAAAGCATATTAGAGGGATTCACATCTTTGGACGGTTGTTATAAACTTTCGGATACCGATTCTACAATTGACTGTTATGTAATACCACGTTCTATATTAGAGCGAAAACAGGAAATTGATGATTGGGAATTAAAAACGAATTCAGTTTATCTTTTGATAGGGAAACAGAACGATAAAATAATGGCGTATGCTGGGAAAGGAGAGATTGGAAAAGATAAAGAGTCAGCAATGCGAAGGCTTCAACAGCATCTTACTAGAAATGCAGAATTAACAGAAAAATATTTCCCTTTTTGGACACAAGCACTTGTCTTTGTATGTAAAAATACGGATCCTAGTTTACAGTGGGATACATCTATTACCGGCGATTTAGAAGCTATATTAATCGGTGATATAAAATATGAATACAACTGGAAAGGAAAAAGTGAATCTATAAGAAATCCACTGTCACCTGATAGAATAAGAGGACATGCAATAAAACTGGCAAGCATTAAGGGGTATGTTAAAGAACTTGGATTTACATTTTTGGATGAAGATAATACGGCGGTTTCATCAGAGAATTTGTCAAAGAATTCATCAGGTTCCACAATAGTTACTGAAGAGGAAATTGCAAAACAGGAAAAACAAATTATTGACAAGACGGTAGCACTGGAAACCAAAAATCTTGAAATTAATGCAAGGATTCCAGAATACACTACACCTGAAAAAGTTGTGAATCAGATGTTGGATTTATTACCTTGGGATACATTCAACCATGAGACTAAATTTCTAGATCTTGCCTGCAAGGGTGGAGAATTTTTGGCATTGATTCATGATAGATTATCAGAGGTATTGCAAAAAGATGCATATTTTTCAAAATATACAGGTAAGGAAAAAGATGTAAGAATACATGATTATATTGTTAATAATCAGTTGTATGGTGTAGCAATCGGGGATAATTCTTATGCTATAACAATGGACAGAGTTTATGACTGTCCTCATATTGTCAAGGCAAAAACCGGAGCACAAGGGTACATAAATTATATTAAATGTTTAAGTGGCGCAGATATTAAAAAGCAATATGAAAAACAGCAGATTTTAAAAATAAAACAGAGTTACATAAATGAAATATTAGGGGTGCAGAATATGAGATTTGATGTCGTTATCGGAAACCCTCCGTACCAGGATGAAAAAAATAGTATATACCCTAGATTTGTAGAATTAGGAATTGCTCTGTCGGATACTACCTGCATGATTACAAGGGATAACTGGATGAATGGAAAGGCATTCAAAGGTATGAGACAGGCGCTTAATGAGGATGGAGCAGTAAGCAAGATTATTCATTATCCTGTTGTTGGAGAATTATTTCCAGCAGTACAAGTAGCTGTAGCAATATTTAAGTGGGATAGAAATTATAAGCAGTTAACAGACTACAAATGTATTAAAAAAGGCATAGAAGTAGTAAAACAACAGATAAATACGGCGGAAGGCATTATATACAAATCTGATATTGCAAAAAGTATTATTACTAAATCACGTAGTAGTAATAAATGGACAGAGATTTACAATACAAGAAGCTATCCGTTTATGGATCAAAGAAAGAGATATGACCTTGATACAGTTGCTAAGCCAAGTGGGGAATATAAGGTAGCGGTAATGGCAAATAAAGAGGAAACAGTATATACTAAGTTATGTAATTTTAAAAACATAGACGAAGTTGCTCAATGCAAAGTGGTTTGTGGGGTAATCATAAATGAAGCGAGCAAAGAAAATCCGGGAAATGTGCTGACCAATATAAAAGCAATAGGACCTTATGTTGTGTCTTCGGAGAGCTGGAGTTTAGTAGCTGCTTTTAACACCGAAAAAGAAACTGTAAATTGTAAATCCTACATTAAAACAAAGTTTGTTAGATTCTTAACTAATCAGACAGTCAATGGCAGAAGTAATGTAACAGACAATACTTTTGAGTTTGTACCACTTCAGAACTTCACGGCAACCTCTGATATTGACTGGTCACAGCCTATTTCAAACATAGATCGGCAGTTATATAAAAAATATAACTTATCGGAGGAAGAGGTGGCATATATAGAATCTACCATTAAATCCTTAGATACAACAGTAGAAGCATCCCCAAAAATGAAATTTACGTTGCAAGAAGCAGAAGCCAACTTACTTAACAGAAGGATTCAGAATGAAGAGTTTTAACTAAGCATGTTTCCTTTTAATCAGTCATAATATTACTTTCAGATGGGCATCCCTTTTCAGAGAGATGTCCATTTTTTCTGCCTTTTTATTATAAATATCTAGTTTTTTATTTTTTAATTATTATTTTTTGAAATGGAGGTTCAGCATGACTATAACGAAGAAAGCGTATCAATCTTTCAAATTAGCAATGCTAAGTTTATTGCTGATGTTTATTTTTTCAGCATATCCGCTCACTGTTCATGCGGATTCTGCGGCAGATGCAATCATTGATTCCCTGGGTACAGGCACTGCTACAACCAGTACACACATTGAAAAAGGAGTATCTTATGCCCGTACTGGTTACCTATGCTATCTTTTAACCCAAGATGGCAATCCCATTCCCGGCATGACCGCTAAGGCATTTATGTCACCGGGTTGCAGTTTGCATGAAGGTACAGCGTGGATTGCAAAGTCTCGAAAGGGAAATTATACTGCAACAGCGTTTACCGCAGTAGCACCTTGGGGTTGCACACCTTTTAACAATTCAGACGATTATGGCAATGTATCTACCAATGAGCCAACAATCAAAGCATGGTTCTCTGCTAAAGATTCTATTGGTGTTGCGAATGCAATAGTATTTGTAGGTAATAACTGGGGAGAAGATGCAAAGAATAAATTTAAAAATGATGAATACGTCCTTGTCATTGAGACAATGCTAAATTTCCAATACAGTCTTAATGCCGGTGGCGGTATGACAAAATCACAAGCACTTTCATACATTGACAACTTAGGTGAGGAACAATTAATTAGTGCGGCGAGAGCATCCAACCATTCTGTTGTCAGAAATGTTTATCTTTTAGATTATGATTATTATACCAACGCACTGGAGAGATACAATAAGGGAGAAATAACAACTTTACGCCGAAGAGTAGGTTCTGGTGAACTTACACCAAGACAGGTAATAGAAAATATTGCAGACATTGTGGAACGAATGAGAAGCGCTGTACATGATGCGATGGAGGCACGATATGCGGATTCTTCTTATTCTTTCATGGCGTCATCCTCCTCAGGTGGTCGTCAATACTTTGGTACCCCTATCCTTGGTACCTTACCGAATGTATTGGATTACAGAATCACCTATATTCCTGAATGTACTTCTAACTGGTTCGCATCCTACACGAACAAGGCAGCAGCCTTTGCAGAGTATATTACGGCAGGAAAGGCAGGAGAGAGAGCAGGGTTTCGTCCATGGACAGGTTCTACGACGGAGAAGTTGACGGATGGACAGGTGAAGGAGTATGGAGTAGGGTTGATGGTAATTTCTGCGCATGACAATATTACCACGGATGCCACTCATACATGGGATGCAGAGAACTGTGGTTCCACCCCAGGCAAGGCACCCGAGTACATTCCCACACCAACAACTTCTTCCTTATCACGTTCCTACACCATCATCAAAGCCTATCGCACCTTGAACACTTCCACCTACATCAATGATGGAATTTATATGAGGGAGGATACGATAGGAAAGATATTGATAGAGGATGAACCTACCTACACAGTAGTGGATTGGTTTACCACCTCCACCCCCACAGCCACGGTTGGTTTATCGGATGCCACCCGATGGAATGAATCAAAGTCCCATGCCTCCATTATGGAACAAGGTAACTCTTCCCTGGCTTCACCGATTACGTTGCCTTCTGCCCAGAAATATTTGTATGTGTTGCTTGAGTGTACCCACACCTCATCGCCTCCCACCGATGCCAACTACACCCTTCAGGAATAGTCTCTGAACCTTAGATTTTTAATCGTCCAAAACGTATTATTCAGAAATTAAAAATGTGTGGTGCCGAAAGGCATTTTTTTTATGCCTGAAATTTGTACCCCATTGTGCAATTTGTATAGCGTACCCGTAACGGTCAGTCCATAGATGCGTGCCTCCTCATGTCTCCACACGTAGTCAAAACAGGTTTATTCCGCATACGAAATAGCATAAAAAGTTTGTTACTTTTTCAAGATGACAATGAAATTAATTTGTGTATACTTCAAAGTAAGAAAGCAGTCAGGAGGATACAAAAATGGAAGCAGAGTTAATTGAACTGGCAATGAAGATCAAGATCAGCCGCAGGCGGACACGGCTGACCACCTACGAAAATATGGAATTGTATACCACGCAGCCTATCAAGCCGGACAAGAAGAAAGAGATCAAGAGAAATATTCCGAGCAACTATGCAGATTTCAATTACTACAACAGAATGAAACAGCGCAGACGGGTTATTGAGGAAATGGTTTATAACAGTTTTGAAGCAGGCAAGATGGTCATGCTGACCCTGACCTTTGACGGTCGCTTACAGCCTGAGAAGCAGTTTTCAGACATTAAGACTACCCATAAGGAGTTTAAAAAATTCGTCCAGAGGGTCAACGACCATTACGATAATTTCCGCTACGTGGCAACGTTTAGCCGACAGAAAAACGGCAACTGGCATTACCACATGATCTGCAATTTCCCCATAACGATAGCACCCGATGAGGTGAGGAAACTGTGGAAAAATGGCAGTTTCTACATAACGCAGATTGAAACGAACGATGAAATGGAAACAGTGATCAAGTATGTAATTAGTAATATGAATGAATCCACAGCAGAAATGCATGGCAATCATGGCTATCTCTGTTCCAAGGCAATCGAACGGGACAAGGTCATTACTTCGTGGAGGGAAGAGCAGGAGGCAGAGTACCAGCAGGCATTTGAACGGCTAAAGACAGAGAAAACGAAAATCTTATATGAAACCCGGAATCACTTGGGAGTGCGGGGGGAGAGGGTGGATGAATCCACAGGGGAAATCTATTCTGTCACTCTGCGAGATAAGAAACTTACAAATGCGTTGAAGAATGCCGGGTATGAAAATCTGGACACGGTTTATACGCATTTATCTTCTGCGGCTGACTTCTCCGACTATTTCGCTCCACTGCAGGCAGCTACCCCGAAGCCCAAGAAATTCAAAAGAGATGCCACCTCAAAAGGCAAAAAGTAGATAATATAACATCTGTGCTGTCAACAACTTCGTTTTCAACATGGTTTTCTCTTGTAAAGGAAAAGTCCCTTACACGGCACAACACTTTATTGTGAATAGAAAATAAAAAAGGAGTTAAGCAAGATGGACAAGAAAATATTTTATATCAGACGAAGCAACAAAGGACTGGGTGCAATATTATCCAGCAGGCATCCCCGGACAGTGATCGTCTATGCGCAGAGTCCCTACGCAACGAGGAAACAGAACCGCTGGCTGGAGAGAAAGCTGTTGGCAGTTTACAAACGATATTATTACAGAGTATTGATAGAGAGCAGAGGGGAGTTCTGGTACGAACCCTATGATCCCTTGAAAGTACGCTACCCGGAAGAGGAGGACTGAGAAGATGGCACAGAACACCACAAGCAATAGAGGATACGATGACACTGTATATATTCCCAGACAACAGCGTCTGCGTCCCATGATTTTAACGAGGAAAGTACAGCAGTTTTATCTGGTTTACCTGTGTTTCCCCGATGGCAGCGAAATGCAGATTGCCGCTTATATGATGCCAAACGATGGCAACTGGAGGGCGAATGATGCCTTTTATGACAGTCTGGTACAGATTTACAAAAAGCGGATCAGAGGTCTTTCATAACAATGCTTTCCCGGCAAGCCATGGTGCAGTAGTTCCATTTCTGTACCATGGCTTTTTTCTTTCAACACTTCTCAAACATAAATTTTTTTATATTAAAATCCAATTTTCAAAATTTAATATAAATAACGGTCAAATGAGAAAAACAGCAATTCCGATAAAAAATATTTTTGTGAAAAAAACAGGAAAATTCCTGAAAAAAGTTAGGTGTGCGGAGAAAAAGAAAAGTCAGTGTCTGAAAAATCCGTTTATCACCTTTTCCCGACTGGTTAGTAATTTCCCCACCCATCAACACCTACACCCATCTACCATGTGATTTTTTAACCGCAGACCAAGCAAAAAACAGTAATAAAGCATTTCAGAAAAATATTTTCAAGTTTTCCACGCAGCATTTCCATGAATCCACCAGCACCATCCGAACAAGTGATGAAAGCACTGTGAACCACAGGAGCCAATCTGTCATGTGACCCGACATCCTCATTTTTGGAAGTAGTAGACCATTTTCAGACTGGTTGTTAGTTTTCTAAAGCGCAATAGTCACTTATTTTCCTCCGCACTGACCTTTTTTCATTTTTCACCCCGACACGTTCACCAATTTCCCCACAGCGTTCCCCCTGATCGCATAGCGTCCCCACCTCAGAACAGTTTATTTCCGAACTACCTTACATCGTCCCCACCGAAGCCATACCCGTAGCGGTAACAGCACACCTTTTGAAAACGGAACGCATTTGTATTGCAGCTATCTTTAAGAAACACGGAGGTAGCTTTAATGCTTTATAACGGTAACGCGCGAAAACAAACAACAGACAGCGAGATCAGAACAACAGCGGTGGAAGAGGCAGGGCAGACGGAATATGGGACGAGTTTTATCCATAGTAATGGAGTAATAACGGATGCGGAGAAGAACCCTTGCATGAAGGTAAAATCGCCAATTTCAGAAAATGTTTATCGGGTCGAACTTATTTTTTCAGAGACTTCTGCGAAAGCAGGGGAAGAAATTAGGGGTATTCTGAAGGAAAAGTATATTCGTGGAGAAATCGGGTCTGGACAAAAGAACCCGGGGGCGTTACACTTCCTGCCACCGGAGGAGGCTCTGGCGGTTAAGCCGGACAGTGAAAAGGAGGATGAGGTACAATGAAGAGAGTGAATTGTTTGCTGAGAGTATCATCGAAACAGCAGTTGCATGGAGATGATATTCCAGTACAACGAGAGGAATGCAGAGCATATATTGAGAAGCATTCGGACTGGCAGTTTCAGAAGGAATATTTGGAGAAGGCGGTATCTGGTTTCAAAACTTCTCTAAAGGACAGAGATATCCTGCAGGAGATATTGCAGGATGCCCGGGACAAGACCTTTGATGTGCTGGTAGTTTATATGTCAGACAGAATCGGAAGAAAAGAGGATGAAAGTCCGATTTTCGTGACCACACTGAACAACCTGGGAATCGAAGTCTGGACAGTAAAGGAAGGGCAGTTAAAGACCACAGAACATAATGATAAGCTATTAAACTACATAAGGTTCTGGCAGGCAGAAGGCGAAAGCCGAAAGACCGGTGCGAGAGTAAAAGATGCACAGGAAACATTTGCCAGGGCAGGAAAGTTTGTGGGAGGATGTGCTCCGTTTGGTTACAGACTGGAGTATTCGGGAGAGATCAGCAATCATGGCAGAGCCTTGAAAAGACTGGTAATCAACGAGGAACAGGCAGAGATCGTAAGGAAAATATATAACTATACGATCAATTATAATTACGGTGATTTTAAGATTGCCAAGGTATTGAATGAAGAAAATGTTCCTGCACCCATTACAGAGTGGAAGGCAGGCACGATTGGACAGATACTCAGGAATCCTATTTATATGGGGTACGTTTCCTATAATCGCAGACAGAGAACCAAATGCGGTGGAAATTATGAGCGTATGCCGATGGATAGGTGGATATTGTCAACGAATCAGAATCCTGAGTTTGTGATTGTATCGAAGGAGACATGGTATAAAGCGCAGGAAATGCGTGAAAATAGAAAAGCGGCGATCAAGCGTGCCAGAGATGCCAAGCATGGAAAATATGAATCTTCTTCCAGTGGGCGGCTGGTCTTGAAAGGTCTGGTTTATTGTGGGTATTGTGGATGCAGACTTACGAATGGCAGCAAGTACGACTATTGGACAACCAAAGAGGGCGAGAATAAAAAGAAGTTTGTCGGCAGATACCGTTGTACCAACATGGCGAATGCTTCAGGGCGTTGTCAGGGTAAAGCCTTTTACCGTTCAGAGGAAATAGAGCCTATTGTTATTTCCGTGGTGACAACCTATCTGAATAGTCTGAAAGAAGCGGATACCTATGACGATCTGTTGGCGTTGCAGGAACAGCAGAGAGAAAAACTGAAAAAGGAAAAGACTGACCTGGAAAAACAGTGTAAGACAATAGAGAAAGATATTGCAACATTACAACAGAATATCCCAGCGGCACTGCGTGGAGAGGGGGTGTTTAGTGCGGAACAGTTAGCCGCCCTGATACAGGAAAAGCAGACAGAGTATTCCGAACTGAAACAGTCAGTAGTAAGAAAGGACAGAGAATATCAGGAATCTCAATTAAAGAAAAAAGACCTGCATAATATTGGAAATATAATATCCAACTGGGGAGACCTGTTTAAGGAATGCAGCCTTGCGGAGCAAAAGGTAATGCTGTCGAAACTGATTGAGAGAATAGATATCTGGGAGAGTGATATTAAGATAAAATTCAGGATCAGCATGGAGGAATTTGTGGGTACCGGGGACTACCGAATTAGTACTGATTCCGACGTACAGGGGAAAAGGATATGACTTTACGATAACTTCTTCTACGGCATATGATCAGAAATGGGTATATGGCAGAAATGTGTTTGAAGAGATCGATTATCTGGTAGATTCCATTTTTACCAATTATTTATCCAGACCCGGCGTACGGCAGCCTATTTTCACATCATACTGTGACGGCAACCGGACTACCTGCCGGGGACTTAGTCAGTGGGGATCCCAGTCGTTGGCGGAGCAGGGATATTCCGCCATTGATATCATTCATTATTATTACGGCAATGATATGTACATCAATTCTGCGGATATTATATCGGGAGTGCCGTCCTCCTGGCCGGGATATGACCTGACTATTGGGTCTTCCGGGGAAAAAGTCCGTCAGCTGCAACAGCAGTTGAACCGGATTGCCAAAAATTATCCGGCGATCCCTACTCTGATCCCGGACGGTATCTATGGACCCGATACTGCGGAAGCAGTCAGGATGTTCCAAAAAATATTTCATCTTCCGCAGACCGGTATAGTCGATTATCCTACATGGTTTGAAATATCAGATATCTATGTGGGAGTCACACGCATCTCAGAACCGGATGTGTAGAAAATAGAGAGTTAGTGAAATATTTGTTCTAAAATCTTCGTGGGTCTATGGCAACCCTACGTTACGAGCCATGCACTCAATTCATAAATATGTCGAAAAAGGCGCTCCACATTTATTTCATTGACGGCTGTCGAGTGTGTCCGTTGGACGCACGGTATAAAAATAGAACGAAATAACCTCTTGTGTGAGCAAGCTCCCACCGAGGTATT
>OHAB01001269.1_pt1 | contig 16071 bp, 7 predicted proteins | sample 1577031 | NCBI WGS metagenome assembly OHAB01 (sample SAMEA3541477, study PRJEB24748) | human gut metagenome | biome: human gut; feature: human-associated habitat; material: faeces | place: China | collected 2012 | reverse complement strand
CCAACCACCAGACGTAGCATCTCCAATTACTCCCCAAACCAGCCCTTTCTCTGATTGGGTTACCTTACCTTCTGCATCTAAAGTAATTTCAATGAAACCTTTACCATCAGCAGTAACTTGCTGGTCTTTAGCCAATACTTTCGTAAGGTCTGCACCATCAATGATTGCATAAGAAGCAGCACCATCAAAATTGGCATAACCACTATAAATGCCATCACCGTCAGGGTCACCTATCAAATAGGCAGTAGTGTAGTCCCAATCAGGATAGCCAACAGCTACATAAGCATACTTCCATGTAATATTATCTACATTAGGGTCATAAGGTGTAGCCTTAAAAGTTATTGAGTTACTAGCTGCATCAGTATAAGCATCATATGCCTCAGAAACCAAAGAAACAGTAAAATCATACGTTTGCCCCGGATATGCTCCTACCTTAGCCAATAAAGAATTCATTTCACTATTTGTAAATGCCAGTTTTGCATCCCCTGTTTCTCCTATTACAATACTCTTATTGGTAGAAGTATTTGTTAGAGTTACAACATAATTAACTACTGCAGAAACTCCATAATCTGCCTTATCCCAAGCTATTTCCGGAAATTGCGCATCCTTATTGTCTTTAGTAATAGTAATGTCTGTTTGGGAAAGCGCATGCAATGCAGCAGCAGTCTTCAATTCCAATATGGGGGTAGCATCCTCCTCACAAGACATCAATGCGAAGATTCCAGCCAAAAGTAAATAAATATATTTTGTCTTCATATCATTCATGTTTAATCATTAATATTAGTATCCTTCATTCTGTACCAGGTTCTGATTAGAACCAACATCGTCTGAAGGCAAGGGGAACACTTGATAAAAGCTTTCAACAGATTTTCCTGCCGCAACTCCACCCTTCCATGGCCAAACATAATCAGCAGAAGTATATTTACCGAAGCGAATCAAATCTGTACGTCTTTGAGCTTCGTAGAATAGCTCACGTGCGCGTTCATCCATCATAAAGTCCAAAGTAAAATCACTATCGGAAATAGGTGCGGACGCCTTGTCTGAAAATTCACGTTTACGCAAATCATTTACATATCCCAAAGCCTCTGTTTTTGTTGCTCCTTGTCCGCCACGAAGAACAGCTTCTGCTAAATTCAAATAGATTTCACCTAAACGGAATAATGGATAATCTGTCCAAGCTTCCGCAGATGCAGGTTTACTTCCATCTTTATTCACATTATAAAACTTGGTAACGGGAATGCCATTATTGACAAAATCAGCTTCATTTGTAATCTCAATATTTGTGGTAGCTTCTGTACGCAACATTGCTTTACGAGTATCCTTATCACTGCTATCCTCTTTTTCAAAGATATTATATAAAGACGACTTAGCTCTAACACCTTGCCAACCTCCCTTTGCATTCGTTTCTTCTTGAAAATCAGCAGAACCCCAGCATAACAAAGCTGTCATACCTCCCCAGGTCATTGTATCTTCACCTTCATATCTCAATGGGAAAATCATCTCTTTGGATTGGTCATTATCAGCTTTGAACATATCGCCATAAACCGGTTCCAATTGGTAACCTGCTGAAATAATCTTTTTAGAATAAGTCACACATTCAGTATATTTATTTACACCTACATACGTGTCTGCATTCAAATACAAGCGAGACAATGCAGCCCACAGAGCAGCTTTATTAGCATGTCCATAATTATCATTAAATCCAACTACAGGATCAAGCATATCACTTTCACATGCCAACATTTCACTTTCAATGTATTCAAATAATTGATCTTTCATAATTTGTTGTGGACGAACGCTACCAATAGGGCTGTTTTCATCTACAAACGGAACATTACGATACAAATCCAAAGCATACAGATACATCAAAGCACGCATAAAACGAGCTTCTGCACGGAAAGTTTTAATAGAAGCCTTTACTTGCTCTGAACAACCTCGTGAGGCAAGTTTATCATCAGTTGTTTCACGTAAAAACGCATTTGACAAGTTAATCTGATAATACAAACGATAATATGATCCTTTGATCCATGGACTTGAAGCAGCCCAAGAAATATGATTGAAGTCTGGAATACCAGGATCATTCCAGCAACAATGAGCGATATCAGAAGCCAATTCCTGCATATTCCACAATACGCGAATAAATGAAGCCTGAGAACCACCGTCAATGCCGACAACATCCTGGTCTGAGTCTCCACCTGCATTACCACCTATTACCAAACCTGCATATATTTTAGCCAAACTTTGTTCATAAGCTCCTATCTCCTTTCCAAAAACGACATCCGAAACCAATTCATCCTTATCCAATGGAACCGTATCCAGATCGTTCACACAAGAGGTAACCCCTAACATCGTACTCAAAAGGGCTGCCGACAATATATATTTATATTTTAATATTTTCATAACTTCATTGATTAAAAATTAAGATTCAAGCCTAACATAAATACACGAGGGCGAGGATAGATATTATTATCAACTCCACTACCGCTAATTTCAGGATCCAAACCATCATATTTGGTAATAACAAACGGATTCTGTACCGTGACATAAACACGTGCACTTTGTTTATCATTGAACAGCTTGTTAAAAGTGTATCCTAATGAAATATTGTCCATCCGTACAAAAGAAGCATTCTGAACATAGTAACTAGAACGATATTGCCCTGTCTTGAAATTTGTTTTCCATGCAGAAGTCAAACGATTTTTCAAGAAACCAGTTTGGTCATACATTTGTGAACCATCCCAAGCCTCACGATTGGATTGTACATTGTTATAAGCATAGTTTCCAATACTTGCACGCAAAGCAAATGACAAATCCCAATTCTTATAAGACAATTGAGAAGTTAATCCCATAAATACGTCAGGAGCAGACTTTTTGTAAGCGACCAAATCTTCTTCGTCTATTTTATTATCCCCATTTTGATCAACATAAGCACCTTCTATCGGATTTCCAGCCTTATCATAAAGTTGTTCCCATACATAGAATGAATTATAAGGATGATCAACAGCATTTATCATGATATTATAACCGGTTGCTCCATCAATACCAGTATGAATCACACCTTTATAAGCCGGGTCATCATTAAATGTCAATTTGGTAATTTCATTTTTATTATAAGAGATGTTATAACTCAATGTCCAGTCCCAATCTTTTGTCGTGATAGGATGAGCCGTCAAAGTAAGTTCAATACCTTTATTCTCCAATGTACCTACATTCGTCAACAACTGGTTACTAAAGTTTGTACCGGCAGGAGCTGTAACCGTATTCAGCAAATCATCAGTTTTACGATAATACAAATCAAGAGTACCTGTCAATTTGTTGTTCAATACACCGAAATCCAATCCAATATTGTAAGTTGTAGTTTCTTCCCATTTCAAGTTTTCATCATAAGCTTGAGGAGCAATCAATGAATACTTGTTATTACCAAAATAATAATTTGCTCCAGCTTTGGAATACATATAGCGAGCCATATAAGGATAGTCACCATTATTCAGGTTTTGCTGACCAGTAATACCATAGCCCAAACGCAACTTCAAATCAGAAAGCCAATCCACTCCCTTCAAGAAATTCTCTTCTTTCATCTTCCATGCCAAAGCAACTGAAGGAAATAATCCCAAACGATTGTCTTTATTGAAACGTGAAGAACCATCATTACGCAAGGTAAATGTCACCAAATAACGATTCAATAATGTATAATTCAAACGCCCAAAGAAAGAAACAAGATAGTTTTCAGTTGAATAATCTTCCATATCCTTATAGAATTCCTTACCAGTTTCTTCAGCTTTTACTGTAGAATAAGGATATTTGGTCCATGTAGAATTATAGAAATGCTGCCAAGAATAACCGCCCATAACATCGACATGATGTGCACCAAACTCTTTAGCATAATTCAAATAGAAATCCAGCAATGTATTCCGCTTCAATTGATAATAGCTGCTATTTTCCCCAAACCCAGTTTTATAGTTACCTTGGCACCAAGTCATAGGAGCATTATCTTCTATAATAACATCACCTTCACTCTTAGACACGTCGTAACCTAAATTCAAGTTTGCTCTCAATTCGGGCAGGAAATGAAACTTATAGTCAATTTGTGCATTACCAATACTTCTATAAACAGTTGATTCGTCATGCTTTGAATCTAAAATAGAAACGGGATTAGCCAAACCAATATCAACCGGTGTAGGATTATTGCCACTTTTCATATACATAAAGTAGCCGTTACCATAGGGATTTCCATCCATGTAAATAGGCTGTGTCGGATCATATTGCGTCGCCATACCTATTGCACCAGTATCTGCAAAACGGTTTGTATTATAAATACCTTTCACATTCAACTGAATATTCAATTTCTTATCAAAGAAATTAGGATTCAAGCTAATAGCACCAGTCAAACGCTCCATATTAGAAGTCTTCAATATACCATTTTCATTGGTATAAGAAACTGATACACGATAGGGCATGTGTGGTATAGCACCAGAAACATTAACATTGTGGTCTGTACTGAAAGAGGTTTTGAATATTTCATCCTGCCAATCAGTATTTGCCTGACCTAATGCTTTAAACTGAGCACTTGATTCACCGAATTTAGAAGTCACAAATTCTCTAAATTCATTTGCAGACATTACATCTACTTTATTGGGTCTTGTATTAATAGAGAATGTACCGCTATAACCAACTTGTACACGTCCAGACTTTCCTTTTTTAGTATTAATAATAATAACACCGTTAGATGCACGAGAACCATAAATAGCTGTTGCAGAAGCATCTTTCAAAATAGTAAAAGTCTCAATATCATTGGGATGGACAGTAGCCAAAGGATTTGACATACCATTAATACCACCGTCATCTACAGGCACACCGTCAATAACAATCAACGGATTATTGGATGCAGACATAGAAGAACCGCCACGCACACGAATTGTAGCACCAGCTCCCGGAGCACCACCGTCAGTAATCACACTTACACCGGCAGCTTTACCAACCAACATATCAGTAGCAGATGTAACAGCACCTTTTACCATTTTATCTGCACTAATAGCCGTAACAGACCCAGTCAAATCATTCTTTTTGGCTGTACCGTAACCAATTACGACCACCTCGCCCAACAATTCCGCATCATCTTGTAATGTAATAATTACTGAAGGAGCAGCAGCTACTTCTTGCGTCTTGTATCCGATAAAAGACACGACCAACGTAGCTCCCTGAGGAACTGTCAATGTAAAATTACCATCAAGGTCAGTGATTGTACCATTCGTGGAATTTCCTTTTTCCACTACATTTGCGCCTATCACTCCTCCCAAAGCATCTTTTACATGCCCTTTCACGGTGATGTTCTGTGCATAAGCGCCTACAGACAAGAATAACCCTAACATTAGGGTAAGAATCGTTTGACAGATTCTAAGATTAACTTGCTTCATGCATTTAATAAATTAAAGTTAACAATATTAATTACCTATATATATTATTCGAAAAATAATTTTCGTACTTTCGCTTTCTAACGTCTTTCAAGTACCTAAAGCATGACGCAACAAAAATATGCTTTATTACTTTAGTAAAGTATAAAGAGAGTGTAAAATGTGGAAAACGAACAGTGCAAACGATTGCATGCGGTTGCACAAGATAGAAAAATCACTTGATATATCATAATACAGCGCTTCTCTCCACTCTACATGTGGCATTCTTGCACATAACATATATGTTTATTCTGCTGAAGTACAGAGATTTTCACCGCCTAACGGCCGTTAGGCGATTTGTCGATGGCCGTTGACAGATCGCTTTACGGCCGTCAACAAATCGCTTTACGACCGTTAAGTACTACACAACATCAAGACAAAACAAAAGAAACACAAAGCTTTTACTGAAGAAATGCCATGCATGTATGAACCAAGCAACATACTTTCAGGATATGAATAACGTGTCTGCACAATATTAATATGCCATTAACACGATATTAACAAAATGGCCGATATGATATTAACTTGTTACATTACAACAAGTTAACATCATATCGGCCCTAAAAACAGAGGTGGAAGCAAAATTTGCTTCCACCTTTTTCTGTTGCTTCCACCGCACCTCAAACACCGATGAACAAAGGGTTACAGAGCAGGTGTGGTAGAGTGGAAGCAAATAGTGCTATTTATTTCTCTGAAGTATAAAGTACCAGCTTTCCGGACTTCAATCCTTTAGCCCTTGCCTCAAACACAATCTCACCGGCTTGCTCGCCACTCTGCACAATAGCCGTCAGCTGACCGCTGAAAGCCGGCATCTTGGGCAGATGGAACAAATCGAGGCTGGTAGCATCTCCATTGGCAGCAGCGCGATATTTTCCGGCACCCTTCACCGAGAAGTTTACCATGCGGCTGTCTGCCGGACAAAGGTTACCGTCCTTATCCACGACACGGACTGTGATATATGCCAGGTCCTTACCATCGGCAGACAAGTGGGTGCGGTCGGCAACCAGCTCCAGATGATGGGGCTTGCCAGCGGTACGAATCACCTTTTCTTCTGCAGGATTGCCGGAAACATCATAAGCCACCACTTTCACTTCGCCCGGTTCATAAGGAACATCCATCCACATCAAGCGATAGCGACGCTGCAAAGCAAGGGAGTCCTGACCTTCCAAAGCACGGCTTTCATCAGCAGTAAGTTTCCGTTGTTTGCCATAACTCTTTCCGTTGACGAACAGTTCGGCACTGGGATAGCTGGTGTAAACAAAAACCGGAGTATTCTCCCCTTCCCTGCCCGGCCACGTCCAGTGCGGAAGGACATGCAAGGTATTTGCCTGCTTGTTCCATAGGCTGCGGTACAGATAGAAACGGTCTTTGGGGAGGCTTGCCAAGTCTATGATACCGAAAACGGAGCTGTGGCTGGGCCAGGAATCCGTACTATAAGGAGAAGGCTCACCCAAATAATCAAAGCCCGTCCAGACGAACTGTCCGATTGTCCAGTCATAATCATCAGCCAAAGCAAAATCCTCATCGGGAAGATTCGACCAGGAACAACACTCCACATCATAACCGGAACACTGATGGTCATCATACATCACACTGGCACCCGTCTGTACGGGAAATTTATAGACACCACGAGAACTTACAGTGGAAGCCGTCTCCGAACCAAGCACAATATTCTGTGGAAGAGTCTCATAAGACTCCACATAACGGTGAGCCCGATAATTAAGACCGGGTACATCAATCATTGCCGCAAACCCGTTGGCAAGCACGCAAGTTACCTGGTCCATACCGCAAGTAACGGGGCGTGTAGGGTCTTCGCGATGGCAAATATCCTGCAGGAAAGAAGCCACTTTGTAGCCCTCGGGACTACATTGGGTAGGAACCTCATTTCCTATACTCCACATTACCACACAAGGATTGTTCCGATACTGATGCAGCATGTTTACTATATCCTTTTCTGCCCATTCGTTGAAATAGCGGTGATAACCATTCTCACATTTGGCAATATCCCATTCATCGAAAGGTTCCAACATCATCATAAAGCCCATCTCGTCACAGAGTTCCACCAATTCGGGTGTAGGCATATTGTGGGAGGTACGGACTGCATCACATCCCATATCCTTCAATAATGTCAACTGACGGCGAAGAGCAGCCATATTGACAGCCGCACCCAACGGACCTAAATCGTGGTGATTGCATACCCCCTGGAATTTACGGTGCTTACCATTCAGGAAGAATCCCTTATCAGCTATAATCTCAATGCTGCGGATACCAAAACGCGTGGTATATTCGTCAGTCTGTTTGCCATCTACATAAATCTTAGATACTGCCTTATATAAATAAGGTGTCTCAGGGGACCACAGAGACGGAGCATTTATCAGAAAATTCTGCTCAAATGGCTGTCCGTGATTAATTTTCCGGCTATTATCCTTACGGGCTACTATCTTACCGTCCGGCGCAATAATATCAGTAGAAATACGAACATCCGCATCACCGGCATTCCGTATTGTAGTACGCAGACGCACGGAAGCGTATTCAGCAGAAACATGCGGTGTGGTGAGCTGTGTACCCCAAACCGGAACATGAACACGTTCCGTAGTAACTAGGCGGACATTGCGATACAATCCCGCCCCCGGATACCAACGGGAGGACTGGGGTCTGTTTTCCAGACGGACAGCCAGCCCATTGTTTTTACCGTCGGCATTCAGCAAACCGGTAACATCGCAATGAAAAGAGTTATATCCGAAAGGCCAGAAACAAGCTTCTTTCCCATTGACATAGACCCGAGCCTCACTCATAGCACCATCGAAAACCAGAGTGACCTGCTTGTCTGCAGAAGCATCAAAAGCCGTACGATACCAACCGACACCCACATAAGGCAACCCTCCGGTACGCCCGGTCTTTACGGAAGCTTGTTTTTCAAGGTCTTGCGTAACCGCTACCTCCTGCAAATCGTTGTTGCGGTCGAACGGACCAAAGATGGCCCAATCATGAGGAATGGTCACTGTTTCCCACTTACTGTCGTCTAAATTTGTTTGTGTTGCTTCGGGAACATCTCCCTTGGTGAACTTCCAGTTCTTTTCCAACAATGCTTCTGTACGCTGCGCCATTGCCGCCAAGGCAAAAAAAGCGCAGCAGGAAAAGATAAGTATTGTCTTTCTCATTCTTCTTTAAAAGATTTTGTTAATATAATTATTTAAAAGCATCCATTATCACAGTGGGGCGGCCGTCTTCAGTGAATGCCCCCAGCCGATATTGGTTCGGCCTGCATTCCGGTTCCCAGTAGAACACACCCTTGCAGCGTCCACCGGTATTCTCCTTGCACTCTTTCAGGATACGTGCCAGTTGGCGTTTCCCTTCTGCCAGCACGGAAGCACTTGCCAGATTCCCTTTGTCGTCGGCACACTCCATGCCGGTTTCCACCACCATCACGTCACAGTTGTATTTCCGGGCCACACTATTAATATTGGCAATACACTCGGTGATAGTTCTATCAGCTGTATATTCCTTGTGCTCAAGCATCGTCCAGTAAGGATAGAGCGACATGCCTATCATATCCCACTTACCGCCATTGGCTTTCAGTTCATTAAAGAACCAGGTATACAATTCGTTGTCATATCCATTGTCCAGATGGACGATGACAATGGCATCGTCGAAGACGGACTTTACCGCATCGTATCCTACATTGATAAAAGCAGCCAGGTTGGCAAAGTTCTTACGGTATTTCACTTTCTCGGAAGTGCTGTTGGAACCCTTTACATCACATTCCCTCACATCATAGGACGCACCACTCAATGCAGCATCTTCATCCCAGAGCATCCCCGGACGGATTTCATTGCCTACCTGAATCCACTTAGGAGTAACTCCTGCCGTTTTCAGCGCATTAAGTACATCGGCAGTATGGTCGGCGACGGCTTTCTTCAAGTCGGCCAAGTTCAGTCCTTTCCATGCAGCAGGCTTATGCTGCTGTCCAGGGTCGGCCCACCAGTCACTGTAATGGAAGTCTACCATTACGTCCATGCCCAGCTCTGCGGCACGCTTGGCTTTCGTCACCAAATCGGCCGTATTGCACCAGTTATCGTGTTCTTTGGGATTGACCCATACTCTGAGTCGAACTGCATTCAAGCCCAAATCCTTCATCAGCTGGAAACAATCGGTCTCCACACCGGAGGTATTGTAAAATTTCATACCCTTATGTTCCATCTCCGTCACCCAACTGATGTCGGCACCTTTAGCAAAGTCTGTAGCCAGAGGTTCCTCCTTATCGGGAAGTCCACCAGCATTGGGGTCTGTCTCATTATTGCTGCTGCATGCAAATACTGCAAAGGCAATACAAAAAAAGAAAGTCAAAAACTTCATGTGTTTCATGGCGTTATCATCATTAATTGCGTACTGCAAATATAAGCATTTAGGGAATATAGAACTATATATCACCTTAATTTGTCAAAATACGGGTATCTGCAATCGTTTGCACAAACTTACAACCCGATAAACCTCAACGGATAAGCACAATTTACCTTATTACGTTATTTTTGCAATCGGATTAGGGAAGTTTACCTTATCTTTGTCCTCAAAACTATACCATGAATAAACCGCAGATTACCATCAAGGATATTGCCCGGGCGCTGAATGTCTCCCCCTCCACTGTGTCGAGGGCGCTGAAAGACAATCCGGACATCAGCAAGGAAACACGTGACCTTGTCCATGCCTATGCGCGCGAGCATAACTACAAGCCCAACGTACTTGCCGTAAATCTCCGCGCAAGCCGCAGCAATACCATCGGCGTCATTGTCCCCCAACTGGTACACCACTTCTTTTCCTGCGTATTGAGCGGAATTGAGAAAGCAGCGGCGGATGCCGGATATAATATCATAGTGGCGCAGAGCAGCGAATCGTACGAGCAGGAAGTGAAGATTGTGCATTCTTTCCTTGCCGCCCGTGTCTGCGGAGTCATCGCTTCACTTGCCAAGGACACTTCCCAATACGACCATTACCAGGAGCTGCTGAACAACGATATTCCCATTGTCTTTTACGACCGTATATGTACGGGGCTGAAAACCGAGCGAGTGGTGGTGGACGACTATGCCGGCTCCTTTGCAGCCGTGGAATACATGATACAGACCGGATGCAAGCGTATCCTTTTCTATGGTGCGGCTCCCCACCTAGAGATTACCAAGAATCGCCGGAACGGCTACCTGGATGCCATGAAGAAGTATAAAATTCCGGTGGACGACAGCATGATTCTGTTGTGCGACACCCGTGAACGCGCCATCTCCATCACTCCCGACCTGCTGGAAAGCGAAAACCGCCCTGACGGTTTCTTTGCCATCAACGACGAGACAGCTTCGGGCATACTGTATGCCTGCAAACTGGTCGGCGTAAAAGTTCCCGATGAAGTATCCATCTGCGGATTCACCGACGGAGCCATTGCCCAAAGCACCGACCCGAAGCTGACTACCGTGGAGCAGCATGGCGAGGAAGTAGGTAAAAGCGCTTTCAGCATTCTGACCGGAAAGCTGGAGGGAGAAGAGAAAAGCAACAACAAGATAGTACGTACCAATCTGGTGATAAGAGGAACTACGAAATAATAAAACATATTAAACCATCATGAAAGTAAAACCCGATTTAAGTTTCTGGAAGCTGTGGAACATCAGCTTTGGTTTTTTCGGCGTACAGATTGCATATGCTTTGCAGAGTGCAAACATCAGCCGTATCTTTTCCACTTTGGGTGCAGACCCGCATAATTTGAGTTATTTCTGGATATTACCGCCGTTGGCAGGTATCATTGTACAACCCATCGTGGGAGCCGCCAGTGACAAGACCTGGACACGCTTCGGGCGGCGCATCCCTTATCTGTTTATAGGTTCGTTGGTGGCCGTACTCGTCATGTGCCTGCTACCCAATGCCGGAAGCTTCGGCATGGCAGTAAGTACAGCCATGATTTTCGGACTGGTATCGCTGATGTTCCTCGACACCTCCATCAATATGGCCATGCAACCCTTCAAAATGATGGTGGGCGACATGGTGAATGAGAAACAAAAAGGACTCGCCTACTCCATCCAGAGTTTTCTCTGCAATGCAGGCAGCCTGGTGGGATATCTCTTCCCGTTCATCTTTGCATGGATTGGCATCAGCAATACAGCTCCCCAAGGAGTAATCCCCGACTCGGTGATTTACTCATTCTACATCGGAGCGGCCATCCTTATCTTCTGCGTCATCTACACTTCGGTCAAAGTAAAAGAGATGCCGCCTGCCGAATATGCAGAGTATCACGGCATCACCGAAGAAGAGGAACATGAAAAGACCAACATGCTGAAGCTGCTCATCAAGGCTCCGAAAGCATTCTGGACTATCGGACTGGTACAGTTCTTCTGCTGGTTTGCTTTTATGTTCATGTGGACCTATACCAACGGCAGCATCGCTGCCAATGCTTTTGATGCTCCTACAGTAGAGCACCTGGTAGATGGTGTCACCAAAGTGGTACTCGACACCAAGAGCCTGCAATATCAGAATGCCGCCGACTGGGTAGGCGTACTGTTTGCCGTACAAGCCATCGGCTCTGTGCTTTGGGCCATCTGCATACCGATGTTCAAGGACCGTCGCCGGGTCTACTCACTCAGCCTTGTTCTGGGAGGTATAGGTTTCATTTCCACCTACTTCATACACGACCCTTATATGCTCTTCATTTCCTTCTTGCTGATAGGTTGTGCATGGGCTGCCATGCTGGCACTGCCGTTCACCATCCTGACCAACGCACTGAGCGGAGGACACATGGGTACTTATCTGGGACTTTTCAACGGTACTATCTGTATCCCGCAGATTATAGCAGCTGCTTTGGGCGGCACCATCCTTGCCTTGTTTACTCCCCAAGGAGGACTGCCTCCTGAAATCAATATGCTTGTGCTGGCAGGAATCATGCTGATAATCGGCGCCGCCTGCGTATACCTCATCAAAGAGAACCAAGGAGAAAAAAGCAAGTAAGCACACGCCTCCGAAACATAACACACAAAGAACCGAGACCGGCACACCGTACAAAGGACAGCCGTTATCTTTGTAATAAAGACATGAATCATACCGTATGATTACCATAATCATATCGTATGATTCATGCTTTCATACCGTATGATTGTTACCTCTTCTTCTGACCGTACATAGCATCTGTTATTGACGAGCCTACCAGCCCTCCGGCAAGAAAGCAGGTAAAAAAAAGCCTACCGCACGTTTGTTTTTTTCCTTTCCATTTCTTCTTTATTTCCGCATATTGCTTAACTTTACGGCGATAACTACAGAAAACACGTCGCCATGAAGAAATACCTCAAGACCGATGAATGGAACATCATCGAAGACCAATTCCACCCCGACCGTCAACGGATGTCGGAAAGTATATTCAGTCTCGGAAACGGACGTTTCGGGCAACGGGGGTATTTTGAGGAGCCTTACAGCAGTGACAGTTACCGTGGTTCATTTGTGGCCGGCATCACTTTCCTGGACAAAACCCGCGTAGGATGGTGGAAGAACGGATTTCCACCATATTACACCCGTATACCCAAGGCTGCCGACTGGAGCCGCATCAACCTGCGCCTCATCGATGAGGAACTCGATTTGGCAGGCTGGGATGTCAACAGCTTCAACCGCCGCCTGGATATGAAGGAAGGTATCTCCTACCGGGACATGGAGGTGACGTCTCCTCGCGGAAACCAGCTCCGCATCCATGTAGAGCATATCACAAATATGGCAAGACCCAACCTCTGTCTCATCAAGTACAGCGTGTCTTCCATCAACTATACCGGCAGAATCTCACTCGTGCCCATCCTTGACGGGAATATAGTAGACGATGCCGATCTGCCAAACCTGAAAATATGGAACATACTGCGTTCCGGTTCTACCAGCAGCTGTGCCTATCTCTGGACACAGACCCGCCGGGAAGATGCACAAGTGTGCTACGCCATGACTTACCAATTCTTCAAAAACAACAAGGAAACCACTGCCAACCCCATACGGATAGAAAAGGAAAAGCAGACCGGTTTCAGCGTAGGTGCCGACGTGAAACCCGGAGACAACGTGACACTCATCAAATACACCGCCATCGCTTCTTCTCTCTACCACGAACGGAGTGAATTGGTGGAACACTCCGTGGCCGAGGCACGCGAAGCCAAGAGCATAGGCTGGAATACGCTGGTAGAAGAGCATCGAAGGGCCTGGCAGGAAATCTGGGACGAAACGGATGTCGTCATCGAAGGGGATCCGGAAGCGCAACAAGGTATCCGGTACAACATATTCCAGCTGTATCAGACTTACCGGGGAGATGATCCGCGCCTAAACATCGGCCCCAAAGGATTCACCGGAGAAAAATATGGCGGAAATACTTATTGGAACACGGAACTGTGTTGTGTACCGTTTTTTCTGCTCTCCACTCCCAAAGAGATTGCAAAGAACTTGCTGGCATATCGGTACAACCAGCTTCCCAAAGCCATCGAAAACGCCCGTAAACTGGGTTTCAAGGACGGTGCAGCGTTGTTTCCGCAGGTAACCAACAATGGAGAGGAATGCCACAGTGAATGGGAAATAACCTTCGAGGAAATCCACCGTAACAATATCATTGTCTATGCCATCGTTCAGCATGCAGCGCTGACGGGCAATATGGACTATATCGCTAAATATGGCCTGGAAGTAATGATTGCCGTCAGCCGTTTCTGGAGCCAACGGGTATCCTTCTCCCAACCCAAACAGAAATATGTCATACTGGGGGTTACCGGCCCGGATGAATACGAAAACAATGTGGACAACAACTGGTACACTAACTATTCCTGTATACAGTGCCTCAAGATGACCCTCCGTTTTCTGGAAATGGTGGCACAGCAATATCCGGATGAATATGCCCACATACGCCGCATCACCAATCTCGACCAAGTGAAGGAAAGTGCCCGGTGGAGAGACATCATCGAACACATGTATCTGCCGGAAGACAAGGAACGGGGTATTTTTATCCAAAATGACGGCTATATGGATAAAGTACTGGAAAGTACAGATAACATTCCTGCCGAAGAACGCCCCATCAACCAACATTGGTCATGGGACCGCATTCTGCGCTCTTGCTACATCAAGCAGAGCGACGTGTTGCTCGGACTTTACCTCTATTATTTCTATTTCGACACGGAAACCGTCCGCCGCAATTTCGAGTTCTATGAGCCGATGACCGTACACGAATCCTCCCTTTCTCCCCACATCCATTCCATCCTGGCTGCACGCATCGGCAAAGTGGAAAAAGCTTACCAGCTTTTCCTGCATGCCACGCGGCTTGACCTGGACGACTACAACAACGAAGCGGACCAAGGTCTGCACATAACCAGTATGCCCGGCAGCTGGCTGGCCATTGTACGCGGATTTGCAGGTATGCAGGTGCTGAAGGAGACGTTGTGTTTCTCCCCTGTCATACCGCAAAAATGGGACAGCTATTCATTCAAGGTGAATTATCTGAAAAACACACTTCACATACGGGTAGGAAAAGAAATCGAAATCTCGCTTACAGCAGGCAGCAAAGTGGACATACAAGTCTACGGACACCCATATACGCTGGAACGGGGGACGGAATTGAAAATTAATATGCCAATGTGCCAATGACCTGCGGCGTGATAGCGCAGCATAAACATTGCGCAGCCAATTAGCACATTGGCACATTAAATCATCATTTATCCTATAACCGGGAGAACATTTGGTTGTTTTCCCGGTTTTATGTTTTTATATATACCTGAACGAATAACTATATACTTGTTTACCAATGAAAAAAATGTTTCTTTTCGCCCTGGTCATGGCGTTGCTCATCACGTCGTGCGGGCAAAAACAAAAGGGTAGCAATACCCTTATCCGACCGGTGAAGACTGCGCAAATCAGTTCACAGTCGGTTATCCGCAAAGACTTCTCCGGAATAGTGGAAGCCGTGGAATATGTGAGACTTGCCTTCCGCGTCAGCGGACAAATCATCAGCCTCCCGGTTGTAGAGGGACAGCGGGTAAAAAAGGGGCAACTGATTGCCGCCATCGACCCACGCGACATCTCCCTGCAATATGCAGCCGACAAGGCTGCCTACGAAACAGCTGCCGCACAAGTGGAACGTAACAAACGGCTGCTTGGCCGCCAGGCTATCTCCGTGCAGGAATACGAAATCAGCGTAGCCAACTATCAGAAAGCAAAATCCACTTACGAGTTGTCCGGCAACAATATGCGGGATACGCGGCTGACAGCCCCTTTCGAGGGTTCCATCGAAAAACGGCTGGTAGAGAACTATCAGCGTGTCAATGCAGGAGAAGGGGTTGTACAGCTGGTAAATACACAGAAGCTACGAATCAAGTTCACCGTACCGGATGATTATCTCTATCTGCTCCGTGCCAAGGACGTAAAGTTCAAGGTGGTGTTCGACAGTTACCCTGCAGAGGCTTTCGATGCCAGACTGGAAGAGTATCTTGACATCTCCACAGCAGGGACGGGTATTCCAGTGACAATAACAATTGACGACCCGCACTTTGACCGTACACGTTATGACGTAAAACCGGGATTCACATGCAAAATAAAGCTGGCATCGGATGTCGCTCCCTTTCTGGAAGAAAAGCTGATGAATGTACCGTTA
>OHAB01001259.1_pt1 | contig 16194 bp, 14 predicted proteins | sample 1577031 | NCBI WGS metagenome assembly OHAB01 (sample SAMEA3541477, study PRJEB24748) | human gut metagenome | biome: human gut; feature: human-associated habitat; material: faeces | place: China | collected 2012 | reverse complement strand
AACCCTCTCCCTGTGGGAGAGGGTTGGGGGGAGGGCATCAGCGCGCACATTCATCACATTAACCCCTTAACTCACCTAAACACCATGCCAACACCAACCATCATCAAAACACTCGCCACCCACCGCGAAAAACCGTTTGTCAGCGTCGTCACGCCAACCTGGAACCGCAGCGCATTCCTGCCGTACCTGCTTTATATGTACCGCTATCAGGACTACCCGGCAGACCGCCGCGAACTCATCATCCTCGACGATTCCCCGCAAAGCCATCAACACATCATCGACCGCCTGACCAATGGCACACCGGAAGCCTTCAACATCCGCTACATCCATCACCCGGAAAAACTGCCGCTGGGCAAAAAACGCAATATGCTCAACGAACTGGCGCGCGGCGAATACATCCTCTGCATGGACGATGACGACTACTACCCGGCAGATAAAATCTCTTACACCATCGCCATGATGCAAAAAAACCGGGCGCTCATCTCCGGTTCCGACCAGATCCCCATCTGGTACAGCCACATCAATCGCATCTTTCAAAGCCGCAGCTTCGGCCCGCATAACATCCTCAACGGCACCTTTTGCTATCACCGTAACTACCTGAAAAAGCACCGCTACGATGACGATTGCAATTTAGGCGAAGAGAAAAGTTTCACCGACAATTTCAGCGCTAACCCGCTACAACTGCCCGGCGAGCGCACGATTTTGTGTATCTCGCACAGCCACAACACCTTTGATAAAGACTTTATTCTCGGGGCCAGCACGCCAGTAAACGCGGCGCTTACGGATATCGTCCGCGATCCGCTGCTGCGCAATGCTTATCTGAGTCTGCATAACGCCACTCATCACCAGGCGATCAACCATCAGGCGATCGATCAGGTCGTATTGATCAATCTGGATAAACGCCCGGATCGCTTACAACAGATCCGTGAAGAACTGGCACTGCTGCATATTCCGCCCGAGAAAATCACCCGCCTTGCCGCCTGTGAAGATGAAAACGGTCAACGGGGCCGCCGCCTGTCGCACTTGCAGGCGCTGCGCCTGGCGCAACAGCACGGCTGGCAAAACTACCTGCTGCTGGAAGATGACGCGGTTATTCTCAAACAGGAGAAACATATTCAGGTGCTGAACACGCTGCTGGCGAGCCTGGCGAAAATTCCCTGGCAGGTGATGATCCTCGGCGGCGAAATTTCGCAGGGAACGATGCTAAAAAGTTTGCCGGGGCTGGTGCACGCGCGGGACTGCCGCAAAGTGTGCGCTTATCTGGTGAACCGCCGCTACTACCCGCAACTGGCACAGCAGATGAGCAACGATGAGCACTCGCTGGAAGAGTGCTGGCAGCCGCTGCTACGCGCCGACAAATGGCTGGCCTGTTACCCGAGCCTTTGTTACCAACGACCGGGCTTTAGTGATATCGAGAAAAAAGTCACCGACAACATTAGTCACTATTTCAACAAGTTACCCGTAGTTACAAAACCATCCGCATTCCCCATCGCCAACACCATCGGCTTTTTTATGGAAACCTCATTCCACTACTCGCTGTATCGCCCAATCATCACCGCTCTACAGGCGCAGGGGCAGAGCTGCACACTGGTGATCAATGACCGCGTGTTTAAACCGTTTCTGGATGAAATGCTGGAGACGCTAAAAAGCATCGACGATCCGCAGCTTAAAGGAATGCGCTTATCTGAAATGCAGGCACACGGTCAGCGGGTGAAATGCCTGGTCAGCCCCTACCACACGCCCGCGCTCAATGGCCTGGCAGCGGTGAACGTTCGCGCCATGTACGGCTTAGCCAAAGAGACGTGGAACCACGCCGACTGGAACCGTTTTTATCAGCGCATTTTGTGTTACAGCCACTACAGCCAGCGGGCGCTGGCGCATTTCGGCAATGCAAAAGCAGTCGGCAACCCGCGCTTCGACGCCTGGCATAACGGCACGTTTGACCGCATTCTGCCAGAAAATATTCAACCCGATTCCCGTAAACCTACGGTGCTCTACGCCCCCACGTTTGGCGCATTAAGCTCCCTGCCCCACTGGGCAGAAAAATTGGGCCGCTTGAGCGGTGATGTGAACCTGATTTGCAAACTGCACCACGGCACCAGCTCACGCCCGGAAGAAGCCGCATCGCTGAACCTGGCACGCAGGTATTTAAAACAGCGCACCGACTCCGCCCGCCACACGCTGGCGCTGCTGGCAAAGGCCGATTACGTACTCACCGATAACAGCGGCTTTATTTTCGATGCTATCCACGTTGATAAGCGGGTAATCCTGCTCGACTTTCCGGGCATGACGGAACTGCTCGACGGCGAGAAAAGTTATTCCACACCGGAGAGCGCCGACCAGCGAATCCGCGAAATATTACCGGTAGCTCATGATATGGCTGAGCTGCGTTACTTATTGTCAGAGGCGTTTGACTGGGGGGCGGTACAGGCACAGCTTACTGAGATTCGTCATCACTATTGCGATGCGTTTATGGATGGCAAGGCGGGAGAACGGGCGGCGATGGTGATTGTGGAGGCACTAGGGTAAAACGCGCAAGTGCCTGATGCACTTCGCTTATCAGGCCTACGCGACCTTGCAATGTATTGAATTTGTAAGGATTTGTAGGCCGGTTAAGGCGTTTACGCCGCATCCGGCACGAACAACGCACTTAACTACCCTCTGATTTCAAACTCATCGCTTTATGACTGGTGAATCGGTAAAAGTCGTAGATTGTGGGGGAGCGATCTTTATGAATTCTGAAAAAACCTGAATCTTGCTAAACATATTGCTTATCATAAATATAGGTTACACACTATAACAATTATTGCGTAATTTAACATTTTGTTAAAATTGATAGGGCATAAACGATAACATGACTTATGATAAAAAAGTAACTTCCGGTACAACAAGCCAGAAACAAAACAACATTGTCACTCAAAAAATATCTCGCCCAAAGGAATTGTTTCTATTATTTTGGGTTGATGAGTCCGGTGATAGCCGACGTTCTATTTTTGAAGAAGCATGTCTGACGCGTTATTTCAACATCCTTTACTCCCCCGAGTATAAAAAAGAAACACAGATAGTTTACCATTTATCAATTAACACATTTAATCAAATCAAAGAAATATTAGAAATCTTTATAAACAAGAATGGAGGTATAACCAAAGCAAAAGTTAAAGAAGTCAGTTTATTCTCACATGGGGGGCCAATTCATGGTCCTACAACCTCAGACTCTGTAAATACACCTTCCGTGCCTAAATACCCACAACAAATGGACATAATCGGAGGATGGGATTCAATTGATTTTAACTGGTCAAATAACGCTATGTTTGTTATGTATGGTTGTCGCACTAGTTATGCAAGTGATGATTCAGGACAAGGTTTTGCCAGTAAATTATCCCTATTAGATAATTTTAAGGACGTTAATGTCTGGGGACAAACAGAAAGTACTTATCCATCTTATTTCCCAGATATTAGGACAACTTCGATTATGAGGTCAATAAATATAGGTTGGTCTTTTTCACCAACATACATGGTTGCCAGTTCTGAAGGTCAAGGATGGGATGCCTTATTTCCGGATGATAAAAATCCACTAAAGTCTCTCCCTATGCAGTGTTATAATAATGGGAAATTGATTTTAACCTGCGATCAAAGCAGTTTTAATGATCACCGGAAGAATAAATCAAATGATTAGTATTATATTGAGAAGCTTGATTCTATTATTCATGATAATAGTGTATCCAGATTATAATAAAAACCTACCTGCCTTTGAAGTATATGGGGAAAATGACATACTTAAGGATATGGTTATTAATATGAAAACTTATAGTAACCATAGTAAGAAAAACTCTTCCCCAACAACTATAGTGCAAACCATCCTTTTTAAAGGGAATATACAGCAAGTTTTTGAAAGCAACGATATGGGTGCAGCGAGCTTCTTTTTTTCTTATAATAACAAGGTTGAAACGCTGGTAACAGACGCTTTCTTTTTGAATAGAAAATTAGACAAACTGCATGATGCAAATATTTTTGAAGTTATAAAGCATGGGGAAAATATCGTTATTAGATATTACAAATGCAAAATTGAATATATGAAAAAAGAAAAATCTATCGAAATAGAGATATCAACAAACAAAAACAGTTATTTTAGCAAAAATGGAATAAAACAAAAAGACACAAATAAATATAACACATATTTCTTCAATTACTTTGAGGCTCAAAAATAAATTTTATTTTGTCATGCTTTCCCCCTAATCACCTCAATAATCCCCGTCGTCGACACCGACGGCGTGCGGGGGAAATACACCACCTCACAAATATACGCGAAGCTGTCAAACTTCCCTGCCCAGTCATCACCCATCACCAAAATATCCGCACTGTACCCCCGCAAATACTCCGCTTTCTGCTCCAGCGATTCCTCCAGAAATACGCCATCCACGCACGCCAGCCCGGCGATGATCGACATGCGGTCATCCTGAGGGTAAACCGGTGCTCTGCCCTTTTTGGCGATATTTAAGGCGTCGGACGATACGCCGACCAGCAGCCGTTCGCCCAGCGTGAGGGCGCGTTGTAAAAGGCGCAGATGACCGACATGAAACACATCGAAGGTGCCGAAGGTGATGACCGTTTTCATGGCTACTCCGCTAACTTATGCCGCAGCCAGCACTGGACGGCGATGTCATCCACCGCTTTTTGCGCTTTCGCCGTGGCACTTTCTTGCTGCTCGCGGCGTTTGTCGTCCAGCGTCAGGGCCACCACTTTCTCTTCGCACGCCGCCGCCGTGAGGTTTTTCTGCATTCGCGTGGCTTTGATGCTAGCTAGCGTTTTTTCCTGCTCCTGCCAGGCGATCACCTTGCGCAGCGTACCTTTGTAACCGCTGACGTTTTTCAGCGATTCCACCGACGCTGCCGCGCCCGCAGATGTTTTCTCCACCAGGTAGCCTAATGCTTTGATATTGTTGTCATAACCCGCACAAATCTGTTTTTGCTTTGCCAGCTCGACGGTTTTGTCTTTGACCGATTTATCCCGCAGGCGCTGCAACTGCGCCAGGGTGTCGATGATTTGTCGCATGGTTACTGTTCTGCCTTTTTGACGCCAGGAAAGAGAATTTGCAGGCGGCTTTGCACCAGTTCCAGGGAGGCGGGTTCGCGCATCTCCTGGCGCAAAAAACGCTCGATAGCCGGGAACATTTTTACCGCTTTGTCGACGCTGGCGTCGGCACCTGCCACGTAGCCGCCGAGCGGGATCAGCGGTTTGATCTCCATATACGCGGCGTAGTTTTGCTTTAACGCACGGGCGGATTGCTGATGTTCCAGGCTGGTCACCTGATTCATGCAACGGCTGATCGACTGGCCGATATCAATAGCTGGATAGTGCCCCGCTTCCGCCAGTTTGCGGGTTAATACGATATGCCCGTCCAGCACCGCACGGGCGCAGTCGACAATCGGATCTTGCTGATCGTCGCCTTCCGCCAACACGGTGTAGATGGCGGTCATCGATCCCGCGCTTTCGCTGTTGCCTGCGCTCTCGACCAGTTTGGGGATCATGCCGAATGCCGACGGCGGATAGCCTTTGGTGGCGGGCGGTTCGCCGAGCGAGAGAGCTATTTCCCGCTGGGCCATCGCGTAACGGGTCAGGGAATCCACCAGCAGTAAAACGTGATGCCCGCGGTCGCGAAACCAGGCAGCGATGGAGTGGCACAGTTCGGTGGCTTTCAGGCGCATCAGCGGCGATTCATCGGCGGGCGCGACGACGACGATAGACTTTGCCAGCCCGTCCGCGCCCAGCGAGTGGTCGATAAACTCTTTTACTTCGCGCCCGCGTTCGCCAATCAACCCGACCACCACAATGTCGGCTTTGGTCTGGCGGGTGATCATCCCCAGTAGCACGCTTTTCCCGACGCCGCTGCCCGCCATCAGCCCGACACGCTGGCCTTTGCCGATGGTCAGCAGGCCGTTGATTGCTTTCACGCCCACGTCCAGCGGTTCGTCCACCGAACGACGGGTTAAGGGATTAACCGACGGCGGCAGCGGCGGCAGAAGGTCGTTGCCGTTCAGGCGGCCTTTGCCATCCAGCGGTTCGCCGAGGCCGTTAACCACGCGGCCTAACCAGCTTTCGCCAATCAGGATGTCGTGGGCTTTTTCTTCCGGGAAGACGCGCGCCCCCGCCATCAGGCCGACCGGCTGTTTAAACGGCATTAAGTAGGTGATATCGCGATTAAAGCCTACGGCCTGCGCGTCGATAAGCGTGTGGTTGGCGCTTTCGATGCGACACAGCTGCCCGGTCATTAGCGGGCAGCCGACGCTCTCCAGCAGGATGCCATTAAGGCGCACCAGCCGCCCGGCGACGCGGGCCAGCGGGATCGACTCCAGCGAGCGCAGGGCGTTATCGAAAGCAGAAAAATCACTCACCCTGTGACTCCGGCGTCAGCGTCTCTTGCAGCGCGGTCATGCATTGTTCAAGGCGATGCTCACAGCCGATATCCAGTTCAGATTTGTCGGTAATCACTCGGCATTCCCCCGGCGGCAGATCCGGCGAAGGCGTCAGCCCCCATTCGCTGACTTTTTCCGGCACCGCGTCGCGCAGGCGGTTAAACTCTTCCGTACTCAGCATCACTTGCAGGGTCTCCGGCATCGTCGGGAAGGCCGCCAGCGCCTCTTCCACCAGCGCCAGTAACTGCGTCGGTTGCAGCGCCAGTTCGCAGCGGATCACCTGACGGGTGACTTTCTCCACCAGTTGCAGCAAATCTTCCCGCTGTTTACGTTCAATATGCGCGAGGAAGTCGTTCACTTTACCGGTGATGGCTTCCAGCGGCTGCGCCGCCTCAATAAACTGTTTGCGCCCTTCCTGCTGCCCGGCGAGGCTGCCTTCGGTGTAACCCTGGCGTCGCCCCTCGGCAAAACCTTGCTGATGACCTTCGCTAAAGCCCTGCTCCTGACCTTCGGTCATTCCCTGAGCAAAGCCTTTTTGCAGCCCTTCCTGAAAACCGTCCATCAACTGGCGCTGGTAATCGGCGGCGCTAATGCTGGCGGTGAGCGGTTCTCCGCTCACCGCACGCTGGCGCGGCGGAAAACGGTGCAGGCGATAGCGCCCGCGCAGTGTTTCAATGGTCATGGTTACTCCGCCGTCTGTTCCGCAAAGAGCTGTAGCTGAATTTCGCCCGCCTCTTCCAGTTCACGGGCAATGCCCATGATTTCGCGGCGGATCTGTTCGATACGGCTGACCGGCACCGGCCCCAGACGCGCGGTGATCGCTTCCAGTTGCTGCGCCTGACGTTTTGGCATTACCGCGTAAATCGAGCGGCGCAACAGGGCTTCGGTACCTTTCAGCGCCACCGCCCAGTCTTCCATCGGTACTTCATCGAGCAGGCGTCGGCGTACTTCTTCGTTCTGGCGGCTGAGGATAAAGAAGTCGTACATCTCATCCTGGAGCTGCTCCAGCACGTCTTCGTCGCGCTCGCGCATCTGGTCGAGGATCACCTGCTGGTTGCCCTGGAAGCGGTTGACGATATCCGCCGCCTGTTTTATGCCTTTCACCTTCGAACCGTGTTCCGAAAGCACCGACAGGCCGCGTTCGATCAGCCTGTCCAGTTCATCCACCACGTCGCGGTTGACGTCGTTGAGTTTCGCCACCCGATAGAGAATTTCGTTTTGCACCGATTCATTGAGATACGAGAGCACCGCTGCCGAGATTTCCGGCGTCAGAAACGCGAGGAACACCGCCTGCAATTGCAGATGTTCTTCGGAGATCAGCATCGCCAGCTGGCGTGGTTCCACCCATTGCAGGCGCGCCATCCGCGAGCGGATCTCATCGCCGTAGATGCCGTTGATCACGCTGCTGGCGATCTCGGTGCCTAGCGCTTTGTTGAGAATGCCCTGCAACATAGATCGCGACGCGCCGTTGATCCCGCTCTGTTCGCGGAACTCATCAAAGAAGTTGTTGATCACTTTGCGCGCCATGCTGGTTTTGACACCGGAAAGCCGCGCCATGTTTTCGCTCAGGCGCACCACTTCTTCGCGGCTGAGTTTTTGCATCACCGTCGCCGCCGCTTCTTCGCCAAGGCACAGTAGCAGGATCGCCGCCTGTTCCAGGTAGCTGTTGCTCTTATTTGTTGTCAATTCGCTCATTGCTGGTGATCCATTGTCTGAGAACTTCGGCTACGCGATCGGTGTCGCTCATGGCCAGTTTTTGCAGGAACTCGAGTTTTACTTCGAGGCCGGAACTCTGCGAAGGCAGGCTGTCATCGCCGGGTAGCGACGGCAGATCGACGTTTTTGCGCTCCTCTTCCGGCATGGCGATCCACGGTTCGCTGACGGCTTCCGGTTCTGGTGTGATAACCGGTGCACGTACCGCCGTCAGCCGTTTCATTACCGGGCGCACCACAAAGAACAGCAACAACAGCGCCAGCAGGCCGCAGCCAATCAGCCGCACCCAGGCCAGCACGCTGTCGTCTTTCCACAGCGGAATAATTGGTTCGACCGGCACCGCCTGCGGCACAAAGTTAAGCAGCGATAAGGTGAGATTGTCACCGCGCTGGACGTCGATCCCGGCGGCATTGTTCAGCAACGCGGTCAGTTGCGTGGTCTGCTCCGGCTTCCAGTTTTTCAGCGCCGGAGCGTTTTGATTGAGCACCACCGCCACGTTAAGGCGTTTCACCGCAAAGCCGGGATGCTGAATATGCTGGACGCTGCGGTCGTAAGAGTAATCGCGCTTGCTTTCGCTGTGTTTGGATAACGCTTCCGGCGAGCGGTTTTCTTCCGTACCGTTGGTCATCTGATTCGCTGCAATCGGCGGGCGGTTGCTAAGCGAACCGGGCACGCCCATCGCCACCTGATTGGTGTCGCTGTCCAGCACGCTCTCTTCGCGGTTTATTTTCGGTGCGTCGCCGTAGTGTTCCTGGGTTTCGTCGATGGTGCTGAGATCGAGATCCGGCATCACGCTGACGCGGTAATTCTCCGTGCCAACCAGCGAATCCAGCACGTTCGCCACGCTGGCGCGGGTTTTGTCCTGGATATCTTTGAGGATCTGATCGCGTTTACGGGTAGCGGCAGAGACTGCCTCGCCCGCGCCAATGCCGTCGGTCAGTAGATTTCCCGCTTGATCGACCACGCTGACTTTGCTGGCCTGTAGCCCCGGAATACTGCCGGACACCAGATGCACAATGGCGTTCACCTGGTCCATATTCAGCTTCGCGCCATAATGCAGACGCACCACCACCGAGGCACTGTTTTGCGGCGCATCGCTGACCACAAACGAGCTTTCTTCGTTGAGCGCCAGATGCACCCGCGCACTCTCCACCGCGTCCAGCGACATAATGCTCTGCGCCAGCTCCCCTTCGAGGCTGCGTTTATAGCGCACGTTCTGCACGAACTGACTGCTGCCGAGCACTTCGTCTTTGTCCATGAGCTCGTAGCCGCTGGGCAATATCGCCTGCACGCCTTTCGCGGCAAGGGTCATGCGCGTTTTCGACAGTTCGTCTTCCGGCACCAGAATCTGCCCGCTTTGCGGGTCGATGCGGTAGGTGAGCTTTTCGCCGTCCAGCACGGTGACAATTTGCGACACGGGCAGATTTTCCTGGCGTCCGTAGAGCGAGACGTAGCCGCGATTCCCCGTCCACAGCACGCTGACGATAATCGCCGTTGCCGCAACGGCAAGCCCCACTCCCGCCATCAACGCCCAGCGTTTGTTATCTGCAAGACGCAGTCGAAACGCCGGAAACGCCTGGGTTAACTTCTTTATTTGTGCATTCATAGGGTTAGATCGACATACTCATCAGATCGTTAAATCCGGTGGCGATTTTGTTGCGCACCTGCACCAGCGCGGAGAACGAGAGCGACGCCTGCTGGCTGGCGATCATCGCCCCGGCGAGGTCATCACTTTTGCCCGTGTCGACAGCCGTTTGCTGCTGCTCCGCCACCTGCTGGAACTGGTCAACGTGACCGAGTGCGCCGGACATAATGCGATTAAACGACACGTCCGGGTCGGTGGAACTGAAGGTCATGGCGGGTAGCACCGGTGCCTGGGCGTTGGCCTGCATCCGCTGCACGTCCTGCATGATTTGCGCCTGCATGGTGCTGTTGATTGTGGTAATGCTCATTTTTAACTTCCGGGTCAGGAGAAAACTTCGATACCGTGCTTGCGCATGGAGGCCAGTCGATAGCGCAGTGCGCGCGGGGTAATGCCTAACAGGTCGGCAATTTTGCTGCGGTTGCCCTGATATTTACGCATCAGGTCGGCGATATATTGATACTGGGCGCTACGTCCGGCCTGGCCTAAATCGCTGGTTTCCGCAACAGATACGGAGGGCTGAACAGGCCATTGCAGTTCGCTGCGGTCGGCAACGTCCGTTTCCGGCAGGCCTAAGGCATCCGGGTAAATTACGCCGTCGCGGTTTAAAATCATTCCCCGCTGAATGGCGTTCTCCAGCTGGCGCACGTTGCCGGGCCAGCGGTAATTGAGCAGCGCCCGGCGGGTAGATTCTGAAAGGGTGATATTTTTCACCAGCACCGTGGAGTATTTTTTAATAAATGACTCGGCCAGCGGAATAATATCGTTCAGACGTTCACGCAGCGGCGGCATGGTAATAGGAATCACCGCCAGACGATAATAGAGATCTTCACGAAAACGCCCGGTGGCAACTTCCTGTTCAAGGTTTTTATTGGTGCAGGCAATCAGGCGGAAATTGAGTTTAATTTGTCGGTTGCTGCCTAATCGCTCAACCTGCTGTTCCTGCAATACGCGTAATATTTTGGCCTGTAATGCCAGCGGCATATCGCCAATTTCATCGAGCAATAAGGTGCCGTTATTCGCCAGTTCCATTTTTCCTGGCACGCTGGCAATTGCGCCGGTAAATGCACCTTTGTCGTAGCCAAATAAGGTAGATTCCAGCATATTTTCCGGGATCGCCGCGCAGTTCACGCCGACATAGGGTGCGCTTTCATTTTCACCAAAGGCTACGGTGTGAATATATTTCGCCACGCATTCTTTGCCCGCGCCGGTTTCGCCCTGAATGAGCACCGGCACGTTAAAGGCGGCGACACGCTTTGCCAGAGTAAAAGCGTTAATGCTGGAAGCGGCAGTTGCAATAAGTTCAGACATAGGGTGAACGATATAAGTAGCGACAGAAAACAGGATGTTCTGAAGCGTATCACCGGCGGGATTAACAAGTTCGAATTAAACGATAATAAAAATATTATTTGTTGATAAACAATGAGTTAGAACCGTAGGCCGGATAAGGCGTTTACGCCGCCATCCGGCAATTGTGCACCGATGCCTGATGCGACGCTGCGCCTCTTATCAGGCCTACAATTCGTGCAATGTTTTATGACGATGCCCGATATCTCGCCCTTTAATAATTTAATTATTTTTTCATCCTATTAATAATTTGCCCCTTTCACTCCCCCTCTATTTAATACCTCACCTTGTGTCACTGCCGGATTTGCGTGCACAAAATCGCCCATACCATTACAGCAGAGAAAGTAAGCCATGCTGAAGTACAGTAAAACGCCAGGCATCTTTAAATTAGAAGGTAATCGGCTCGGACGCCCCTACCATCGCCTGCCGACCCTGTTTACGGGGAATTTTGACGTGATTGATTCGCATCTGGGCAGCTACTTTCTCAAAAAGCATCGCAGCAATATCACCTTAAAAAAGATTGGCTGCGAAATGGATATTATTAATAAAAACGCCGAACTGATGGTTTCCCAGGTCGGGCATCTGGCGTTTGATATTGATCGCTCCTTATTGTTAATGCTGCTGGGCAATTTTTATGGTCTGGAGTCCTCTCTTGAAGAGGCGAAAGCGCATAACGGGCTGCCGACCAAAACCGAAACTCGTTTAAAAAACCGACTCGCGCTGGATATCTGCACGCTGATATTTAATCTGCAAACCTCCGGTATTGCGCTGAAATTAAAGCTGGACAGCAGCACGGTAATTACCCACTGGGCGTATCAATTAACCTTTACCCTTGCGGGCGATGAAGAGAGCAGTTTTCGTATTTTGCTCGACGACGCCCACACCGATTTTATTTTGAATCTGATCCGCCACAGCGAGCACAGTAAACCGCAGCAGGTGGCGAAATCCGTTAATAAACCGGCCCTGATTAAAGAAATCATCCGCTCCCTGCCGCTGACCCTGAACGTCAAAATCGCCGAGCTATCGATGAATGTCGCCGATCTGGCGCAGATAAAAGCCGGGGATATTTTACCCATCTCGCTGGGAGAAACGTTCCCGGTGGCGATTGGGCAATCTGAATTATTTAGCGCCCTGATTGTGGAAGACAAAGACAAACTGTTTTTGTCGGAGCTGGCGGGCAAGAATGAGAATAGCCATGAGTAAACAAGACGATATTTTAGCCGGGGATTTTGGCCTCGCCGATGAAGATGAAGTTGCGCCTGTCACGAAATCCGCCGACGCCGAAACGCTGGTCACCCGCCTGGAAGACCGCTTTTCCGACTCGATGACGCTGCTGAAACGCATTCCGGTGACCTTAACGCTGGAAGTGTCGTCGGTGGAAATTATGTTAGCCGACCTGCTTAACATCGACGACGACACGGTGATTGAGCTGGATAAGCTCGCCGGGGAGCCGCTGGATATCAAAGTGAACAATATCCTGCTGGGCAAAGCGGAAGTGGTGGTGGTCAACGAGAAGTACGGCCTGCGCGTGCTGGAGTTTAACACCCGCGATATCAACGACCTGGCACCATGAAACGCCGCACTCAACTGGCGCTGGGCCTTGGGCTGCTGGCGCTTGCGCCGCTGGCGTTGGCCCAGGGTGGCGATATTGCGCTACTTAACGTGGTGACCCACGGCAACACTCAGGAGTACAGCGTCAAAATTCAGGTACTGATTCTGATGACCCTCGTCGGTTTGCTGCCGACGATGGTGCTGATGATGACCTGCTTTACGCGCTTTATTATCGTGCTGTCGCTGCTGCGCCAGGCGCTGGGGCTGCAACAAACGCCGCCGAACCGCATTCTGATTGGTATTGCGCTTTCCCTCACCCTGCTGGTAATGCGCCCCATCTGGCTCAATATTTACGACCACGCGGTGGTGCCGTTCGAAAACGATCGGATTACCCTGACCGATGCGTTAAGCACCGCCGCGACGCCGCTAAAACGCTTTATGCTGGCGCAGACCGACAAAAAAGCGATGGCGCAAATCATGACCATCGGCGGCGCGAAGGGCAATGCCGCCGACCAGGATCTCTCCATCGTGGTGCCCGCCTATGTACTGAGCGAGCTGAAAACCGCTTTCCAGATTGGCTTTATGATTTACATCCCGTTTCTGGTTATCGACCTGATTGTCGCCAGCGTACTGATGGCGATGGGGATGATGATGCTGTCGCCGCTGATTGTTTCGCTGCCCTTTAAACTGATGCTGTTTGTGCTGATTGACGGCTGGTCGCTGACCATCGGCACGCTCACCACCAGCATTCGCGGGCTGGGGCTGGGCTGATTATGTTGACCGTAGACGTAGCCGCCGACATTGTCGCCAGCGGCATTAAAGTAGTGATTTTGCTGGTTTCGGTACTGGTGGTGCCAAGCCTGCTGGTCGGCCTGCTGGTGAGCGTGTTCCAGGCGGTGACGCAGATTAACGAACAGACCCTGAGCTTTTTGCCAAGGCTGATTGTCACGCTGGTGGTGCTGGGCGTGTGCGGCAAATGGATGATTATCCAGTTGCATGATCTCTGCATTCATCTGTTTAGTCAGGCCGCCCTGCTGGTGCATTAAGATGCGCACAAGCGACGTTACGCAACTGACGGATTTGGCGCTGGGGCTGTGGTTTCCCTTCGTGCGCATTATGGCGTTTCTGCGCTATGTGCCGGTGCTGGATAACAACGCCCTGACCGTGCGCGTGCGGATTATTTTGTCGCTGGCGCTGGCAATCATCATCACGCCGTTGATCCCCCATCCCATTCCCCACGACCTGCTTTCGCTCAATAGCCTGATCCTGACGGTGGAGCAAATTTTATGGGGCATGTTATTCGGATTGATGTTTCAGTTTCTGTTTCTGGCGCTGCAACTCGCCGGGCAAATTCTCTCGTTCAATATGGGGATGAGCATGGCGGTGATGAACGACCCAAGCAGCGGCGCATCGACCACCGTGCTGGCGGAGTTAATTAACGTCTATGCGATCCTGCTGTTTTTTGCCATGGACGGGCATCTGCTGCTGGTAAGCGTGCTGTATAAGGGTTTCACCTACTGGCCGATTGGCAACGCGCTGCATCCGCAAACCCTGCGCACCATCGCGCTGGCCTTTAGCTGGGTGCTGGCATCCGCATCGCTACTGGCGCTGCCGACCACTTTTATCATGCTGATTGTGCAGGGCTGCTTTGGCCTGCTTAACCGCATTGCGCCGCCGCTGAACCTCTTTTCGCTCGGCTTTCCCATCAACATGCTGGCAGGGCTGGTTTGCTTCGCCACCCTGCTCTACAACCTGCCGGCTCACTATCTGCATCTGGCGAATTTTGTCCTGCAACAACTCGACGCGCTGAAAGGTCACTATGGCGGATAGCAGCAGCGAAGAAAAAACAGAGAAACCCTCGGCGCAAAAGCTGCGTAAAGCGCGTGAAGAGGGGCAACTGCCGCGCTCGAAGGATATGGGGCTGGCGGCGAGCCTGTTTGCGGCGTTTGTGGTGATCTCCAGCAGCTTCCCGTGGTATGCCGATTTTGTGCGCGAGAGTTTTATCAGCGTGCATCAGTACGCGCAGGAGATTAATAACCCGGATGTGATCGGCCAGTTTCTGCGCCATCACCTGTTAATTCTCGGCAAGTTTATTCTCACCTTGCTGCCGATGCCCGCCGCCGCACTGCTCTCTTCGCTGGTGCCCGGCGGCTGGCTGTTCTTACCGAAAAAAATCCTCCCGGATTTCAGCAAAATCAGTCCGTTAAAAGGGATTGGGCGGCTGTTTTCCAGTGAACATCTGGCGGAAACGGGAAAGATGACGGCGAAGTCGGTGGTGGTGCTGGTGATGCTGTGGATTAGCCTGCGCAATAACTTTGCCGCCTTCCTCGGCCTGCAAGCGCTGCCGTTCAAACTGGCGATGAATGAGGGTTTGTCGCTCTACGCCAGCGTGATGCGCAACTTTGTCATCCTGTTTATCTTCTTTGCGCTTATCGACGTGCCGCTGGCGAAAGCCCTGTTTACCAAAGGGCTGAAGATGACCAAGCAGGAGCTGAAAGAAGAGTACAAAAATCAGGAAGGCAAGCCGGAAGTGAAGGCGCGCGTGCGACGGCTGCAACGGCAGCTGGCGATGGGGCAAATCCGCAAAGTGGTGCCGAAAGCCAACGTGGTGATCACCAACCCGACCCACTACGCCGTGGCGTTGCAGTATGACCAGTCTCGCGCCGCCGCGCCGTTTGTGGTGGCAAAAGGCACCGATGAAATCGCCCTCTATATTCGCCAGGTCGCCGCTGAGAATCAGGTGGAAGTGGTCGAGTTCCCGCGGCTGGCGCGCTCGGTTTACTACACCACGCAGGTGAACCAACAAATTCCGTTTCAGCTTTACCGGGCCATCGCCCACGTTCTGACCTACGTCCTACAAATGAAACACTGGCGCGAGGGCGCACAGCCGCGCCCGGCTCTGAACAGACATATTTCCATTCCCAAAGAGGTGCTTAAACTGGATGGCGAAAACAACTAAATCGTTCCTCGCGCTGCTGCGCGGCGGTAATCTCGGCGTACCGCTGGTTATACTTTGTATTCTGGCGATGGTTATTCTGCCGCTGCCGCCTGCGCTGCTGGATATTCTGTTCACCTTCAACATTGTGCTGGCGGTGATGGTGCTGCTGGTGGCGGTGTCGGCGAAACGACCGCTGGAATTCAGCCTGTTCCCGACCATTTTGCTGATCACCACTTTAATGCGCCTGACGCTTAACGTTGCTTCTACGCGCGTGGTGCTGCTGCACGGGCATCTCGGCGCAGGCGCGGCGGGTAAGGTGATTGAGTCATTTGGTCAGGTGGTGATTGGCGGCAACTTTGTCGTCGGCTTTGTGGTGTTTATCATCCTGATGATCATCAACTTTATCGTCGTCACCAAAGGGGCCGAGCGTATTTCCGAGGTTTCTGCCCGCTTTACCCTGGACGCGATGCCCGGCAAGCAGATGGCGATTGACGCCGATCTTAACGCCGGGTTGATCAATCAGGCGCAGGCGCAGACCCGGCGTAAAGATGTTGCCAGCGAGGCCGATTTCTACGGCGCGATGGACGGGG
>OHAB01001234.1_pt1 | contig 16597 bp, 10 predicted proteins | sample 1577031 | NCBI WGS metagenome assembly OHAB01 (sample SAMEA3541477, study PRJEB24748) | human gut metagenome | biome: human gut; feature: human-associated habitat; material: faeces | place: China | collected 2012 | reverse complement strand
TGTAGCTAGCGTTCATCCTGAGCCAGGATCAAACTCTTCATTGTAAAAGTATTGTTAGTCAGCATAAAGCTGATTTTTGCTCTGTTCAGGATGCCGTACAATTTATTGACTTCATTAATACCTTACGTCTCATGCATATTACTATATATATAAGACAAGTATTGACGGTTCTATTTTTTTCTTGTACTACTTGTATTGTTTATCAATATTTCAAAGAACTTGCTGCTTTCGTTTTAAAAGCGGGTGCAAAGGTAAGAGGTTTTATTTTAACTACCAAATGTTTTCGGAAGTTTTTTTCGCTTTTCTTTTTCTATCGTTTCTCAGACTCTCTTAGCGAAAGGGAAAGAAGGTAAAGAAGAAAAACAAAACGACTTTTCTTTGCGAATCGGACTGCAAAGATAAGAACTTTTAGCTTTATCTTCCAAACTTTATCGGAAGTTTTTTTGTTCTTATTTTTAAGCAGACCCTTGCTTTTACACTAAGTCAATTTATCAAGGCTTTCTTCTCTTGGAAAGCGGGTGCAAAAGTAGCCCCTTTTCAAATATGCTCCAAACTTAAATCACTCTTTTTTTGAATTATTTTTGAGGATAGAAGCTAAAGTGTTGAATCATAAGGATGTTGTAGAACATGTTTTTCTTGGATGGAGGAGGAACAGAGGAAAGGAGTGCACATTATTATATTCACACGCGCGTTAGGCAGGCGAGCGCGGGCGTATGCACAAGGGAAAGGAAGAGGAAATACAGGAAAGGTGAAGAAGATGCGCAAAGGAAACCAGAACGGGAATCCAAAGAAAAGAAAAAAAGGACGGAGGAAAAGGGGATTGAAAGACTGAAAAGGAAGAAGGCAGGAAGAAGGGGAAATCGTAGCAAGGGAGGAAAATACGAAAAAAAGGGTAGAGACAGGAGTCTTTTAAAGTTCTACACTCTTGGAAAAAGAAAAAACTATGCCATCCGCAACAATTGGATTAACATTCTTAGGGGGACTTTTTAGTCAACCCCTACTTACGTGTCAGCCAGGCTCTCTATGAAAATAAAAAACTATAATTTGCTGTCATCTGTCACGTTGTCGGGTGTAATTGATTGAATATGAATAATTAATGAGGTGACAGAAGTAGGTGACGGCAGTGTGACGGCAAATTTTGCTGTCACACTGCCTTGTTTTCAATGGTTACTTATGGGCTGTTGGTTGGGCTATACAGAGCTTTTTAGTTTCTCCCGCTTGAAACTTTTGTTTCTCATGCTTGGAACTAAAGTTTCATCGGCTTGAAACTTTAGTTCCAAAGCCGTGAAACCAAAGTTTCGGACGCTTGAAAACAGTGGTTCCAGCCTATGGAATGAATGAAACAAGGCAGGAAACTGATGCCTTACTTATATGATTCAATTAACTTGACCGCACCAACTGTTCGATTAACCTGCTCTTCCAAGAAACAATAAATCATTTATCACTCAAAAACAGCGGAGTTATCAACTATTAAAGGATGATTTATCAATTATTAATGTCTGAAATATCAATCGTTAAGAATTGACACCTCAGACATTAATACACTGTAAATCAAATGACAACATCAAACAAATGACAGATAATGATACATGGAAGAGTGAGAGCAAACACTTGCTCTCATAACTGCTACCACACTTGCTGCCATACCTGAAACTAAGATGAATAAAGGCATACAGACAATCTGTTAGGGCATGAGAGCAAAAGTCGCGTTGAATTACTGTGGAGAAATAAATATAGACGGCTATCATATTAAGCAAAAAACGGTCAAAAAGAGCAGGAAATAAATGATAGTACATAAGATACCTATTCCGATCCCCATGATTTTTGTTTTAACTGTAATATCAACAGAATCTATTTGCTTGATTTTGAATAACTTTCTTTCTACCACAAAGAATACTGTAGAGTACAAAAGTGGAAGAATATAAAAGACTACTGGATTTAACTCTATAAAAATGGCATAAAACGGAAACATAGCTCTAAAAAAGACCATAAACACCAATGCCTGCGTTAAAATCCAATATAACTTTTTATTTTTCCAATAACTGATTCCTGTCAGTATAACAATTATCCAGAAAAATGCCGGACAAAATACATTCTCTTTGTACTTACAAAAATCAGCAAGTCCCCCATACATTGCATCAGCTTCGGCCATAGAATACAAAGTACGATAGTCATGAATCTCCAAACAGAGAAAAATGATTCCTGCAATAATCTCTATAAAAGGAATCAATTTTAGTATATTCTTTTTAACTGGAGACCGCTCTTTCATGTATCAAATTATTTTTCAAACAAATATAGTTTTTATTAATTGAAAAAACAAATACATAATTATAGATACAGGCAAATAAAGATTGGGCATTCCCGAGCAAAATCCACCTTCAGTTGTTATTCAAAGACAAGGATATTTTATACTATAAAAAGTCAATGTCATGGAAAAAAACATTTTTAAGTTAGATAATGAACAGCTCAAAGCGATTGTATGCTCATTTCGGGATAAAACAGAAGAAGGGTTAAAAACGGAAAATGCAGAGATACAATGCATTCCTACTTTCATTGCTCCAAAAACAACCCATATTAAAGGAAAGTCACTGGTACTTGACCTGGGAGGAACCAATTATCGGGTGGCAATCGTAGATTTCGACAAAGCAACACCAACCGTTCACCCGAACAATGGCTGGAAAAAAGACATGTCAATTATGAAGTCCGTCGGATATACCCGCGAAGAGTTATTCAAAGAACTCGCCGATATGATTATAGGAATCAAACGTGAGGAAGAAATGCCTATCGGTTATTGTTTTTCTTATCCGGCCGAGTCCGTACCGGGTGGAGACGCCAAACTGTTACGCTGGACAAAAGGAGTAGATATTAAAGAAATGGTTGGAGAATTTATCGGAAAACCTTTACTCGACTATCTGAATGAAAGAAACAAAATTAAGTTTACAGGCATCAAGGTAGTAAACGATACTATAGCCAGTTTATTCGCCGGTCTCACAGATAATAGTTATGATGCATATATCGGCCTCATCGTAGGGACAGGAACCAATATGGCAACTTTTATCCCTGCCGATAAAATTGAAAAACTGGATCAGTCATGCAATGCACATGGATTGATTCCTGTCAATTTGGAATCAGGCAATTTCCATCCGCCCTTTCTGACTGCGGTAGATGATACCGTTGACGCTATTTCCGGTAATCCGGGAAAGCAACGTTTTGAGAAAGCGGTATCCGGTATGTATCTGGGAGACATACTGAAAACAGCCTTTCCGCTGGAAGAGTTCGAAGAGAAATTCGACGCACAGAAACTGACTTCCATTATGAATTACCCGGACATCTACAAGGATGTATATGTACAGGTAGCACAATGGATTTATGGCAGATCCGCACAATTGGTTGCCGCCTCACTTACGGGGCTTATCATGTTACTGAAATCCTATAATAAGGATATACGAAAGGTTTGCCTGGTAGCCGAAGGCAGCCTTTTCTGGAGTGAAAACAGGAAGGATAAAAACTATAACATTCTCGTTATGGAAAAACTGAGAGAACTCCTTCAATTATTCGGCCTGAAAGATATTGAAGTGGATATAAAAAGTATGAATAACGCAAACCTGATAGGGACAGGCATTGCGGCATTATCATAATATACTCCCGTCACTGCCGGCATCCTCACAATTCTATGAGGCATTTTAATGTAGCGGATTCATCAATAAACTTTTCTTAAAGTTTATGATGAATCACGACTACATTTAAAAAATCATAGACAAACACAAAGACTGGTAAAACCAAGTCATAAAACCGATGTTGCTACAACCGTGTTTACCTCATTTAAAGAAATGTCCGCCCGATATTATTTATTATAAGGAATCACACTTAAACTATAATTACCATCAGGCAACAAATCCGAATCAAATTCTATTTCAATATCTTTAGACTCTCCTTTCAACAATGTGAAATAATTATCGTTCATCAAAGCAGGTAATATACGCTCACCATCAGAAGAGCGAATAGCCTGTACGTGAACAGCAAAAGCGACTGATGATCCCACATTTTCGATCTTTGCTTTAATCACTTTCTTACCATTACTATCCACTAAGCTTGATGTTGTGCGCAATTTGGCTTTCGGCAAATTATTCAATGCTTTATAATCTCCCGGTTTATTGGAACGCCAATAAAAGTTATCAGAAAGCAGTTGCCCGTTTTCATCGTTCAGTTCCAACTTGATGAAATGCACAGGAGTCAAATCCGTTGGCTTCTTTTTTCTACCATATAATTCAAATTCATAAAGTGAATATCCCCACATAGTAGCCTGTTTCAACCCTTGCATTTTCACATAACGAGTACAAACAGGTTTTATCTTAATCTCTTCGACACCGCCTTTAGAGTCCTCATTGATATAAATTTCTTTCCAGTTTATTGCATCATCCGAAATCAACAGTTTATAAGCTTTTGCATGAGCAGCCTCCCAGTTCAATATGACAGAGGCTATTTCAGTAGGTTCACCCAGATCAACATAAATCCATTCTTCATCACGGGGTTCACTCGCCCAACGACTGCCATCACTGGCATCAATCGCGGCACTTGGCTCTCCGGCATCTGCCGAAATGGAGGAAGCAACCGCTTTCTTACCGAAAGCAAGGTTGTCTGTTGTAAAATTCAGATGGAAACAATAGGAATCCTTATTAGCGGCGGCATCCAAAACTACAGACTGGCTATAACGCCCCATTTCTTTCCCATCCAGATTATAGACTTTACCTGTAGCCGTAAGTCCTTTCTGCTCTTTCAAAGTGGTATTGATCACTTTTACACTATTATCAGCATAACTCCACTGAATATGAACCGGTTCACACGCCTTTCTGATTCCCCAGTAAGCCCCCGTCAAGTCATAATAATAATCATAGGTTTGCCATACCAATGAAGGATAAGCCGACTGCCCCATCCAAGTCAATATGCCGGAAGCATCTTCCCAAATATGATGTTGAAAGCCTTCGTACATCGCTTTATTCACCTCAACATTCACTAATTGAGCTTTCCGGCAAAAATCTTCAATACCTTTCGCTTTACCATAATTGAACTCTACGGTAGAGAAATATTTGTCGGGACTGGCGTTCCCCGCCGAATTGCCAAAGAAATGCTTGTCCCACATTTCATTACGTGGCCACCAATCTTTTTCGGGCATAAATTTCTTAAAGCTATCGAAAGTAGTAAAGACAGCTGTACCTATTTCTGTACGGAATCCCCATCCTTTGGTTATATTGGCACCATATCCATAAGGGGCTTTGGTAAAATACCAGTTAGGATGAGAGTTAGTCCAAGGTCCACTCCCGGAAAGGCCGTCACTATGGGAATTGGCATGATAGGCCCGATCACCCCCATCGTATGTTCTAACGTCTTCCTCCAGCCACTTATTAAGAGGCGGTAACGGATACCCCTCATTATCACCACACCACACTGCAATACAAGCATGATTACGCAAACGCTTGATCTTTTCCACTGCATTCATATTGAAAGCAAAAACATCATCCGGAAGATTCGAATTTGAATTTAACCAGAAGTCGTCCCACACCATAATGCCGTATTTATCGCAAGCTTCATAAAACTCATCATCCGTAACCGAACCGATCCAATTGCGTATCATATTAAAATGCATCTCATTGTGAAGTTTCAATTTAAGATCATATTCTTCACCCCGACAACGCAACATATATTCGCTCATTCCCCAGTTTCCTCCTTTTACATAAACAGGTTCACCATTTATTTTAAGATGAAGCACACCGTCAACCAGCTCGGAACCGTATTCACGAATACCAAATGTAATATTCTGTTTATCAGAAGCCTTACCATTCACCATATAAGTCAGTTCGCAGGTATAAAGATTCGGCTGTCCGTAACCATTAGGCCACCACAAAGCAGGATTCTGAATTATAAATTGACTGAACTTGCTATCATCCAGAAGAAAAGTCCGCTGTTTGCCTGCCTCAATTACCAAATCTTCGGTAAATTCAATGTTGCCCGGCTGAATGATACCTTTCAACACTCCTTTCTGCTCTATATCTGTATGATTCCGTAGTTCCAACTGCAAGCTTAAAACCGCTTTGTTTTTAGAAGGAACTTTCGAACGTATCCAAGGATCGACGATAGACACTTCGCCGGTTTTTGTCAAATAGACGTCGTCAGTAATACCAGTCAAAAGACCGGGAACATAAGGCATCCAATCCCAGCCGGCACATGACATATAAGTAGGACTTGCATAATTGGGAACCGGAGTGCCTACCCAATGCACAAGGACGGCAAGCACATTCTTACCGTTTTTTGACAGCAAATCGGTTATATCGAAATTCCCCCGATGCATAAATCCATCAAGCAACCCGAGACGCGTCCCATTAAAAAATATTTCTCCTTTACGGTTAACCCCTTCAAAATTTAGCCATACCCTTTCTCCGTTTTCCACCTCCGGCGAATTAAACTCTGTACGATACCAGAAGTTACGGTCATATTTTGCTTTATCGACTTTATACGCATTATCAGCAAAATTCGGATCAGGCTCCAGTCCTTCTAATACATACGAACCAAACACCGTTCCCGGCACAGTTGCTTTGACCCAATCCCTCGTGTCATATCGGGTAGTCATCATATCAGAAGGATGCTCAATTTCTGCCTGAGCTTTCACTTTCCATATCGTCAGATTTCCATCACTATTCAATGAAATTTTTACTTTTTGTGCATGAACGGTGATACCAGTAAATAATAAAACAAGTAACAGTGTAGTCTTCCAAATATTCATATCTTCTATTTCTTTTTCACATTACAGATCAGTATATGAACGATTAATCGCTCATATACCCCTAAAAAAGAAATCAGATAGTCATATTATTATATTTTGTATTCCTCTATCTTCCTGTACAAAGTGGTAAGACCGATCTTCAGCAAGCGGGCAGTTTCCGTCTTGTTGCCTTTCGTATATTCCAGGACGCGGGCAATATGCCTTCGTTCCATAGCAGCCAGTTCAAAACTACCGATATTATCATCCGAACATTCATAATGAGTATTCTGAATCTCCAACGGAAGATCGCACACATCCAGATGCCCGCCTTCGCAGACAATCAGACTCCGTTCTATCACATTCCGCAATTCACGGATATTTCCTTTCCAGGGTTGCTGTTCCAACGCATGAAGAAAAGCAGGAGTCATCTCATTGACCGTATACGAAAGTTTCTCGGAAAAGCTCTTTGCAAAGGCAGTGGCAAGAATTCTGATATCACCGGTACGTTCGCGAAGTGCCGGCAGATGTACCTGAAATACCGAAAGACGATAAAACAGGTCTTCACGGAAACGTCCCGCTTTGATTTCCTCTGTCAGATTGCGGTTGGTAGCAGCAATAATACGAACATTCACGTGCGTCGGTTTCGTATCTCCTATCTTTATATATTCGCCTGTTTCGAGAATACGCAGCAATTTGGCCTGTAGTTCAAAAGCCATTTCTCCGATTTCATCCAAAAAGATCGTACCGTTGTTGGCTTCTTCGAAGAGTCCTTTCTTGTCCTTCAAAGCTCCGGTGAAGGACCCGGCTTTATGCCCGAACATTTCACTCTCCAGCAGTTCCTTACTGAAAGACGAACAGTTCACGGCAACAAAGCTCTGTTTGCTCCGCTTACTATTATAATGTATGGCTTGTGCAAATACTTCTTTTCCGGTCCCCGTTTCTCCGGTCAACAACACCGGAACATCAGTCACCGAAACCTTCTGTGCCAGCATAACAGCTTCTTTCAGCACTTTCGATTCTCCCAGAATGGAATCAAAAGAATATAGCTGACTGACTTTCTTTTCCAGTTTCTCTAACCGGACATTCATCTTAGCCTTCTCAACGGCACGACTGATCAGAGGGATAATCTTATTATTATCGTCCCCTTTGGTTATATAATCAAATGCACCGTTCTTGATTGCCTGCACTCCGTCGGGTATATTACCGTGAGCGGTAAGAAGAATGACTTCCACATTCGGAGCTGTCTTTTTAATGTTCAACACCAGATCGACCCCGTTTCCATCGGGAAGAAAGACATCACACAAAGCCACATCCGGCTGTTGAATTTCCAACTGCCTGATAGCTGCCTTGCAATCACCTGCCTGACACACCTCATAACCCTCCAGTCCGAGCATACGAGCCAACAGGCTACGAATCTGAACCTCATCGTCAATGATAAGAATTTTACTCATAATTAATTTATAAAAAATGAAGAAAGACAAACAGGGTGCGCAAATATAAGTCTTTTTTCTATGATCCGAGAACAATTCTCCCTACTTTATTGTTATTTCCATAGGAAACTATTTACGCAACAAACTTATGAAGATCATTATTATTGGAGGCGTTGCCGGAGGAGCTACCACTGCTGCCCGGATCAGACGCACAAACGAAGCAGCTGAAATCATCCTTTTAGAAAAAGGAAAGTATATCTCTTATGCCAATTGCGGACTGCCGTATTACATCGGAGGCGTGATCAAAGAACGGGAAAAACTGTTTGTACAGACGCCCGAAGCATTTTCTACGCGCTTTCGTGTAGACGTACGAACTGAAAATGAAGTAATCTTCATCGACCGGAAGAGAAAAACAGTAACGGTAAGACAAAGTAGCGGAGACACTTACGAGGAAAGCTACGACAAATTACTGATATCGACCGGAGCCTCCCCTGTACGTCCTCCCCTGCCGGGAATCGACCTGAACGGAATCTTCACACTCAGGAATGTAGCCGACACAGACCGAATCAAAGAATATATCAACAGTCATGCTCCCCGAAAGGCTGTTGTCATCGGAGCCGGATTTATCGGGCTGGAAATGGCAGAGAACCTGCACGCACAAGGAGCTAAAGTTTCTATTGTGGAAATGGGCAATCAAGTGATGGCTCCCATCGACTTCTCCATGGCATCCCTTGTACACCAGCATTTGATGGACAAAGGAGTGAACCTGTATCTGGAGCAGGCAGTAGCCTCTTTTGAAAGAGACGGAAAAGGATTGAAAGTCATCTTCAAGAACGGACAGTCCATCTCTGCCGACATCGTTATACTTTCCATCGGCGTACGTCCGGAAACGACACTGGCACGTGCCGCAGAGCTGAAGATCGGCGAAGCCGGAGGAATCGCCGTCAACGACTACCTGCAAACGTCGGACGAATCGATTTACGCCATCGGTGACGCTATCGAATTCCGCCACCCGATCACCGGAAAACCGTGGCTCAATTACCTTGCTGGTCCCGCCAATCGTCAGGGACGAATTGTCGCAGACAACATTCAGGGAGCACACATCCCTTATGAAGGAGCCATCGGAACTTCCATTGCAAAAGTATTCGACATGACTGTTGCTTCTACCGGATTACCCGGCAAACGATTGCGGCAGGCAGAAATCAATTATATGTCTTCGACCATCCATCCGTCCTCTCACGCAGGATATTACCCGGATGCCATGCCGATGAGTATTAAAATCACTTTCGACCCGAAGACAGGTAAACTGTACGGCGGACAGATCGTCGGCTATGACGGTGCAGACAAACGAATTGACGAAATCGCGCTTGTCATCAAGCATGAAGGTACGATCTATGATCTGATGAAAGTGGAGCAGGCTTACGCCCCTCCGTTCTCTTCTGCCAAAGATCCGGTAGCCGTTGCAGGATACGTAGCCGAAAACATCATAACTGGGAAAGTACAACCCGTCTATTGGAGACAGTTGAGGGATATCGAGATGGAAAACAATTTCCTACTGGATGTACGTACTCCTGACGAATTCTCGCTCAATACACTGCCGGGTGCAGTGAACATTCCGCTGGACGAACTGCGTGACCGGCTGGATGAACTGCCGAAAGACAAGATGATCTATACATTCTGTGCCGTCGGACTCAGAGGATACCTTGCTTATCGCATTCTGGTACAGCATGGATTTGAAAAGGTACGCAACCTTTCCGGAGGATTGAAAACATACCACGCTGCCGCAGCACCCATCATCCTGAGAGAAGAAAGTGAGAACGAAGTACCTGCACAACCGAACGCAAACATACAACAGCCGGCAGATGCGCAACCTCAAAAGACAGTTTCACCAGTTGAAGCAGTGAAGACAATCCGTGTAGACGCTTGCGGACTGCAATGTCCGGGGCCGATTCTGAAAATGAAAAAGACAATGGATTCGTTGGTTTCCGGCGACCGGGTAGAAATTACCTCAACCGATCCGGGATTCCCGCGTGATGCTGCCGCATGGTGCAACTCGACAGGAAATCAGTTGATTTCCAAAGAAACAGCAGGAGGAAAATCTGTAGTAGTGATCGAAAAGGGCGAACCTAAATCCTGCAATATTGTTACCTCCTGTGAAGGCAAAGGAAAAACTTTCATCATGTTCAGTGATGATTTAGACAAAGCTTTAGCTACCTTTGTGCTCGCTAATGGCGCAGCTGCCACCGGACAAAAGGTAACGATCTTTTTCACCTTCTGGGGACTGAACGTTATCAAGAAGCTGCATAAGCCGAACGTCGAAAAAGATATCTTTGGAAAAATGTTCGGCATGATGCTCCCTTCCAGCTCCCGAAAGTTGAAACTCTCTAAAATGAGCATGGGAGGAATAGGAGGAAAAATGATGCGGTACATCATGAACCGGAAAGGAATCGACTCTCTGGAGTCCTTACGCCAACAAGCTCTGGAGAACGGTGTGGAATTTATCGCCTGCCAAATGTCCATGGACGTCATGGGAGTGAAACAGGAAGAACTTCTGGACGAAGTGACAATAGGCGGAGTAGCAACATACATGGAACGGGCGGATAATGCAAATATCAACCTGTTTATATAGAAAAAGAACAAACAAAAAAACAAGTAGCATATGAAGACAATATGTGTAATGCGCGATGTATTCAAAGCAATGGCAAGATTTGAAGATGCATTTGAAAAAGTGTATCAGGTATCATTAAATGAAGCGATGATATTATGTGCCCTGCAAGAAGCCTCGCCCAATAATATGACGGCCACGAGCCTGTCCAAACGAACGGAGCTGACACCCTCGCACGCTTCAAAGATGCTCCGGATTCTGGAAGAAAAAGAACTGATTGTCAGAACACTCGGGGAAGAGGACCGGAGACTGATGCAGTTCCATCTCAGTCAGAGCGGTAAAAAACTAGTCCGACAATTAGCACTTGAAAAAGTGGAAATACCGGAATTACTGAAACCGCTATTCGAATCGGTAGATTCCTAAATCAAGCAGCCCGATACATGTAATATCGGCTTGCAGAAGAATAAAACGGTGAACCGCCTGTTCATATATTACAGGTTGTTCACCGTTTCTCGTTTCGTCATTCTTCAAGCCACCCTCTAAGAAGAGACATCACTTTCTGCTTCTGATCTTCGGACATTGTACCGATGCGTGCAAGATGACTGCCTCCCGGCTCTACAAAAACATGAATATTCTTTTTATTCTTCAGCCATGTTACTCCGGCAGCTGTCCAGGGATCATTCTGACCATAGATAAAAATCATCTTCGGATCGTTCTTCTTCAAGAACCGCACAATCTTATTGCTCAATGTCTTATCGAATTTCATCTTCCGCATATCTTCCGGCAACATCAGTCTTCTCAGATAATCCTTGCTGGTCTTTATAGAAAGGTAAGGTTTAAAAGGAGCGATATCGTATCCATAATACCCCAATTCGCGGGCAGCCTGCACGAAGAAAGAAAGAGTCGGGCTGTCTACTATAAAATAAGAAGGTCCGCTGATTGCCAGCAAATGATCCAGCAGTGTATCGTCAGAAGCCGAGGTTTCCGGTATACTACGGATATCCGTTCCCCATTGCCAGATAGAGAAAGAGTATTCCAGCACACAGAAATCGTATATTTCTTCCAGAGGAGCGCGGAATGTATAGTTCTTTTCAGTACACATTTTTTCAAAACGGGGCAACAAACGAGCCTTTCGCTTCAATACTTCCAACTGGAAATCTTCTATTTTTTTCCTATCGGCTTCCGTACCTACCCGGCGGAGGAAAGGTTCGTGCCGACCGTCTTCACGCGCATAACAAAGAGGAGCAACATAAGGCACGGAAACATCCACATCGTCGGGGAAGAAAACACGGTATAATAAGGAGGTCTGCCCACCCTTGCTGATCCCCGTACTGATCCATTTGCCAGGATATAAAGTCTTGAAAGCGGTTGTCACGGCATGCAAATCCTCGGCAGAATTCTCTGCGGTCAGGTATTGCCAGTCGCACGGTTCGGGAGTGGATTCGAGAAAGTAGCGATGCTCCACAAAGATCATATTGGCATCGAACAATTCAGAAAGTTCTTCCCGATAAGTGGGGCGCAAAGCATACCCTGCCCCATATCCTTCAGTGACAATCACTGTGGGACGGTCATAACCGACGTGTCCCACAATCACACGCTGGCGGAAACTTCCCTTTTCGGGATGTCGATGATCCAGCGGCTGAGTCAGGTACATTACATACTTTTCCGGGAAGCGGCTGGTGTCGAGCGACTTTATTCCGCTGACGGACTTATTTTTTTCGATCTTCTGAATAAACGATTCCTGCGCCGACAATGAGACGGGCGCAACTGCGATCAGCAGCACGATTGAGAACCATACGAAAAGAGGTATCCGAATGTGTTTCATAAGCATTTGAGTGTTAATTTTCTCGCAAAGATAATCATTTGCACGAACCTTTTTACACATTTCTTGTTGTTTGTAACAAAAGCCCCAAGGTACCAGGGCGTGATTTTTATATAACCTAAACATTATAAAAGATATGAAGAAATTAATTCCTATTTTATTGGCGGTCTTTGCACTCGCTTCTTGCGAAAAAGACCCGGACATGGGTAAGCTGGATGACAACTATCTGGTATACACTAACTACGACAAGCAAGCCAACTTCAAAGACTTCAGCACATTCTATCTGGCTGACAAAATCTTGGTTATCTCTGACAGCAAAGAACCGGAATATCTCGAAGGAGAAGGCGCTGAACAAATTCTGGCTGCTTATACAGAAAATATGGAAGCAAAAGGTTATCAACCGGCTGCCGATAAAGAAAGTGCCGATCTTGGTATTCAAGTAAGCTACATCGCAAGTACTTATTATTTCACCGGCTACACACAACCTGAATGGTGGTGGGGATATCCCGGCTACTGGGGACCCAGCTACTGGGGTAACTGGGGCGGATGGTACTATCCGTACGCTGTGACCTACAGCTATAGCACCAACTCATTCATTACAGAAATGGTGAACCTGAAAGCAGATGAAGGTGAAGGCAAAAAACTTCCTGTAGTCTGGACAAGCTATCTGACTGGATTTGAAACAGGCTCTAAAGCTATCAACCGCACTCTTGCTATTGAAGCAGTGAACCAGTCATTCACTCAGTCACCTTATCTTACTAACAAATAAACAATTACAACTGTTATGAAAACAAGAAAGAATATATATTTCAAGGTAGTGGCGCTAGCAGCCATTGCCATCGCCTTTGCCATGCCGGCTAAGGCACAGCTATCAGACAATGGATATGCTAATATAGACTGGCAGTTCAATGTTCCATTGAGCAATAATTTTGCAGACAAAGCCAGCGGTTGGGGTATGAACTTTGAAGGTGGTTATTTCGTTACTCCTAACCTGGGTCTGGGTCTTTTCCTGAACTATCACAGCAACCACGAGTATATTCCTCGCGAAACATTCAAGATAGGTGCAGGTGACGTTACAACTGATCAGCAACACACAATGTTCCAGTTGCCTTTCGGTGCTGCCGCCCGCTACCAATGGAATCGCGGTGGAGCCGTACAACCTTATGTCAGTGCAAAATTAGGTGCTGAATATGCTAAGATCCGTTCCAACTTCAATATGTTGGAAGCCAGAGAAAACAGCTGGGGATTCTACGCTTCTCCTGAAGTAGGTGTCAATGTATTCCCTTGGGTTTACGGACCGGGTCTGCACTTTGCTCTGTACTACAGCTATGGTACCAATAAGGCTGATGTACTGCATTACAGTGTAGACGGACTGAACAACTTCGGTTTCCGACTGGGTGTATCATTCTAAGGCTAAACTCTATCAGAATTACGTTAATAAAAAGAATGCCTCTCTGCTTCCACGAGCAGAGGGGCATTCCATTTTATAGCTTGCCGGAAAAGGAGGGATTACTTTTTCTTCATCGCATCATAAATCGCTTCCTGTATCCTTTCACGAATGTGCAATTGATTCAATTTACGGTTGGTCGCGTCCGGATAAACCCGGTTACTCAAAAAGACATAGACCAACTCATTCACAGGGTCCACCCAAGCACAGGTCCCGGTAAACCCAGTATGACCATACACTTCGGCAGGCACACCGGGAGCACAGTTCCCTTTCTTCGAATCAGTCATATCCGGTTTGTCGAATCCCAAACCGCGCCGACTTATCTTTGAAACTTCTGTAGTAAACAGTTGACAGGTTTCCTTACTCAGATAACGCTGTCCGTCCAACTCCCCTCCATTCAATAACATCTGATAGATACGGGCAACCTCACGGGCTGTGGAAAAAAGTCCGGCATTCCCACCCAATCCACCAAAGAAAGCAGAAGCCTCATCATGAACAAAGCCTTGCAAAGTCTTTTTTCGCAAGAAACGATCTTTATTGGAAGGCACAATCTCCGATTTGGCAAAGCGGCGTAAAGGCAAATAACCCGTGCGCTCCAACCCCATCGGTCCGTAAAATTCACGTTGCAGATAGGCTTCCATCGGCATTTCCGCCAACTGTTCCACCAGCATTCCCAACAGAATAAATCCGATGTCACTATATACATAGCGTTTCTGTCTCAATGGAGTTTCCGCAATTTTCTCTTCTATCACTTTCCTGAATGAACGGTTCAGCCATATACTATCACAGATTTGAACGGTATAATCCCCGGTCCCGACAGACGAGATATATTCTTTTTTAAACTTAAAATCCGGATTCGCCCATGTAGTCGTACCAATCCGTAACAGATGTTTCGCATCCCTACGCGCACTGAATAATCGTCCGTCGTAACTATCCTTGTCTATCACTTCCTGATAGAACGGTATCCAAGATGGCAAACCGGACTGGTGAAGCAGGATTTCCTGAATAGTGATATCTTTCTTGTCTGTACGTTGCAGGAACGGTAAATAATCCGAAATCTTATCGGTAAGGCTGAAACGTCCTTTATCGTAAAGTTTCATAATAGCCAGCAGAGTTCCCGTAGTTTTGGATAAAGAGGCCAAATCGTAAATATCCGTAGATTCAACACGAGGACTGCCCTTTCCCGCATACGTACCGAACGCTTTATCATACATGATATGCCCGTTTCTCAAAACAACTATCTGGCAACCGGGATAGGCTCCCTGCTGAATGCCGTCCAGTGCAATGGCGTCAATCTTTTTCAGAAGAATGGACGAAAGACCATGCTCCTCCGGGATGAAATGTAAAGGCGTTCTCGGTGTAATGGTCACTCCCGCCCCTGTGGGAAACAATCCGCCTATACTTGCCGACAACCTTCCGTCCGCCGTGGCTTTGGCATATAAGATATCAGCCACCTGCCGCTGCACGTCACCATGATGGCTATGCCCCAATATCACGGCTGATGCGCGGGACACCGCACGTTGAATCTGCAACATCATTTTGCCGGGTGTAAAGAACAGATAGATAGCCGGGCTTTTAGGAACAAACTTGGCAAAGAAAGGCTGATAAGCCCCCAATCGTTGTTCACTGACCGCTACTACAATCCGTTTATAAGCAGCCAACGAATCACGCAACTTCTGATTTTCCTGTTCAGTCTGATTGGCACGAAGACGGAAACGGACCAATGAAGTATAACGGGACATCTGACTCGCCAGCGCATTCGTCTCACCCGGTTTTCCAACTTCGAGCAATGCAATCTTCTGTTCCTTGTCCGCGTGCAACGGTAAAATATGGTTCTTATTGTTCAGCACAGTAATCGCCGCCCAATTCAACCGACGGATTAAATCACGTGTCTGAGGAGTGTTAATACGCTGTTCTAAACCGGATACTTGCACAAACGGCTTTTTCTTTAATCCCAGTGCATATTTATAAGTCAGCACCTTACGGCATTTACTCTCAATATCCTCCCGGCTCAACTCCCCTTTTTCAATGGCTTCCAATACGGCGGATATCTCCGCTTTCAGATTACGGGGAGCCAGCACCATATCATTTCCCGCTTTCAATGCTTGCAAACTGACACTTCCATTCCCCGACACCCCTTTCATGGCAAGCGCATCTGTAAATATCAGCCCTCTAAAAGCCAATTCGTCCGTCAGCAAATCATACACTACATTGCGAGACAATGACGATGGGAGTCCGCCCACCGGTTCTATGATGGGCACTTGCAAATGGCCGACCATCATACCGCCCAATCCTGCCCGGATCGCTCTTTTAAAAGGATAAAGTTCTACACTGTCCAACCGCTCGCGAGTGAAAGGAAGCACAGGCAACGCCTTATGCGAATCAATATCCGTATCTCCATGACCGGGAAAATGCTTGCATACAGACAGTACTCCTCCTTCTTCCAGGCCGGATGCGTAGGCGATAACCTTATCTGCCACCTGTATCGGATTTTCTCCGAAAGAACGGGTATTAATCACCGGATTCTTCGGATTGA
>OHAB01001233.1_pt1 | contig 16611 bp, 13 predicted proteins | sample 1577031 | NCBI WGS metagenome assembly OHAB01 (sample SAMEA3541477, study PRJEB24748) | human gut metagenome | biome: human gut; feature: human-associated habitat; material: faeces | place: China | collected 2012 | reverse complement strand
ATTCTCTTTGGTTAGTATGCTCGAATGGGCAGACAAAGGCGCTTTCAGCATCGAAAAGGTAGTAGAGAAGATGTCTCATGCTCCTGCACAAATGTATGAGATACGTAATCGCGGATTTATCCGGAAAGGATATCAGGCGGATCTGGTTTTGGTTCGTCCCGACAGTGCGTGGACTGTTACCACAGACTGCATCCTGAGCAAATGTAAATGGAGCCCGCTGGAAGGTCATACTTTCCACTGGAAAGTAGAAAAAACATTTGTGAACGGTCATCTGTTATATGATAACGGAACCATTGACGAGAATTATCGTGGACAGGAGTTAAGATTCAGATAAACAGCAACTCGTCACTTATAAACATATGATTTTATCTTATAAGATACATAACGTCGCCCCCTACATCAATTGGATTTACTTTTTCCATGCATGGGGATTCCAACCTCGTTTCGCAGCGATCGCCAACATTCACGGTTGCGATGTCTGCCGTGCTTCATGGCTGACTACTTTTCCGGAAGAAGACCGCAACAAGGCTTCCGAAGCTATGCAACTGTTTAAGGAGGCCAACCGGATGCTGGATTTACTTGACAAGGATTATGAAGTGAGAACTATCTTCAAACTTTGCAAAGCAAACTCGGACGGAGATAACCTGGTGATTGAAAAAGAAACCGGTCAATTCCTAGTTTTCCCTTTGCTCCGCCAGCAGACGCCTAAACGGGATGGAAGCCCGTTCCTTTGCCTGAGTGACTTTATCCGCCCTCTTTCTTCTGGCATTCCGGATACAATAGGTGCCTTTGCTTCTTGCATAGATGCAGATATGGAAGGCCTGTACGAGCAGGATCCCTACAAACATTTACTCGTCCAGACTCTTTCCGACCGTCTGGCAGAAGCTGCTACGGAAAAGATGCACGAATATGTACGCAAAGAAGCGTGGGGATACGCCAAAGATGAAAGTCTGTCAATGCCCGATCTGTTGGTCGAGAAATATCAAGGGATTCGCCCTGCCGTAGGCTACCCGTCCCTGCCCGATCAATCCATCAATTTCCTGTTGGACGAACTGCTGGATATGAAACAGATAGGCATCACACTGACCGAGAATGGTGCCATGTACCCTCATGCTTCGGTCTGCGGTCTGATGTTTGCCCATCCGGCTGCCGAATACTTCTCTGTCGGAAAGATAGGAGAAGACCAGCTCGAAGACTATGCCCGCCGTCGGGGAAAAAGTACGGAGGAAATGCGAAAATTCCTGGCTGCCAATCTGCAATAACTTTCGTTTACTTGTGATTTTTCTCCTTTTCGCACGACTAACTAACCAGAAAAGTAACCCATTTAATTCATGAGAGAACGAACAACAGAGGCAACCAACCCTATTGAACAGGAGTTCTTATCGGTCATCCGCGAATATGAACGGGTGATCTACAAGGTATGTTACTTATATACCAATCCTAACGCCCCGCTCAATGACCTCTATCAGGATGTAATACTCAACCTCTGGAAAGCCTATCCCAAGTTCAGAAGAGAATGCAAAATGTCCACATGGATTTACCGCATCGCTCTGAACACGTGTATCAGCTTTTTCCGCAAAGAAAAGAATGTACCGGAAATCGTCACCCTCACCCGCGAAGCGGACTGGATGATAGAAGAACATGACCCGATCCACGAAATGCTGAGGCAACTTTATCAAATGATCAATCAGCTGGGACAACTCGACAAATCAATTATCCTGCTTTATCTTGAAGACAAAAGTTACGAAGATATTGCGGAGATCACCGGACTGACGGTGACCAATGTGGCTACCAAACTGAGCCGTATCAAAGACAAACTAAAAAAAATGAAAAAGGAGTAATCATATATGGAACTGGAAGAACTGAAAAAATCATGGAATGCCCTGGATGAGCACTTAAAAGACAAGGAGCTGATCAAAGAGGAAGAACTTGGCAAACTGATAGGACATGCAGACAAAGGTATCCATGCCATTGCCCGGCTGAATATCAAACTAATCCTGATTTCTTTGCCGGTATTGGTCTTATTCCTGCTGGAAGTCCTGTTGCACGGCAGACTGAATCCGATCTATATCATTATCATTCTATCGTGGATTCCCGCACTCTACTGGGACATCACCACCACCCGTTTTCTACAACAGACGAAAGTGGACGAAATGCCTCTGATAGAGGTGATCAGTCGTGTCAACCGCATCCACCGATGGATGATTCGGGAACGTCTGATTGCTACTGCTTTCCTTCTTATACTGGCAGTACTCTCATTTATTTATTGGCAGATATGGCAATATGGAATAGCCATCATTCTGTTTTTTATCCTGCTTTGGGGAGCTGGGCTGGGGCTGATCTTGTGGATTTATCGCAAGAAATTCCTGAACCGTATTCAGGAAATCAAGAAGAACCTGGACGAACTTAAAATCATAGACAGTTGACCAAAGTCAGATGCTTCGCCTATTTCAACTAAAAATTTAATATCCGTGCTGTTATGTTGCAACGCCTATTTATATTTTTACTTATTTTCCTTATTCTACCGGACATTTATCTGTATCTCAGATTTATCGTTCATCTGACGGCAAAACGCTGGCTGAGAATCCTCTACTGGCTGCCTGCTTTCCTGTTATCCACAGGATTACTTTATCTGGTTTACTTCTCCAATAACGCCTTTGCCGAACGCCATACACAGGCTATTGGATGGTTTTCCATCTTTTTCTTCCTATTTACGGCTCCTAAACTATTGCTGTCTCTCTGCACGATTATCGGGGTACCTTTCCACAAATGGCTACGGTGGCCCCGAACTCCCTTTATCTGTACCGGGCTGACATTAGCCGTGATTTCTATCGTAATGATCATCTACGGGTCTTTTATCGGACGCACGCAGTTTGACGTCAAAGAGGTAACTTATTCCTCGCCCAAGCTTCCATCAGCTTTCGATGGATACCGTATTGTCCAGTTATCAGATATTCACATCGGAAGTTGGCAGGGAAATACTTCCGCTATTCAGAAGTTAGTAAAACTGGTGAATGAGCAACAGGCCGATCTTATTGTCTTTACCGGAGATCTGGTTAATCATCGTGCAGTCGAACTAAATGATTTTCAAGATATACTGTCCGGACTGAAAGCCAAAGATGGAGTCTACTCCATTTTAGGAAATCATGATTACGGCCCTTATTTCCGCTGGAAAAGCCAGCAAGAGCAAGACGATAATCTGAATGATCTCCTGCAAAGACAAGCCGCTATGGGCTGGAAGTTATTGAATAATTCTCATACGATTCTGATTCAGGGCAGCGACAGTATCGCCCTTATTGGAGTTGAAAACGAAGGAGAACCGCCTTTCTCCCAATATGCTGACCTCCCCGAAGCGATGCGGGGAACCGAAGGAATGTTCCAGATACTTTTAAGCCATAACCCTACCCACTGGAGATGGGAAGTACTCCCACAAACAGACATCGATTTAATGCTGGCAGGGCATACCCACGCTATGCAGTTAAAATTCGGGAATCATTCTCCTTCCTCTTATATCTATCCCGAATGGAGCGGGATGTATCTGGAAGGGACACGTGGTTTGTACGTAAATGAAGGCATCGGCTATGTCGGACTTCCTTTTCGCTTCGGTGCATGGCCGGAAATAACGGTGCTTACCCTACGACGGTAAGCACGCTTTTTCCATTGATCTTCTTATGTACCTGCACCTGAACTGAAATACGTTCACTCATTTCTTGTACATGGGAAATGACTCCGATTTTCCGTCCCTGCATCTGTAGCTGCTCCAAAGCTTCCATGGCTGTTCTCAGGCTGTCAGCATCCAACGAGCCGAATCCTTCGTCGATAAACAGGGATTCTACTTTCAAATTATTGCTCGAAAGCGAAGATAAACCCAATGCAAGTGCCAGTGAAATCAAGAAAGATTCACCTCCCGAAAGCGAATATACCGTACGTATCTCGTCACACATATCGCAATCAATCACCTGAAGCGCCAGTGTATCGGGAACTTGCTGTAACTTATACCGTTTGGAAAGATAAGCCAGATGTTTGTTGGCATGAAGCAATAACAGATTTAAAGTATAACTTTGGGCTATGACTTTAAATTTAGCACCGTCGGCACTACCAATCAATTTATTCAATTTAGCCCAACGTACGGCAACTGCCTGTTTTTCGGTAAGTTCTTTGGTTATCTGCTCAAAGATTGTTTTATTCTTTGCCTGCTGCAACAGACGTGCCTCCGCAGTCGACAACGTACGTTCCGTATTAAGATTATCTTCCTGCTGTTTCGCTATAGCCTGAGGAAGTTGTTCCGGAAATTCAATACCTTTCTGTTGCTCCCGAAGTTCTTCAATGACAACGGACAATTGTTTCATTTCTCCCTGCAGGCCGGAAAGATGGTTTTGTACTCCCTCCACTTGTTTACGAGCCTTTTCCAACGCCTCATTCAATTCTTTTTCTCTTCGGGCAACAGCAGCCTCAGCTTCGTCCGCACTCTTCCCTTTTAATAACAAAGAACGTTCCTGTTGGAGTGCATCCAACGCTTTAGCGATCACTTCGAATCTTTGTTGCTCATCAACAGCTGCTTTCTGTAAAATAGCCGACTGTTCTTTAGCGGCTGATACCTTTTGCGCAGCCAAACGACACTGTGAGACATTCTCACGCAGAGCATCACAGTGTGTCCGCAATTTCTTTATTTTCTCATCGTTCTGCTGCCATTCCGCATACAGATGCTGATAAGCTGAAATACGTTCCGCCAACTCATTTAACCGATTCTGTATATGTTCTTCCTCTCCAGCCGGCAATCCTTCTTGTTGTAAAACGGACAACTGTTCTTTTATCTGTACCTCAGTTGCCCTTTGATGGGTTAAATCTCGTTGCAGGACAATGCTGCGATTATTTATCTGCTGATAAGCAGACACTGCGGTATTATATTCCTGTTCCATATTCCGGTAAAGAGTATCCACTACCTCTTGTTCCCGATGATAAGGATGTGTCGTACTTCCACAAACCGGACAGGCCTCCCCTTCCTGCAACTGCTGACGCAATGCTTTCACATCCTTTCCTACCGCCATACGGGCATTTTCATAAAGCCGCTGCAAAGCTTTAACTACAGCATCCTGCTCTGCCAACTGCTGTGTACAAGCAGTCACTTCCTTTTCCAGTTTCTCTATATCCTGCTTCGACTTCGATTGTTCTTCAGTCAATTTCTTTATATTCTGCAAGCGCGTCAGTTCTTTTTGAATTTGACCCTGCTCATCTACCAAAGAAGGATAACCAAAAGAGTTTAACCGGCCAAGGCGTTCTTCATTCACCTTTGTCCATGTTTCCAATGTATCCTTTTCCTCATTAAGGATGACTTCAATCTGTTCCAGCTGCAGTGACTCCACATCCGTACGATTCAACAGACGACTCAAAGAATGATAGGAAATCCGTAACTGCTCTACTGCAGATGCAGATTTCTTATCCTGATCCGCCACCTGCTGACGGGCAGCCTGCAAAATTTGTTGCGACTGTATATACCCCGCCTGCTGCGACTGTATTTGTACATCCAGCTGACGTGCCTTTTTCAGATCCGGCTGTATCGCTTCCCACTGCGCTTTAAAATGAATCAGTCCTTCTTCCTGAACAACCAAAGCATCCTGTAGATTCTTTTGTTTATTCAGTTCCTCCTGCTCTTCCTGCTGCTTTTTCATCCAAAGAGCTTCCTGAATTTTCAATGAACGAACCACATTCAATTGCGCATTCAGTTCTGCCAGCAATTTAATCCCTGCCGCACGTTTCTCAACCAACTGTTCTTTCTCATTTTGCAAGGTTAAAAGTTCTTCCTCCGGCAACAACTCAATCACACTCATCTTACTTTGAATCATTGCCACCTCTTCTTGTGCAGCCTTATTCCGGGCAAAAATCTCCTGAGAGATGCGGGAATAAACTCCTGTTCCCGTCAATTTCTCCAGTAGTTCCGCTTTCGCTGCCCCTCTGGATTTCAAAAAAGTTGCAAAGTCGTTTTGTGCCAGCAATACGGTACGGGTAAATTGCTCATACGTCAAACCGACCAACTCTACCAACTGTGCCAGCAATTCTTTCTTCGTTCCCTGAAATTCTTTTTCCGTATCCAAATCTTTCACCTCCAACACTTGGGGCTGCAAAGAACCACTCGCCTTATTCCTTGTCCGTCTGACCGACCACCGGGAACGATATCGATGTCCGTCCACTCCTTGAAAATCGACTTCCGCATATCCGTCACTCGTCCCCCGACGAAGCAGATTTCTCACATCTGACTGATTGATCTGGTTATCTCCCACATCTGCCAGATTGATACTCTCCACCGAAGCCGCAAAACGGGGAGCCTTATCATATAATGCCAGACACAGAGCATCCAACAAAGTCGACTTTCCCGCTCCTGTAGCACCGGAAATTGCAAATATACCAGCCGAAGATAACGGTTCCATCGTAAAATCTATTTCAACACTGCCTTCTATCGAAGTCAGATTCTTCAATCTTATTGCTATAATTTTCATTCTCCTTCCTCCTCTTCTTTACGAGTTGCGGAAATATATGCTTCCTGGAATAAATCAGTCAGGTCGGCAGGCATTTCCGTCTGATAAACCTTTTCGAATGCAGATTGCGCAATCTGCAACGGAGACATTTCCTGCAATCCCTTTTTCCAGCCATCAACCTCCTTTTCCACTCTTTCTTCCTGACGATAAGCAGAAACGATACGTGCCAGACGATATTTCTTACCAGCCAATGCCTCTTCTATTTCCTGACGAAGCATAGGTTCCGGTTCTTCAAGCAAAACCTTGACTTCCAGATAAGGAGCTTCTCCATCCACCTCCGGTAAATCTCTTAATATTTCTATTATTTTTTCCGGTGAAGCAGCCTCTCCACCCGGCACACTGATAAGAGGTATGGATTGTGGACACTCTATCCTTCTGATATCAACCGCACAGCCTTCATCTAAAGTCACCATCACCACTCCGTGATGATAATGCTTCTCGGCAAAAGACATAGGAATCGGACTTCCGGCATATCTTACATTCTCCCTGCCGGATACCCGCTGTGCTTTATGGATATGTCCCAAAGCCGTATACGCTATCTTTTCCGAAAAAGTATCGGGTGATACACATTCCAAACCACCAATCACTGTCCGTTCGCTATAATCCTTCTCGGCAATCTCTGATCCGGTAGCCTGTAAATGACCGACAGCAAGAATAGCCTGATTCGTTTCCCGGCGTGCCCACAATCTTTGCAAAAGTCGCGCATAAAGTTCTCGAACTCCTTCCATATATGGATTTCCTTCTGTCTCCACTACCGGATAATCTCCCTGCCGCAAAAAAGGAACAGCCATACAAAGTACTTCTGCTTCCCCTTCTCTATTCTTCAATTCTATTGTCAAATGATCATAGTCAATCTCTCCGCCCTCCAATTTGCGCACTACCCCTCTGACTTCCGTCCGCATCGCCTGCAACAAAGGCAGAGGAGCTTCCAAACGCGCCGCAGAGTCATGATTACCGGCAACAATCACAATTTGCAGTTTCGGATTCTCCGCAGTCACCCGATAAATAAACTCATAATATATGCGCTGAGACGCAGCAGAAGGATTGGAAACATCAAACACGTCTCCGGCTATAACCAATGCATCAATCTCGTTTTGTCGGATTTCTTCGGCCAGCCAATCAAGAAAAGCCTTATGTTCTTCCGCGCGGTCGTAACCAAAAAATGTCTGTCCTAAATGCCAATCGGCAGTATGTAGTATACGTATCATATCATTATCTGTCTATAACAGAAGACAAAAATAACATAATCGCAAAGATTATGTTGTATCCTACTGCTTTTTTTACCAATAATCATGTATCTTTGCATATATATAAAAATAAACTCCCCATGAAGATACTATATTATATTTATCAAATTTGTATTGCTTTACCTATCCTATTGGTATTGACTATTCTTACAGCGATTGTCACCATTGTAGGCTCTTTACTAGGAGGAGCTCATTTCTGGGGATACTATCCGGGCAAAATATGGTCACAACTCATCTGTCTTTTTCTGTTGATTCCTGTAAAGATTCACGGTCGTGAAAAATTACACGGGAAGACCTCTTATATCTTTGTGCCGAATCATCAGGGATCCTTCGATATTTTTCTTATTTATGGATTCATCGGAAGAAATTTCAAGTGGATGATGAAAAAAAGCCTGCGTAAGATACCATTTGTAGGAAAAGCATGTGAAAGTGCAGGACACATTTTTGTAGACCGGTCCGGTCCCAAAAAAGTACTGGAGACCATTCGGCAAGCAAAAGATTCGCTGAAAGACGGGGTATCCTTAGTCGTTTTTCCCGAAGGGGCACGTACTTTCACTGGACACATGGGATATTTCAAAAAAGGGGCGTTTCAATTGGCAGATGACTTGCAACTGGCAGTTGTTCCCGTTACAATCGACGGTTCTTTTGAAATCCTGCCACGTACAGGCAAATGGATACATCGCCATCGCATGATTCTGACCATTCATGACCCTATTCCTCCTAAAGGAAAAGGTATGGAAAACATAAAAGCTACTATGGCAGAGGCTTATGCTGCTGTTGAGAGTGCACTTCCTGAAAAGCATAAAGGAATGATCACAAACGAAGACCAGGATCGGTAAGAAACGAAATGCGGGGATACTCACGCACCCCCGCATACCTAACCAGTCTTTATGCATTAATCTATTAAATCAAAAAGTCTATATATTATGTAGAAATCTTATTGTCTGGTTAGACATCATTTGCAATTCCTGGAATGTCAAAGCAAATCCTCTTCTTATTTCTTCTTCTAATCGCTCTAAAGAGAAGTACTCTGCTTTTATTCCATTGATTTTGCCTCTAAAATAATTATTGTATTGTTCATGCAATGTATCTGGAGTAACTAAACCTCCAAAACCATATTCCCCCACTACAATAACCGGTTTTCGTTGTAATACCCCTTCATAGGCTATACCCCTTGCGCCAATGATAAGCCCAGCCTCATTTACAGCTTCACTTATCTCCTCGTCAGAAAAGATATATCTCACCTGATACTCTTGTATTGTATCTAATAGAATACTTACTCTCAATTTTGCACGGGGACAATCAATCCCGACTGCAATAGAAGAATTATATTCAATAGATTGCTGTTTGTCACCTTCCCAAGTGCCAATAGCAACTGTATGATGACTATTCATTATATAAAAGTTAAGGTCTAGTTCCTTATTTATTCTATTACTAGTTCTCCGTATACGTATCCGCCTCCGGCGACTTTAAATTCTAGTTTATAAACGCCCGGAGCCCATCCTTCTATAGAGAAAGAAGTTGTTTGTCCAGGAGCCGTTACCTGACAGACTTCCTGTACTTGTCCATCCACTAGTATTTTCACTTCGCCCAAAGGAACTGTGAAAATGATTTCTACAATATTATCATCTGTAGAAACAGACGCATTAATAGGTATTACAGGAATAGAACGATGAGTAGTAGTTGGGACTTCTCCCTTTAACACAACAGGCAATTTTCTCTCTACCCGATCCGTACTCTCAATAGCAATCATATTTCCTGCAATAAATAATGCAGCTAGAAAAGATAAAATAAAACGTACTTTCATAATTATATTGCTTTTTTGTTTCGCCAAAAGTACGGTATGTATTCGAAAAAACAAAAAAATCAACCCGGACAAATTACAAGAGGTTAATGAAAAGTAACAACCTATTAATCAACATATTATTAATTATCAATTTAACATTTACCCGGACAATCCATTTTTTATTTCTCAGAATTCCTTCAAAAAAAGGTCCAAATCATCTTGCGGAGAAATGCCTAATCGACCTTTAAGCCTGCCTTTTGCCCTCGTTACAGAATCAGAAGTAGTATGAAAAATGCAACTCAACTCTTCATGAGTCAAACCGAATTTAAGAAAACAGCAAATCTCAAGATCATGTTTAGTAAGAGTTGGAGCTCTTTCCAATAAACGACTAACATAATTCCAATAAATCAAATCAAACAGACTAAATAACTTCTGACGCTCTTCATTAGAAAGTTTTCCTCTTAAGGTCCCCTCTTTTATTGCCAATAGAAGCCGAAATGCATGTATAAATGAGCCTGAAGATATACCAACATTTAATTCACCCCCCAGTTCTTTCAGATGTTCCGACAAAGTTTTATTCTGCATGGTTAAAAGAACAATCTTTCCATTGAGTTCTCCTACTTTAGTACGATTTTCTTCTAACACCAGATTTTCCTTTAACACCTGATCTTTTGATATTTGAATATCCTCTATTTCCTGTTGGTATCGTTCTATTTCTTCTTCATTCTCTTGAATCTGTAATTCAATCTCGGCTATTTTCTTTTTGTTATTCCGATTTTTATAATAATAATAACACATACATGCAACAACAAATAAAAAAGCAATCGTACCCCACAGAATAAAGTTCGTATATCGTACTTTCATTTGCAAATTATCATTCCGTAGTTTTTCATTCTCATATTTTTTCTGTAAGCTTGCTATTAACTCTCGTGAGTTAAGCTCCTCCATAGCATTAGTTATGGAATCTGCCAATTCATGATAAACTATTGCCTCTTCAAAATTATCAATGTCTTTTTCCAAGAAATATAAACAATCGTATGCACTAATCTGTGTATATGCTTTAGAAGAGTTCGCACTCATCATTAAATATTTTCTAGCATTTTCTGTCTGCCCCATTTGCATATATAAATATCCTAAAGACAAACATTCCATATATTTCTTTTCTTCATCTGTTTCTTTTTCATAAGCAGCTAAAAAATAACGTTCTGCTTCCGATAATTCTTGCATAGAACGATATAAAATACCCAATTCATGCAAAATTGAAATTTCAGACAAATTCTTTTTTACGGCTATTTCCAAAGCATTATTGTAATAATAAGAACAGCTATCCCATTGAGATTTATACAACTAAACTCTAGCAATATTTTGACTAACACTAATAATCCCAAGAGAATCCTTCAGCCGTATATGGGTATCCAATGCTTCTCGAAAATAGGATAAAGCATCATCAAATAGCTCCTGCCTTCGGTTAATCATGCCTATTTCTTCAAGAATCAATGCCAACATTTTATGATCCTTAGTTCTCTCATAAACATCTTTTGCCGCAAGAAAAGATTTCAAGGCTTCTTCCTCCTTATCCAATTCAAGCATAACTCTTCCATGATAAAATAGAGCCTTTGCATACATTATTGGGGAGGTCTGAGTTATTGTATAGTAATTCAGAGCTAATGCAATCAACGAATCCGAACTAAACTTCATATAATTCTTATCCATTGCCTGCGTCATCAGAAGAGCATAAGTCGCCTGTGACTCGCCCCACAATTTTTCAGGTTCAGGAATACCTTTTAATAGATTTAGAGCACTATCCGGACAGAGATCCATACACTTTTCCACTTTTGAAAAAGTCATGTTGAGAGCGTCCGTATCTCTATGACAGGAAACTGCCAAAAAAGATAAAATAAAGAAAAAAGCAATACGAATAGAAAAGGACGTTTTCATCTTATCTTGAGTTTTATGCAAAAATACGCAAAAAACTCAAGATTTATTTCTTCGAACCTACATTTTGTTGCATCCGTTGATGCTCTTCTATCAATTGCATGTTCTCTTTGGCCTTCGTCAAGAACTCTCGCACCATCTTATTACTCTTAAAAGAATAGGGAGCATCCTTTATTATATCATCTATTTGTGGAGTCATAATAGGATATGGCAAAGAGCTGCAAAGCATTATAAAGACATTAGGTCCTAATACATTTTCATAATTATCCGAGATGAAAGTCTTGACATATTGATTCATCGCTTTCATCAGTGAATCTCCTTCTGCAAGTAACTGTTCATGAACTTCTTCCAGATCAGCACCATCCATCACCATACGGGTTTCTTTTCTTTCCAGTTCACCGATGCTTTCTTCCATTGCATTCTTCTTTGCAATAAAGTCATACAATGCTGTGTTCAAAGGAGTTCCAACCGCTTTGAGATCGGTATTGCTAATAGTAATAACGATCTTGCCACTTTCCAACACAACCGGCATGACACTTTCGTCATCCATATAAAGTGTTGTCATTTGTACAGAATCGATTTTCCCTTTCATTGAAAATGATCCATGTACTACCTCAGCCGAGTCCAGTTTTGTCCATTCTCCATCCCTCAAAGTCTTCAGATATAACATTTTTCCATCCAGACCATTTACTGAAGATGTTCCTTCTATCTTATACTTATGAGTACACGAAGCTAGAAAGGGAAGCAAAAGCACAAAAGGCAAAATCTTATTCACGTTCATTGTTTCATTAAATTCTGGGTACAAAGGTACAACTGATTCGGACTTAAAAGAAACATTTTATCAATATTTAAAACTTGTAAGACTCTTTTCTTTAATAATCCTTATAAACAGAGGTGGGAGATCATTTTTTTCATTTAGTTTATCTAAATTTGCAGTCATGAAAGCAACAACTTATGCACCTTTTGCCAAACCGCTTTATGTCATGGTAAAGCCCGTGGGAGCCGTATGTAATCTCGCATGCGAATACTGCTATTATTTGGAAAAGGCGAACCTATACAAAGAAAACCCCAAACATGTAATGAGCGATGAACTACTGGAAAAGTTTATCGACGAGTATATCAGTTCTCAAACAATGCCTCAAGTGCTTTTTACCTGGCACGGTGGAGAAACGCTGATGCGTCCGCTTTCTTTTTATAAAAAGGCGATGGAACTGCAAAAGAAATACGCCCGCGGACGTACGATTGACAATTGTATCCAGACGAATGGGACCTTACTCACAGACGAATGGTGCGAGTTCTTCCGTGAAAACAACTGGCTGGTAGGGGTTTCTATTGATGGCCCGCAAGAGTTTCATGACGAATACCGCAAGAACAAAATGGGCAAACCTTCTTTCGTCAAAGTGATGCAAGGGATTAATCTCCTGAAAAAACATGGAGTAGAATGGAACGCTATGGCTGTTGTGAACGATTTCAATGCCGAATATCCATTAGACTTTTATAATTTCTTCAAAGAAATAGATTGCCATTATATCCAGTTCGCCCCGATTGTTGAACGCATTGTTTCACATCAGGACGGTCGTCATCTTGCCTCTCTGGCAGAAGGTAAAGAAGGGGCATTGGCTGATTTTTCCGTAAGTCCGGAACAATGGGGTAACTTTCTCTGTACAATTTTTGATGAATGGGTAAAAGAAGATGTGGGCAAATTCTTCATACAGATATTCGATTCTACATTGGCTAACTGGATGGGTGAGCAACCGGGCGTATGTACAATGGCGAAGCATTGCGGACATGCCGGCGTTATGGAATTCAACGGAGACGTATACTCTTGTGACCACTTCGTATTCCCGGAATATAAATTGGGAAATATCTATAGCCAGACTTTGGTGGAAATGATGCATAGTGAACGACAGCATAACTTCGGAACAATGAAATACCAATCACTCCCAACCCAATGCAAGGAGTGCGACTTTCTATTTGCCTGCAACGGAGAATGTCCAAAGAACCGCTTCAGTCGGACAGCGGACGGCGAACCCGGTCTGAACTATTTGTGCAAAGGATATTACCAATACTTTCAGCATGTAGCTCCCTATATGGATTTCATGAAAAAAGAATTAATGAATCAACAGGCTCCTGCCAACATCATGAAAGCACTAAAAGACGGAAGTTTAAAAATAGAATATTAACATCATAATTTATAATTGTTATCATAAAGTAATGAACAGACTAAGACTTTATTTATTAGCGCTGACAGCGCTGCTGGTATGTACCGTAAAAGCGGACGAAGGTATGTGGTTATTGCAACTAATGCAACAGCAACATTCCATAGATATGATGAAGAAGCAAGGATTAAAACTGGAAGCCCAGGATTTATATAATCCCAATGGTGTCTCTTTGAAAGATGCAGTCGGTATATTCGGAGGAGGATGTACGGGAGAAATCATTTCACCGGAAGGCTTGATCCTAACTAACCATCACTGCGGTTATTCTTCTATCCAGCAACACAGTAGTGTAGAACACGATTATCTGACAGATGGTTTTTGGGCTACATCCAGAAATCAGGAACTTCCTACTCCGGGATTAAAGTTCACCTTCATCGAACGTATCGAAGATATAACAGATATTGTGAATGCTAAAATCGCCGCCAAAGAGATTACAGAATCTCAGTCATTCACCGGTGCTTTCCTTGAAGGACTGGCTAAAGAACTCTATGAAAAAAGTGACCTGAAAGATAAGAAAGGAATTGTACCGCAAGCCCTTCCTTTCTACGCAGGAAACAAATTCTACCTGTTCTACAAGAAAATATATCCGGATGTACGTATGGTTGCCGCTCCTCCTTCTTCAGTAGGTAAATTCGGTGGCGAAACAGACAACTGGATGTGGCCCCGTCATACCGGTGACTTCTCCATGTTCCGTATCTATGCAGATGCCAACGGAGAGCCGGCTGAATACAGCGCAAGCAATACTCCGCTGAAAACGAAGAAACATCTGTCAATCTCCATCAAAGGTTTAAAAGAAGGAGACTATGCAATGATCATGGGATTCCCCGGAAGAACCAGCCGTTATCTGACTGTGTCAGAAGTAAAAGAACGAATGGAATCAACCAATGAACCGCGTATCCGCATTCGTGGTGCACGCCTGGCTGTTTTGAAAGAAGTGATGAACGCCAGCGATAAAATCCGTATTCAGTATGCAAACAAATATGCAGGCTCCAGTAACTACTGGAAAAACTCGATCGGAATGAACAAAGCGATCATTGACAATGACGTATTGGGCACTAAAGCAGAACAGGAAGCTAAATTTGCTGAATTTGCAAAGGCACAAAACAATACCGAATATGCCAATGTTGTGAAAAAGATCGATGATCTGGTAGCACAAACAGCCCCTCTCAATTATCAACTGACTTGCCTGACTGAAGTTTTCTTCGGAGCTATCGAATTTGGTAACTCAATGTTAACTAAAACACGGGAAGCTTTGGTTGATAAAAACGACTCTCTGATCAAAGTTCGTCTGGAAGGTCTGAAAGAAAACTTCAAAAGCATCCATAACAAAGACTATGATCATGAAGTAGACCGCAAAGTAGCTAAAGTACTGCTTCCTCTCTATGCAGAAATGATTCCGGCAAACCAACGCCCTGCTATCTATAAAGTGATTGAACAGAAATATAAAGGAGACTACAATAAGTTCGTAGACGACATGTACGACAAGTCTATTTTTGCTAATCAGGCTAACTTTGATAAATTCCTCAAAAAGCCGACAGTAAAAGCTATTGATGAGGATCTGGCTTTGCAATATGCTCAATCCAAATACGATCAATACGGCAATCTCCTTGATCAGCTAAAAGAGCTGGACAAAGAACTTGCTCTGCTCCACAAAACTTACATCCGCGGTTTAGGTGAAATGAAATTACCTGTTCCTTCATATCCGGACGCAAACTTTACCATTCGTCTGACCTATGGTAACGTAAAACCATATGATCCGAAAGATGGTGTACACTATAACTATTACACAACAACAAAAGGTATTCTTGAAAAAGAAAATCCGGAAGACCGCGAATTTGTGGTACCGGCCAAGTTGAAAGAACTTATAGAAAAGAAAGACTACGGTCGTTATGCATTACCTAACGGTGATATGCCTGTCTGCTTCCTGTCAACCAATGACATTACCGGTGGTAACTCCGGTAGTCCGGTATTGAACGAAAACGGAGAATTGATCGGCTGTGCATTCGATGGTAACTGGGAATCTCTGAGTGGTGATATTAACTTTGATAACAACCTGCAACGCTGTATCAATCTTGATATCCGCTACGTCCTGTTTATCCTTGAGAAATTAGGAAACTGCGGCCATCTGATTAATGAAATGACTATCGTAGAATAAATGAGAAAACAAATTATATTTGCTATTTTTTCACTGGCAACTCTTAGCATCCACGCCGATGAAGGTATGTGGATGCTAACTGACCTGAAAGTACAAAATGCAGTTGCCATGCGGGAACTCGGTCTGGAGATTCCTGTTGAAGAGGTATACAATGCCAATGGCCTCTCTCTGAAAGATGCTGTTGTACACTTCGGTGGCGGATGTACCGGAGAAGTCATTTCTTCTGAAGGACTGGTACTCACCAATCATCATTGTGGTTACGGAGCTATCCAACAACATAGTAACGTAGAGCATGATTACCTGACAGAAGGATTCTGGGCCATGAATCGTGATGCAGAACTTCCCACACCGGGATTGACCGTCACTTTTATTGACCGTATCCTTGATGTAACCAGTTACGTAACCGATCAGTTGAAGAAAGATGAAGATCCGAACGGTACTAATTATCTGTCGCCAAGCTACCTGAGCAAAGTAGCAGAACGCTTCGCCAAAGATGAAAATATAGAAGTCACTCCTGCAACCAAACTTGAACTTAAAGCTTTTTACGGAGGAAATAAATATTATATGTTTGTAAAGACCGTATACAGCGATATCCGCATGGTAGGTGCTCCTCCCTCTTCTATCGGTAAATTCGGAGCCGACACAGACAACTGGATGTGGCCCCGCCATACCGGAGATTTTTCCCTCTTCCGTATCTATGCTGATAAAAACGGGAAACCTGCCGCATATTCTAAAG
>OHAB01001208.1_pt1 | contig 17040 bp, 11 predicted proteins | sample 1577031 | NCBI WGS metagenome assembly OHAB01 (sample SAMEA3541477, study PRJEB24748) | human gut metagenome | biome: human gut; feature: human-associated habitat; material: faeces | place: China | collected 2012 | reverse complement strand
GCCGCAAGCAGACGCAAGCATCAAATCAAAGTCTGAATAAAACCCTTGAAACATGACCCCATCTTGTGTGATAAAACGCCCGCAAATATTTTTAGGAATACGATCCTTAGCATCAGTGTTGTCCAAAATAATTTGAGAGAGCACCTGATCAGCTCTGCCGCAAATACGGATATCTGCATTGTTTTTGATTTGTCCCGGTAAGATTGTAGCATCCGGTCTTTGGGTGGCCAAAATGAGATGAATCCCAAAGGCGCGACCCAAACGAGCAATGGTTGATAACTCCGATATAATGATATCTATCTCGGATTTCATCTCCTTAGAGACACCAGTTTTGTCTAACAGCTCCGCTACCTCATCACAGGCAAACACAATGCGCGGAAGATCTTCCTGCACACGCTGATTGTAAGAATCCAGATTGGGACAATCCATAGACTTGAAACTTTCTCTGCGGCGATACAGCTCAGATGTCAGATTATCTAAAATCTGCTTCAGTGTGCCCATGTCATAGCACATCGTGCAGTTTTCCTCCCATGCTTGTCCGAAATCCACTCCTCCTTTAAAGTCCGCAATATAGATCACAGCACCTTTTATGGCACATTGCATCAGCAGCGATTTCAGCAATACTGATTTGCCGGAACCTGTTGTTCCCCCAATCAGAACATGAGGCGTTACAGACAGGTTGATGTATTTGATTCCACTTAAACTTCGCCCTAAAGCCAGTTCAAACGATTTATGGGACAGATATTTTATATTCCATGGTTCACTTGCAGTTAAGACAGTTTTTGCTTTTACAATATGGAGATAGATTGTGTTGATACGTGATTTTAACTGGATATCCGCAACATATGCGTTCAGAGCCGCTTCAATCTCCGCCTGCTTATCTTGTATCATCGCCAATGTGATTCCCGGTGCATACAACTTTAAAATCACGATTTCCGAATCATTGTCCATGCGTTGTTCCAAAAGAAACGGCGCCTCGGAAGCCGCATTGCGGATACCCGCTTGAAAAAGGGCATTATGAATATGTCTGGCACTAAGCGGCCGTCCCAACAGGTAGAGCAGAATAATTGCTCCCAAACCAAACAAAAACGGACTTGCAAGCTCAAAAATACTCTGCACAATTGGGGACTGACCACTGTAGAACTGGCAAATTGCAGCGACTACTACCAAATAGAAGATAACCGCAATTTGGTTGTACATCTTTCGGAGCGACAACACTCCATTACGAATGTAATACGCGAAGAGAAACAGGTTTGTTTCCATAGAAACTGATTCTCGGTCATTGCTCATAAGTTTTCCCCCTTTGAGGATCGATATTGATTGCAGATACTCTCCAAAACAGATTGGGGAGTATCTTCTGTAACTTCTTTTATGTGTGATTGCAGCCACGAAGGGATGGGACTAACCATCGTTTTAACTGGGGTATATTTTTTTGTATCCTTATCAAATTTTTGGATGTATATTTCCGTTTTAGATACTGTCCATACTTCTTGCACTCTTCTATAAAACTGCAATTCATTGTCGATGGATGATAATGAATAAGCACGTAAAAAACAGTCTATTGGCAGAACTGTGGTGATAAAACAAATTGAAAACTTCGGTATTTTATTATGATATCTGGATTTGATTGGTGATGCGTGATAGGGATCGAGAAGTTTCAGCAGTTCAGCGTATTCCAAAGATTCTTCTGGCCGAAAATCGTCCAGAATTACGATTTCCTCGCCATTATAATTGGAAAACGGGTCTTTTCCGGAGGCTGAAATATATGCTGATTTTCCCATCTGTTGTGCATATAGTTTGCACAGTAAAGTCTTTCCGCTTCCGCTCTCACCTGTAACATAGATCACAGCTAAATTCCGGTTGTTTTGTTGTGCAATGGCTTCAATATGATCTGCATATTCCCATGCATGCATAATTTTAGGTTGATTCTTGGAGTAAATTATCGGGTCAATAAAATGTTCGTAATTTTGTCGAGTAATAATTCCCTCGGCACATTTTTCCAATATTTCTTCCAAGTCCCTTTTTTGCTCCTTAGATTCAAAAAACTGTTGAATATCAAAAGAAGATGTAAACTGTTCAATGTCATACTGTGACTTTTCCGGCTGATTACAATGAAGATAATATTTCAAAAGAAGATATTTATTTGTTTTGATTTTTTGAACCAACTCAGTCTTTGTGTGAAACCAGGCTGCAATGTGTTCAAATTGAACATTTGTGCTCCCAAATCCAAGGTAAATATGGAAATGGGGCTTTTTTATCTCATTATTGTCATCTAAATCACTATCATGTAATATGAAAGCATATTCTTTAATGGATTGTTTCAGTTCTATGATTGATATGATTTTTCCTTTGTCCCAACCATCCTCGGCGTACAAAATCACTTCTGCACGCCTCGGCGTACAAAATCACTTCTGCACGTTTCGGCATATTGTGGTCTCCTTTGCGTGTATTGTTACACCTTTTACACTTGACCCTGTGACGCAGCCCAGCAGGGTCAAGTGCATATAAATCAGGGATGAACGGATGTTATTACACCGATTACACCCTATTTCCGTGGCTGGGCAAATGCCCAACCACGAAAATGGCCGCCAGGCGGGGCAACCCCGAAAGGGCTGCTCTGCCTGGCGGTTGCATATGTCATCAGGTCTTGGTCTTACCATCGACAATGCGGACAGCGGATGCCTTGGCTGCAATCCGAAGATCATCCGGGCGTCCATAGATGGACATGGTCAGCCCATCAAACTGCACGACGGGGTTACCAGTGCACTGTTCCAGCTCGGCTGACAGCGTCGGCACAGACACCGCCAACTCCTCATAATCGCGCTCTGGTAAAACACAGGTGACAGTATATCCATCCTGCTCGTTGGTGCGCTTGCCATCGGCGTACTTGTACTTGATTCGCACGCCCTTAACAATTGCGGTCTTGCCGCAAGTGGCGTAGGCATCGATTTTTGCGTTTTTAATGTTCATTTTTGATCTCCTTTTCGTTACATCATCATGCTGAAGTCACAGAGCCGCCCATACGGGTCGGTTTTGATGATCACATTCTTGCCAATCAGTGTGCTGATTGGGCACCCAATCCCCTCGACACTTTCCTGACTGACAAAAAAATCGATCGGCTTACGTTCGCTGACACCCACAATACGATCCAGCACATAGACCCTGTACCCTACGATACGGCGTCCGCAGCAATCACGGCTCGTCGCCGACATGTAACCAACAATTTCCATAGTGTTGCTATCCTCCTTTCTCCGCCGCAAGACATGTAGCTAATATGTCGCCCGGCAGCAATACCATCCGGATGGTTCCTGTCATAATAATACATCTTTTGTAATATCTTATCTTCACGCCATTTTGTGCATTTTTTATGTAAAACTACACAAATTTGTAAATAGGAGTCATGTATGCTACTATATACAAGTCTTAATCCATTCTGTGTCTTCGTAGGAGGGGTGAAATGTCATTTGCAGATATTTTTCGAGAGCTAATTAAAATTGAAACGTGTCAAGTTGTGTGCTGGACTGACTCTAACGGATTCGCCATGGAATATACAGAAATTCCGATACTCGCCAAACACAGCGAAAAATTTTATGAATGGACCAAACAGCAATTTATTGAGAGCGATACCTCGTCCGTTGATGAGGAACTGGATGCCTATGCACAGGATATGATTGAAAATGCAGTTGCATTCAGGCCCCCGATAGCTTCAGAAAATACCATTCAAATTGCAGCTAACTTGCAGATCGTCATTAAAAAAATTGAAAATGCTTTAGATGTTGCAAAAAAAGAATTTCTCGAAGTGAATCCGACATTTTCACCAGAGCAAGCAGACATCGAATTGGATTCTGCTAAGTGGAATCTGAATCTAATTAAAGACTTTTGTGATTATTATGTCGCTGACAGGTATGGCGCAATAGATAATTTTTGGGTATTTCGAAGCTATATTCAGCCAGGCAACAATCATTTATATGACATCCCAGTTCCTGGGAGATATAAGGACGGAATTGAATCTACATATGGAGAAACCGTGGATTTCCGTCGAGCGTGCAATATTTCAAACTATCAAGTCGTTTACTTAGTAAGCAACCTGTATGAATATTGTTTTGCGTTGCTGGATTTTCTAACCAATCATAAATGCAGACTGGAGAGGTGCAAACGCTGCGGACGTTTTTACGTTCCGTTCAAGGGTATCCGCAACAGCAAATACTGTAACAACATCGATTGGAAAATAGGAAAAAGTTGCCTTGAATTATCAAAAAGCCGAGAATTAACGGATATCCAAAAAAAATCTATAATAGATTGAGAATCCGTAATGGCCCTGATGCTGATGAACAATTGCGAGCCTTTTTAGATACTGCTGCAGAACACCGCCGAAAAGTGAAGCAAAGGGAAGAAAGCATTGAAGAGTACATGCAGTGGCTGGAGCAGCAAGATGAATGTACTCGCAAGCGCTCCCGTAAAAGCTCGTAACTATCGGTTTGTACCGGACAGTATTGCTATATTGATTTTATTTTTACCCCAATCCAGCGCTTAATAGGCAAAAAAGATCTCCGTTCAACGATTGTGGACGGAGGTCTTTTTTGTTTAGTGGGTTCTGATAGCTATTCAATTTCTCAATATCTTATCAATCATCAGTTCAACGCATTCAGGATTATCAAGGGTGTACACATTCTTTTCCTCTCGCTGAGGGCGTTCCATGAGCCACCACTGGCGCAGTTGGCTGGCCGGAGTGCCGGACATGATGAACGAATTGAGGACAACTGTTTTGCCATCTGCAGTAGGTGCCAGTCTGGTCTCCAGTTCCTTGATGGTCTTGTAAAACTCTACCTTCGGATCATCTGACCTAATATGCAGCAAGCCTTTCGGATCAATAAAGGAAATATACTGCTTGTCCTCGGTGTCAATCCACAGAATATAGTCCGGATAGAAGTTACCCGCCTCGAAGAAGCCCATACCAACCTTACTCTTGTTACGGAGCAGGTACAGAGACTTCCCTTCCAATTCACTGCTGTGAGTCTCAACATAGGTTTTCAAGTGGTCAACAAACAGCATTTCATCCATGTTCAACGCAACAGGAGACACCTGGATCTTCAGGTTGCTTTTCTCCAAGCAGATCAACGGTGCATACAGATGAGACTTGAAGTCAAACAAAACCAGCCTGCCATGGAAGGAATCCTTCTTGTAAACATCCAGGCCGTTGTTGGCCTGCAGTACAGCGGAAATCTCGGAAATGAAAGTCTCTAATTCGTCGCCGGTCGTATCCAACGCGTTCTGCTGAGCATAGGTAATGGTATATTCATCAACAAAATTGCTGTCATCCGCATCCAGAATGGCATACTCCAGCATGGGTGCTTCCCAACGCTCTTTCTCATACTTGAAGAACTTATCCATATAGGATTTCAGTGCCATGATTGCATAGTCCGTGGCCGCTTCAAGCTTCGCCATACTGTTGATTTCCATATGATTTACAGGAATCAACAGACCGTACCAGCCATCTGTCCGAAGAATATCCAGCAACTTATCAGCAACGATGCTGATGTTAAAATAACGCTTTTCGCTCTTATATTGCTGCAGTTCCTCGAAGATGCGCTGAATATCCAACAGCGGCAACACAGCATCGGGGAGTTTGTGCTCCTCAGGAAGGGATTCGATTTTGAAGCTGTCGGTAGAATCAATGGTTTGAATTCTGCTTCGACAATCGATGACAGTTCTGCTTTTCAGCAGGTATCTCCGGAATCCCTCATCCGGCTTATCAAGGATCAAGCGCTTTGCCTGTTGTTTGAAATTGGCTCCGTCCTTCACCTTGATGACATGAAGTTTCTTGCCTTGGGCCTCATTGAATCGACTGATCACAGGCAGGCGGAATTCATGAACGGTATCATTGGTAGGTGTGCCTTCCTGCTCCAGATAGCTCTTGAAATCCTCCATGTACTGTGCTTTCACGCCAAAGATGGTGAGTGTTTCAAGTAATTCAATGTGTTTCGGGATTTTTACGCCCGCATCCAGCTCCCGTGAGCGCTTCAGGCAACCTTCGTAGCCTTTCAAGCGGACACCGCGACCAAACAGCTGAATAGCCTGGGCCCCTTCTCCTTTTGCAAAATTAATCAAGCCCATGGTGGATACACGCCAGCTATTCCAACCTTCCGTAAACTTACGAGAGCCGATCAGTATCTTGATTTTGGATTTTTGCGCATTGATGCTGCGGAACAGGGATTCTGACACAAATTCCTCGTTGCTGACGATGATCCCCTTCTGCTCGCAATTTTTCAGCAAGCCGGAAGTGTCTCCGATATTGATCACACCGAAGTAATCTCCGTATTCACCGACCTTCAGGCCGATTTCACCAGAAACCTGACGAATATTTTCCAGTCTCAGCCGAGGTTCGTCGGCGTTCCCATCGGTATTGAACACAATACGAAGAATATCTGCGAAAATCACTGCAGGATCCATATCCTGACCGAATATATCCTGCAGAGCTTGGAAATCGCGGTAGAACAGTTCCTTTCCGCTACCATCGATTAATCCGGTATCCTCGTTCAGAACAGCGCGAATGTGCTCAATACTCAGCGCACGATTGCTCAGGAAGGTGTTAAGGAATACCAGCACTTCCTCCACATCGGTGAGCAGCTCTTTTTCTGCCTGTGACAGGCCGCTGCTCTTTACCGGAGTGGTTACACGGTTGCCGACAAACACCAGCAGAGGCTTCTCAATATGGAATTCCCGCAACTCGTCAGTCTTCGTCTCAAACAGCTTCATCTGCTGATAGAAGGACATCAGGCAGCCAACCAGATACAGGTGCCGATGTTCCGCATCTACGCTGCCCTGAAGGTTATAAATGCGGTAATCCTTTCCGTATCCGTCGCCGTAGAAATACTTATAGGAATAGTCCATAATGATGGATTTTCCGTATTCCTCCATCAGCGCCCGCTCATCCTTTGCTTTTTGGGTGTTGCCGGCGGCATTTGCGTTCAGAGCCTGTTTAAAGGTTGCGGAATATTCAAAGGCAAAGCCTTCTGCGGAGAGGCGTGCCGTTCGCCGGAGTGTCCGGTCCGGCGCACCCGCGACGACCTCGCCGTCCACCATACATCCCCGGACAGGCCGCGGTGCCCTTCGTCCACCAGTACCAGATTGTTCTGCTCAAAGCTGTCAACAGAGACAGTCTTGATCTTGCCTTCCTCCTTCAGCTTGTTCATGTCGATTACGATGACATCATCCCGGCGGGTAGTGAAGCCGCGATCTTTCTGGAACATTGCTGCGGGAATGGAAGAAAGGGCGAGTTCTTCCAGGTGCTGATTGCTCATGCCCTCATTGGGCGCAAGCACGATCACCTTGTTAATGGACAGCTTACTGTTCATCCGCTTAGCCCGCTTAAAATAATGAAGAAATTGAAGGATATTCATGTGCATGATCAGCGTCTTGCCGCTGCCGGTGGCGCACATGAACGCCAGCTTATTCAGCTTGTCTACGGTGTACGGCTGAAAATCGATCAGGCCAAAAGATTCGGTTCTCTTTGTACTCAGCCAGTTGTTCAGATCCGCACAAAAGCCTTCCGCGTCAGTGAAATACCGATCCAGATAGATTTCTGTGAACAACAGAGCGACATACTGGAAATATTTCCACCGCAATCCTCCGCGCTTTTCGCTCACCTGCCGTGTGTGGCGGCAGATATTTGCGTCATAGAGGCGAAGCTTCTCCGGTGTAATGGCTGCACCCTTCATCTTGCTGATGCGGGCAATGTAATCGCAGAAATAGGTGCCGCCACTTTCGTTGAAACCCTCTTATTCGGCGCTGTTGAGCTTCTCGCTGAGCGCACCCAAGGAGTCGATCTTCAGCTCATGCAGGAAATACCGGAACAGAACAAGTTGATCGTCGAAAGATGCTTGCGGGGCAGTTTTTCTTGCCATAGCTTACACCTCCTCGAACATGCGCTTTTTGAATTCGATCTCCGTCATCTGCACCGTCCAGCCTTCGTTGCTGCGACGCAGATTTTCCAAATTGCTATCACCGTTGACGAAAATCACATCGTATTTGCGATCCTGGGCATTCTTTCGATAGGTGGTGAAGTATGCGTCCAGAGCGGCATTGGATGCGATCACGTCCTCAGTGACAGTGCGCCAGATCACCAGCGCGCGGCGGCCGTCGGGCAGAGTGCCTTCAATCTGCCGGAAAGCATACTGACCGTTGAGGTCACTGACCAGATCCACCGCACCTTCGTAGGCAGGAGCTTCTGCAGGCTTGCTGAGATAGTAGGAGATGGCACTCTGGCTGGCGACAGTCAGACCAATCAGATAGTTGAAGGTCTCGCACAGATCGATGCTCCGCTCCTTGCACTCGTTCTTTTCGGTGATCTTCATGGTATAGGCGAAAGGATTGGAGAAGGCTTCCACATTCAGCAAGCTGCCGCGGCTCTCCAGATCTACCATGTAGTGGATCAGATATTCCTCACCCAGAAGGGATGCCATCATGCCCCCATCGTCAGAAAGCTCAATGTTGGAAAGGGCATCTTCGTAGCTCTCAAGGCGCATGTACTTGATGATCTGGGATATGCCGCTGCTGCGCTGCTGAGGTTTTCCGTCCTTCCAATCGGGGGCATATACAACTTTTTTCATACGCGGGCAGATTACAGAATGGAAGTGTTCTCCCATGTCAATAAGAATGTACCGTCTATTAGAATCCTCCGACCGTCGATTCAAGTCAATAATTGCGTGTCCGGTTGTACCAGAACCCGCAAAATAGTCCAAGACGAGAGAATTTCCATCTGCACCGATAATAATATTATCTTCGACTGTATAGAGACTCTTGGGAAAATCGAAGGGATTGTTGGGAATAATACTTTCCAAAAGATTGGTTCCTTTGGAGGAAGCATCATATTTTTCTCCGAACCACAAAGATTTCGGAGTTGCTTCGTCATCGGCAAAGTCATACTGATACACGGCATACCCACCGCCTCTAACCGCCTTGCAGAATAATACGCCGCTATTGACACCGGCAACACAACTCTTATATCCCCATCTCCATCTAAACTTCTCGCCCTTGCTGCTGAGTGGAAGAATTGCCACATATCCAGACTCGGCATATTCGTTGATTACATCTTCAACAAACTTATCGTCGAACGAATCTGTGTCTGCGTTATATATCTGTTTATACAGATTTTCGGGAATTACCAGAAGCTCATCCTTTCCGGGAGAATAAAAGAATGGGAAATACATATAAGGACGTTCTTCACGATATTTGCCTGTTCCTGTTCTTTTGAGAGGCAGTTCTCTTAATGCCTCGCCATCTTTTGATTTTGCAAACTTTTTAGCAAGTTCTTCTTCTGTAAGCACAAAGTTATGCGTTTCTGCCACCATTTTATTGCGTGCGTACATAACAGTGTAGTCGTGTGCTTGCGCAATAAAGCCTTGGTCGCGGCCCTTTGGATTTGTAAGAATCGCAATATTGGAAATAGCATTGCTACTACCGAAAACCTGATCCATGCAAGCATTTAGATATCTTAATTCGTAGTCATCAATGGCTACCTCAATTACACCGGTGGGCGTCATCAGTTTACGGCCTTCTAAAAGTCTTGATTCGATTAGTGATACCCAACTGGAATGCTCATAACCATTTTTATACAAAATTTTGCTGGCATCGGTGTTGTATGGAGGATCGATGTAGGTCAGCTGTACCTTTTCATTGTAACGTTCAAAAAGCAGACGAAGTGCTTGATAGTTATCTGAATGAATCATCAAACCATTTGTCTTCTCATCCAAATCAGGAATACTTTCCAACAGAGCATATTTAAAAGTGTTGGAGAAATGCTTGGTATCAATGATCAGATTCAGATTCCGGCGCAGGAAATCCACGGTAGGAGGATTGCTCCAGCCTTCCACCTCATCGATGGTGTACATGTCGATCCATTCATCGATCTGCGCCTTATTGCAAATGATTTCTGCCCAGAAGGATTCGTCGATCTTATCCAGGGTGATGCACCAGTTGGTTTCCACAACGAATTTCTTCTTCAGCCACAGCTTCTTCTGGAAATCCTCAATCTGTGCAAGGAAATCGATGATGATTTTACCGACGCGCTTGATGGCTTTTACCTTGGCAAGGTAGGTTTCCACACGGGCTTCGCTGTCGGTGTCCAGATCCTCCAGATGCATAACTTCACTCTCAATGAAGAAATCCAGTTCGCGTGTAAGGAAACCGCGCAAATCTTTATGGATGAAATAATCAAATGTATTCTTTGCAACATAGCCCTTCAGGTGCTTTTCCAGCAGGGTAGTGGTCTCCTTGCCCTTGCCGGTTGGGATAGGCGCGATCAGCGGATTCAGCTCTGCCCGCCGCAGAGAAAGCAACCATTGGGTAATTGCGGCATAGTTCTCCTCTGCATACTTCCTTTTCTTGTCTGCGGGAATATCATACACGAATCGGATCACGATCTCGCCGGCGTCCGCATTGTATTCAAAGGTTTTTAGGCCGGGATAGTTTTCCTCGTCTTCTGTAAAGAGCATGAATGTGCGCTTGCTGTCCTTGCTCTCTTTGTTGTTGTTCTGCTCCGTGGTAGCGTCCACCAAGCGGAAATGGACAGTGATCCCGTCGAAAACGAAGGTGTAATCTTTGAAATTCTCGCTGGTTTTGATGTAGTACTGATCCTGATTTGCCCAGTAGAGCTTTACTTCCTCGCCCTCGTAGGGGATAGCGTACACGCCTTCCTTATACCGACGTTTGGAAATAAAATCGCCATCCTCATAGTACCGGTTAAAGAAGGAATATAGCGCAGAATACACGTCTGTCTCCAGTGCGGCCAGATCAGCACCTTCCGCAAGCTGCTTCTGGAGCTGCAAATACTGCTGCTTCTTCTGAGCGGTATCGGGGAGAGCATCCACAGTCATGCCCATTTCTGACACGCTATCCTCGATTTGCTTCATTTTGGTGCGGATTTCTTCCTTGCTGCCCTGCGCGAAGGGAGCAAGTGTTTCCTGTACCATCTGCGGCAGACGCTCCGTCAGGAATTCTTCAATTTGTGCCTTGCGAAGGTTCATAACGCGATAGATACCAAAATCAAGATCGGATTTATCCAGTTCAAAAATCTGTTTCAGCAGGCTTATAAAGCGATTTAACCGTTCATTCATAATGATACTCCTATTCTCTATTTCGTTACGGAAAGTATTTCCTCTAATATTGTCCGAATATTGTTCCATTGCTCCGGATGTGCACGGATCAAATCGTTGATGTCAGCTGGTATTTCTTGCCTGCATTTAGCAGCCTTATCAAACAAGTCATTTGGTTGAATCTTATCTGCCGCAGGGAGATTTGCATCCAGCACTTCAAACATTTTCTCGAGGATTTCCTGCGACGGGGGTGTTCCGGCCAAATTTTCATAAAAGTAAGGCTTATTGATCCCAACTGCTGTGCAAAAATCGACCTTACTCATGCCTGCTTTGTAAATTTCTACTACAAGAAATTCGCCGAATTCAGACAATTTCTTCTTGCGTTTACCCATCTGCAGTTATCCCTCCTCCCAAAAGTATGTATGTATACATATTAACATATTATTCGAAGGAAAGCAAGCCATTTGAAGCGACAGATAACCTCGCAGTTCGATATAACACATTCATTATGATCGGCTAAGGTATCAGAGCAATCCTCTTGTTTTCCGTACCAGATACAACGAAAGATTTGTAATCGGTCCATTTTTCAACCGTGGCTTTATCTGTATGACGCTCAACATAGAATTAACGGTTCTTCTATACCAGAATGGCTATCTGCCTGAATGGGATGAAGCGGTGTTTGAGAAGGTCATGGAGCAGTCTCAAAAGATGCTCTAATAAAGGATAATAGGAAGCTCCTCAAAAAACGAAAAAGGCCACGCAGCAGACATTACAGTCTGTTGTGTGGCCTTTCTCTTGGCACCAGCTTGAGGATGTCACTTAAAATAAGTGTAAAAACCTTACGAAATCCATAGGATATCGTGAGGGTGTTATATTATACGAGCCGCAAATTACTATCTTATTCTTTGGGGTAAAACTGGGGTAAAATCGGAAACTGGTGTACTAAAATCCCTGCAATTTCAAGAGAAAACTCGCATTCTGCAGATGTTGCCGTGACAAACGAATAAGATTTTTGTCATTGCTTATATATCCCTTCAAAAGCCTCCAAGCCTTGATATTTCAAGGCTTCTGGCGCTTCTTTCATTTTTGCTGTTGTGCCGGAAACCCACGCATATTTCCGTAACTCTACGCAGATTTTCGGGCAAATGGTGTAGTAATTGGTGTAGTGGCTGTGGCTTCTTCAACCTGATTTTCTCTGCGGCTCCGGTGCGGCAAGCCCTTTGAAATCAATGATCTCTGCCATCTGCTCGGCAGCGCAGTCATAGCTCGCATGGGTGTAAACATTCAGTGTGACGCCCACATCGGAATGCCCCATGACATACTGCAAGGTCTTGATGTCCATACCGGCGTTCGCCATGTTCGTGCAGAAGGTGTGCCGGAACACATGAGGCGTGATGTGCGGCAGCGGCTTGTCCGGGTGCAGTTTTTGATGCTTCTTCATTGCCCAGCGCATTTCATTCTCGATGTGCAGGGCAACCTTCGGACTGTCGTTCTTGTCCAGCAGAAGAAAACCGCTGTACCCGTCGATGATCGTCTCTGTTTTCACGCGCTTGCGGCGGGAGAGAATGCTTTGCAGGCTCCGGTAAACCTCGTCCGTCATGGGAATGTAGCGGCAGCCGCACTCCGTTTTGGCCTTCTCTACATAATACTTGCCGCCGCGCTCCCAAACAAGCTGGTGATCTACCCGGATTTTCCGCCCGGCAAAGTCCAGATCAGCCTTTGTCAGTCCGCAGAGCTCGCTGACGCGCATCCCGGTTCCCAGCAGCACCACAAACTCATTGTAATACTTGCAGTAGGTCTTGTCCGTTCGGATGAAATCCATCCAAAGCGTCTGCTGTTCCTCTGTCATGGCAATGCGCTTTTGCGAGTCGTTGGAAACCACATCGACCAGCTTGAAGTCAAAGGGATTCCGACGGATCACATCCTCATTGTACGCCATCTGGAAAGCCGGTTTGACAACGCCCCGAACGCTGGTGAGGGTGCTGTATCCCTTTCCGTCCTCGTGCAGCTTCATAATCCATTTCTGCGCGTCCGAAATCTTGATGTCTCGGATGGAACGATAGCCGAAATCTTCTTTCTTCACCAGATTCAGCACGAAGTTATAGCCGACTTTGGTATTGTAGCGCACGCCCTGCTTGATGCTGATATAGCGTTCCAGCAGTTGAATGACGGTACGCCTCCTTTGATTGATAAAAAAACGCAGAGAATGACCAATCTCTCAAAATCGGGCAGTCTCTGCTGTGCGACCGCACAGCAAGGCTGAGCGGTTATGTACTTATAAAAAGGACACCTATTCTTTTGAATAGATGTCCTTTTTTGTTGTGCCGGGGGCTGTTTTGAATTGGGTCAGATGGCCCAGCTCTGGCTTTCGGTCTGCAGATCCACCATGTGGGTGTACTGGCCGTTCCGGGCATAAAGTGCATCGGGTGCGCCCTGTTCGGCCACCACACCGTCGGACAGCACCACGATTTTGTCCGCACCGGCTACGGTGCGCATCCGGTGGGCAATGATAAGGACAGTTTTGTGTTTTATGAGCCGGGAAAGTGCCTCCTGAATGGCAGTTTCGTTCTCCACGTCCAGACTGGCGGTGGCCTCGTCCAGCAGAATGATGGGCGCATCCTTCAGGAAGGCGCGGGCAATGGAAATGCGCTGACGCTCGCCGCCGGAAAGGGCGCAGCCATTCTCGCCGATGTTCGTGTTCCACTTGTCCGGCAGCTTTTCGGCAAATTCCTCGCAGTTTGCCAGCTTTGCCGCCGCAAGGACCTCCTCGTCGGTGGCACCTTTGCGCCCCAGACGGATATTTTCCAGTATCGTGTTGTCAAACAGGGTCACATCCTGAAACACGATGGAATACAGGCTCATGAGCTTTTCCGGGTCGATTCGGGAAACCTCCATGCCGCCCACGGTAATGCTGCCCTTCTGGTAGTCCCAGAACCGTGCCGCCAGCCGGGAAACGGTAGTCTTGCCGCCGCCGGAGGGACCCACCAGTGCCGTGACCTCGCCCTGCTTTGCGGTAAAGGAGACATCCCGCAGCACCGTTTCGCCGGAGTTGTAGGCAAAGCCCACATGGTCGAACACGATATCGCAGCCCTGATTGGTCAGCTGCTCGCTGCCGGTCTGCAGGGGAGCGTCCAGAATCTCGTTCATCCGCCCCACATTGGTGCGCATGGCAATGACCGCCGCCAGATTCTGCAACGCGCCCTGCATAGGGTCATACATCCGGGAAGCCGCCATCAGGAACAGAAACAGGGTCAGCACATCGATACTGCCCTGCACCAGCAGCACCGAGCCGGTGAGTGCCACCGATGCAATGCCCAGCTTGAGCACCATGCCCGCAGAGGACACAAACAGCGCTGTTTCCAGTTCTGCTGCGATGGACTGCTTTTCCACAGCCCGAATTTTGCCGGAAAGACCGGACAGATAACGCTGCTCCGCATTGCTGGCTTTCAGGTCCCGGAGAGTCTCGATGTACTCCTGAATGCCGTCCGCACAGGCCATTTTCGCCACCATGGTCTTGGCCTGCACCTTGTCCTGCACCCGGTAGCTGCCCACCACGATGGCAACGGATACCGGGATGACCCACAATGCTGCCAGAGCCATCCGTCCGTCAAAGGCGAACAGGCTCAGAGCAATGAGCACCGTGGAGATGAGGGAACCGAATAGACCGGGGATGAAGTGGGAGCAGTCCTTTTCCAACACCTCGCAGTCTGCCATGATGGTGCTGGTCAGGTCGGCAAGGTCCCGCTTGCCGAAAAAGGACAGGGGCAGCTTGCGCAGTCGTTCCGCAAGGGTCAGGCGGCGGGTGCCGCTCTCTTTATAGGTCGTAAAATAGGTGCCATTGTACTGGAACCATGTGGTCAGCAGGATCAGCGCAAAGCAGGCCGCACACCCCAGCAGATAAAAACCTTTTCTCCCGCTCGTGGAGCCTGCAAGCATGTCTTTTACCAGGAGATACAGCAGCCCGGTGGGCAACATGAATGCCATGTTTTGGAACGCACAGGCCAGAACGCCCTTTACAAGCCCTTTTGCGCCCTCCGGGGAGCTGGCTGTGGCGTGTTGAATTTTTCCGATCATCTTTTACCCCTCCTTTGCGACCTTCCACTGCACCGAGGCCTGATAATCCTGCCACATCCGGGCAAACAGGCCGTTCTGCGCGCACAGTTCGTCCTTTGTGCCGGATTCTGCAATTTGCCCATCCTGCACCACATAGATGCAGTCGGCGTTGGCTACGGTAGACAGGCGGTGTGCGATCATCAGCACGGTTTTGCCCTTGGCAAGCCGGGCAAAGACTGCCTGCACCTTGGCTTCATTGTCTGGGTCGGCAAAAGCGGTGGCCTCATCCAGAATCAGGATGGGCGCATTTTTCAGCATAGCACGGGCAATGGCGATGCGCTGCTGCTCGCCGCCGGAAAGATACACGCCCTTGGTGCCAATCACGGTATGGATGCCCGCCGGGAACTTTTCTATAATATCCATGCACTGGGCGGCCTTGAGCGCCGCCAGCACCTCGGCTTCGGTGGCCTGCGGTTTGCCCAGACGGACGTTGTCCAGAATGCTGCCCTTGAGAAGGCGGCTGTTCTGGAACACAAAGGAGATGGTATCCATCAGCTCTTCCTTGGAAACATCCCGCACATCCGCTCCACCCACCCGGACGCTGCCGCTCTGCACATCAAAGAACCGGCAGATCAGGTTTGCCAGCGTAGATTTTCCGCCGCCGGAGGGACCTACAAAAGCCACAGTCTGTCCCGGCTGAATCTCCAGCGAAACGCCCTTAATAACCTCGTTTTTTCCGTCATAGCTGAAATGCACGTTCTGCAGCGCGACAGAAGCATCCTGTGGGTGCTGCGGAACAGCCTGAACCTGCATGGGTGCTGCCTCCAGCACCGAGTCGATGCGTGCCAGCGCATCCGCTACCACCATCTTGTTCTCGCTCATGTACATTATGCGGGTCAAGGTCAGGGAGATCACCGGCGTGATGATGATATAGAACAGCAGGTTCAGCAGGAATTCCGGTGTCACGCCGTGTGTCGTGAACAGCAGTCCGCCCGCAATCAGAAAGGCGAACACGCCGTTGACGGCGGCGGTGTAGAACATCATGGGCAGGCGCAGGTCTTTGGTGTAGGAGATGACCCACTTTTCGTACTCATCAATGGTGGCCTTGAACTTTTTGAAGGAAAACACACTCTGCCCGAAGGTCTTGACCACCGGAATGCCCCGGACGTATTCCACTGCCTCGTTGGACATGGCCTCCAAGGCGTTGCCGTACTGCCGCATTTTTTCGACCATCCGCTTGCCGGTCATGGTCGCCATAATGAGGAAAGCCAGCACCACCGGCGCAAGGCTCAGCAGCCCCAACCTCCAGTCGAACGCCAACAGCAGCACCAGCAGCCCCACCGGGGTGGCGATGGCGTTGTACTGGTCGGGCAGCTGGTGGGCAAGATAGGTCTCGGCGGCTCCGGTGCTCTCGTGGATGATCTTGCGCAGCTTGCCGCTGCCGAAGTTCTCGGCAAAGCCCAGCGGCAGCACTGCCAGATGCTCCGACACTGCCAGCCGCAGATTCGTCGCCACCCGGAACGCCGACAGATGGGAGCACATCAGCGCCGCAATGTAAATAAGATAAGACAGCACCGCGAATAGCACTGCCATCCAGCCGTAATGAGGAATGTTCACCGCCTGCGCATAATCCGGCGCAGCGGCCAGTACATCCCGCAGAATCATCCAGATATAGAGGAACGGCACCAGCGCCGTCAGCGCGCTGATGGCGGAAAGCACCCAGGAGGCATAGGTAAAAACCCGATACCTGCCCGCATAGCCCATCAGGCGGGAAAAGTCAGATTGTTTTTTCAATAAAATCACATCCTTACCGATAAGCTCCCCTGCGCACCCGCCTGAATCAAGCGGGTCCGCAGGCGCCGTTTATTCTTCCGAAGACAAATGTTCCGTGGTG
>OHAB01001203.1_pt1 | contig 17118 bp, 7 predicted proteins | sample 1577031 | NCBI WGS metagenome assembly OHAB01 (sample SAMEA3541477, study PRJEB24748) | human gut metagenome | biome: human gut; feature: human-associated habitat; material: faeces | place: China | collected 2012 | reverse complement strand
AGAAATAAAATTACCATATATTAAATCTATATATTCAAGGAGTTGTTCTTTCTCCTGGTTGGTCATATTCTTCACAATCAGCTTTTCCTTCTTCAATTGTTCCAAGAGATAAACGCCATTTACACATACATTTTCACTTATTTTTTTATTCTCACTCTCCAACAGCAAAATCTTTTGATTCAATTTACCAACCTTCTCTCTATTTGTTTCCGCTGTTTCACCTGTTTTTTGTTTCAACACATCAAGTTCATAAACATATCGTTTAATCATGCACTCATTCTCCTTTATTACTTGCATATTTTTCCGGAACATCTCTTTGTATCTTTTTCTTAAAAGAAAATACAAAACAAGACATAATAGGATAATAAATAAAACGATTACCATCCCAAAATAAAACTGTATTTTCTTTTCGTGTTCAACTTGTTGCTTTTCTAAAAGAAGCTTTCCTTTTTCATATTTACGTTGCAAAGTCAAAATTTGAGATGCTTGTTTAGCATCCAGGTCAACGGACAACAACGAATCAGACTTCTCTTTGAAATAGAGAGCCATTGCATACTTTTTCTGCCTCTTTTCCAACAGATACAAATAGTGGTATGCCCCTGCCAGAGTACGAGGCCTTTCTGATTTCAAAGCTAAAGTAAAATATCTTTTTGCCTCATCCAACTTATTTTGATTTAAATAAATGTTCCCCAATGACATTGAACAGTGATGCATAGAATGCCTATCTTGTTCAGTCTCTACCGCAGTTTTCAACAAGATTATTGCATTTTCCAAATCTCCCTCATTTCTTTTTGCAATTCCTTTTACTTGTAACAAAGAAGGAGTTACTCGTTCAAAATCGGTACATCCTTTCTTTTCCTCACACAAGGACAAAGCCCTATTGATGTAGTTATAAACACTGTCATATTGTTGTTCTACATAATAAATACGAGCAATATCCCGATAAGCATATATAACCCCTAAAGTATCGGCTGCCTTTTGAAAACAATATACCGAACTTTGATAATTATCAAGAGCATCTTTGTGTAGCTTTCTATCTGCATTCAAAATACCGATATACTCATATGCCAAGCCTTGTAGCTTATACTCTTCCGTTTTCTCCAATTTAGCCAAAGCATTCAAATAGGCTTGCATAGCCAGCGTATCATTCCCCTGCAAATCCATCACTTTGCCATAATAAAACAATGCCTTCCCCGCTTTCACGTTATCACCCCCATTCTTATAATAATCTACCGCCAACTTTATCAACGAATCCGACTGCATGCTATCCAGATAGTTCTTATCACGGGCTTGTGTCAACAGCAGCACATAGTCTGCCCGCTGCTTTCCACGAAGCTTCTCCGGATGAGGAATTTGCTCCAACAGCAGTAATGCACTGTCAGGATATACATCCATATACCTCTCTACCTTATCAAAAACATTGGATACGTTCTTCTCTACGCAAGAACCTAACAGTACGCAAACGGACAAAAGCCCAAGATATAGCAGTTTTTTCATATGAACATGTTCTTTACCAGATTATCATTACGTATAACTCCTATGCCCACAGAATCCTTTTGGAGATAAATATTCACACCAGCCAACGGCAATCCTTTTTCCCCATCAGTCACAATGCCATTTGTCTGCGCATTAGAAACAACTGCACAGCAGAATGTTATGAACAGTACTATACATCGCTTCATAATCCATGTATATATAATTAAACTTTGGATGAGAATAAGCTTTTTTACGGCCTCTCCCTTCAAAGATACAAAAAACCGCTTCAACAATGTACAAAAACAAGATAAATGTGACAAACAAAACAAATAGCTCAGAGCTTGTTTCCCCTTACATAGGCTTCCTTTCCATTTTCTGTACGGAGTTATCAGCGCCTATCGGCCGTGATGCGCTCTGCCAACGGCCGTCAACCACTCGACTAACGACCGTCAACAAGGTGCTTCATAACCGTTGAACACCTATTATACTCATAGTTTCCCCATACTGTGCACCTATCTTATTCCTATTATGAGCCCAGCTGCAGTCTATCGGTAAACGGTCTTTTACGAAGTTAATACCGTGTTTACACGAAACGCATATCGTGTAAACAAGATATTTGCAAAATGCTGTACATTCTATTAATACACTAACAAACAAGATATTAACTTACTTTTCGGCGTATTTCCGCTGTGGAAGCAAAAGTTGCTTCCACCTTTTTGAGTTGCTTCCACAGCACTTGTAATGCCGATGAATAAAGGGATGCAGGAAGTAGGTGGAAGTGTGGAAGCAGAAATGATAAAACTAAGCAGAGATAATTTTCCCTTAAAAGCAATAAAACTCCAGAATCTGCTGGAGCAAAGCATCCTGCTTTCCCAGACCTTTTTCCAACTCCACACTTTTCAGGTTATAGAGTTGTGCCAGCAAAGCTGACGACTGCTTCTCGCAAAGACGGGAATCATGTACCTGCTCCATCCAGCAGACGGTCTCTCCCCAAACATCTACCGAAAGATGTGACAAGACTTCTGTCGGGGCTCCCCCCTTCTCCACCTTACGGAAGATTTCGACCAAAGCACACAACAAGCTGGACATTATCTGTTTACAACGGGAATGGGAACGGGATTCCCGGTTTCTGAAACGTAGCAGGAAATAGTACCCCAGCCATAAATAAACGGTGGTGACTTCTGCATGGATTTTCTCTATCCTCTTCCAATGCGCAACCAAGGCAGCATCAATTTCTTCCAGAATCGCATCCGTATCATCTTCTATGTAGTATTTCTGCGCAAGACACTCTATCACGCACCCCCATTTCGCCATATCCACACACTCTTGCGTACGCCCCATCCATACATGGGCTTCCTCCAATATCCGGAATGCCTTTTCTCCACATTCTGGAGCATCATAAAACCGATACTGACGAAACAACAGAAGAGACTGACATAATAACTCATCCAAAGAGTACTCCGCACTTTCCATATTTAAAATTCAAGTATCCATTCAGGTAACAAAATCGAGCAAAAGTAATCATTTCCTAAGAAAATCACGCTGTTTCAGCACAAAAACCGGCAAGAAAAAGAAGATACCGATGACGGACATCACCAGTCCGCCAATGGTACCCGCCGCCAATGGAAACCAGAAAGCTTCCTTGTCCTCACCTATCATGAAAGGGATAAATCCCAGAATGGTAGAAACTACCGTGAGGAAAATAGGAACGACCTTCGCATTCCACGCCTTGACGTAGGCACGAAGAGCGGAAAGACGGGGGAAACGACGTCGGATGCTGTTGTACTCGTTCAGGATATAGATGCTGGCATTCACCGTGATGCCGCACAGCAGGACGAACGAGGCAAAACCGCCCTGGTCGAAGTTCAGCCGGAACCAATAGAAAGTAAGAAATACCCCGATATAAGAAACCGGAATCACAAAGATGATGGCAAGCGGCTGCTTCAGGGAGTTGAACAGAACGCTGGTCGTAAAGAAGATGATGGCTATCACCACCAGCAGAAGCAGGTATTGGCGGTTGTCCTTCTCGCCCCATGACCAACTGTTGCTGTCCGACTCGGCTGTATAACCCATCGGCAACAGTTTGTTGAACTCCTCCAGGTCACGTTTCTGTATCTTGTTGCCCATCTCATTGGAGCCGATATATTCGTATTGCAGGCAGAGGCGGTACTGCTGGTTTTCTTTGGCAATCTCCTGCGGCATCTGTCCCTTTTCCACAGTAGTCAGTTCGGAAAGCTTGTAATGCTTGCCGTTTCCTACTCCATAGGGGAAGAACTGCATCGCCCAGATGTCATATTCGGCAGACTGGCGGGAAGAGAGCTTGATTTTCTCCGTTCCCTGCTCGGCCGCTACCGAGCCAATCTCCAGATTCTTGCCGAAGATGGGGCGCACCGCAGAGAAAAGCACTTGCGCGTCGATGCCCTCTTGCGCCATGTGCTCCTTGTTCAGGTTGAAGTAGAATTCCTGATAGTCATCCTTCCACCAGGAGAACTCCGAATTGATGAGCACTTCCTTGATACGCCGGTGCGTCAGCAGCTTGGCCTTCAGCTTCTCCGCCCACTCATAGAGTTCGTCGTAGTTGTAGCCGTACATCCTGATGCGGTAGGAGCCGGCACTCTCGCGGACGTCATTACTGAACCCCTGGTCCTGCAATCCGTAGATGCCCCAGCTGCCGCCTCCCAGTTCCAGCGCCTTGCTTATCATATTGGCTTTCAGTGTATAGGGAAAACCGCTGTTCCGGGCTTCCTTCTTGAAATAAATCTGCATACTGGCACGCCGGGGGCTGTAGATGGAAGTATGAAACTGCCTGATTTCCTTGAACCGGCTGAGGTAGGTCTCCATACGTTTCATCAAAGTGTTCATCTGCTCGAGGGTGCTGCCATTGGGAAGGTTGGCGTTGGCATAGAGCACCACCTCCTCATTACGGGTGAAGTAACTGCCTTCGTACACCTTCTGTATGAAAAGCCGCAAGCTGCCGCCCAGCGCCTTGTCCACAACGGGTTTCACCGACTCCTTATAGGTATCCGAACCGAATACCTTATTGTAAGCAGCTTCCCATTTTCCCCCTCCTTCCAGTTTGTCGGGCAACAGAAAAACAGGCAGACCGAAACCCAACAGTAACAGCAGGCATACAGCCCAGCGCCAACGGCACAGAAAACGGATGAGAGCAGAGTAGCAGCAGGAGAAATAAACGGGGAAACGTCTGAAAATCCGTCCCAACCTTGTTTTGAATGTTTGCGTCAGCCCCGGCAAGACAAGACGCCTCTTCTTCCCCGTAATCCGCCTCACCAGTCCTATCTTCTCAATCATCGACGGAACAAAGAACAATGCCACCATCAAGGAAACAGCCAGATTGATGATCACTACCGCTGCAAAGTCCTGCAGGTTGAGCCGTATCCTCTCGTCAAGGAAGAAAATGATAACAAGCGCACCCATCGTAGTGAGGGTTGCCGCCAACACCGACAGGAAGGCCTTGAGATTACGCCGGTGCAGAATGTGGTCGGTCATGACAATGGTACTGTCTATCACCAGATTCAGCGAGACAGTGATACCCGCCAGCGAATAAAGCTGCATCTCAAGTCCGAAGAGGTAGTAGAAGATAAGTGCCACCGCTATATTTACAGCCAGGCTGGTAACTATCAGAAAAAGATATTTCAACTTACGAGTAATGAGCCATACGAATACAAGCAGGATGAGTACCGTCAAACCGGTACGGAAGTAAATCTTGTCCAGTTCTTCCCGTATGTACTCGGTCGCATCATAGCTGGTATGCACTTCATATCCGACAGGAAGTACCTGCCGAACAGCTTCCATCTCGTCCATCACGGCACGGTTCAGTTGCAACTGGTTGGCAGTTTCTTCCGCAGTAATGGATAGATAGACGGAATTCAGCCCATTGATGCGGTAATAGCTTTGCGGCTCCTCCTCCATACGGACAGCCGACACCAGTTCGTCCAAGCGGAGCAGTTTCCCGTCGGTAGCCGTCACGGTGATGGCAGCAGGATTAAAACCAAGGGAGTTGCTCTCCGGCACCAGTGCCAGGCGTATCCATTCCCGGCTACCGTTACCTGTATCCACATTGTGCGTACCCAGAAATTCCTTCCGGTAATGCCGCTGTACTGCCTCGCTGATGTCCGATAGGGTCACACCCAGCAAGCGCAACTGTTCACTGTCATATTCCAGTCTCCACTCCATGGGCGTGGCACCGCTGAGTTCCACCTTATAGATACCCGGAATATTTGCCAGCCGCGGCTTGATATGCTCCTCGGCATACTGCTGAATCAATATCGGAGTGGAAGGGGCATTCAGTGTGAAGGACATGAAAGGGCGTGAGGCGTTCTCGTCGGGCACTTTCATGTGAATGGTGGGATAGCTGACACCTTCGGGCAATTGGGGCCACGTCTGCCGGATGATGGTGGAAGCTTCGAAGCGGACTACCTCGACATCGGCATGCTTGTCCAGCTCCACAGTAATGTTGCCGTAGCCGTTGCCCGAGGTGGAGTTCAGCCGCTTCACTCCGCGGATACGCGCCAGCATGGATTCCAGCTTGCTGGTCACTTCCATCTCCACCACCCGCGACGAAGTGCCAGGCATGCTGAAACCCACCGTGAAGCCGGGCAGGCTGCGTGACGGATTCAGCTTGACGGGGAGCAGCGGTATCAACGCCACCCCTACCAAAGCAAGGCAGACAAACGCCACTATGACGGTGAAGGAAGAAACTCGTTTCATCAGTTATTATAATCAAATTTTTCCGACAGCGAAAATCCGCTGGCAAAGTCGTGCAACGTCAGTTTCCGTATCTTGTAATAATTCAGCCAGTAGTCCTGCAAGGCGGAGATGTAATTGCGTTGCGCTTCCTGCTGGCGGTTCAGCGAGAGGGTCAGGCTGTTGATGTCTGCCTTGCCGATAATGAAGCGCTGGCGGGTTTCGTTATACGCCAGGATGGCAAGGTCGAGGGCCTCTTCGGCACTGGCGACGAGGGCTTGCTGGACGTTGAAGTCACTGACGGTCATGATAACCTCCTCCTCAATGCTGATTTCACTCTGCCGGGCAGAAGTCTTCACCACGTTCAGATTGTTCCTCGCCATGTTGTATTTGCCTTTCCTCACGCCCCAGTCCACCAGTGGAATGGAGACACTGACCGACACCATCTCCTGCTGCATGGGATGCCTGTATGCTTCACCGAATTTCTCTGCCACCTGGTTGAAGCCGACGCTGGCGTTGATGCTGGCGTTGAAGCGCGACTCCTTCTTCGTCTTGTCTACTGTCTGCTCGGCTTCCAGCACTTCCTGACGAAGCCCCAGAAATTCCGGATTGTTGGCTTGAGCGGCCAGCAAAGCCTCATCAACCGGTATGGTCAGCGCCCTCGGACGTCCCGGAAGCGACACCCTGATATCCGTGTTCTTCTCCATATTCAGAAAAGATGCCAACGAAAACATGGCGCGCTTCAAGGCACTGGCGGCATTCTGCAAAGTATTGCGGGCGTTCACCACGTCGAGTTTCAGCGTCAGCAGGTCGGCACGGCTGATGGCAGCTATTTTCAAGCGCTGCATGCCGATGCGGTAGAGGGTATCGGTGGAGACGGCATTGTCCTTGGCCAAGTCATATTCCGCCTGTGCCATGGCAAGCGCAAAGAAATAGGTAGTGGCCTGCTCGGATACTCGCTCTGCATTGTAAATATACTCCTTCTTCACCTTTTCGTACTTCAGCGGCTCAATCCTGCGTTCCCAACGGAAAGGATTGTAACCGACCAGACTCTGCGAGTAGCCCAAACGAACCGGAACACTGGTGAACTGGGTATACTTGTTTCCACCGAAGCTCCGCATATAGCCCAGCTCCGTATCCAGATAGAACGTACCGCCCGTCAAGTCGAAATTCTGTCTGACGGCAAGATTGCCGTATGCATAGAAGGATTGCTGGCTGCGATAGATGTCAAGGTCCTGTTCGGAGTCGTAACGCTTGGTGATATCGCGGTTGTACTGTGCCGGAGTCATGTTCAGCGTCAGGCTGGGAAGGCGGTTTGCCTTATAGGTGCGGTATTCCCAATAACCGGCCAGATACATGTTCTTGGTGCGGAAGGCTTCCAGCGAACTGTCATTCGCCAGGGCAATGGTCTGCTGCAAATCGAGCGTTATCCGCTGTTGGGCAAAAGCGGAAAGGGCTCCCAGACTGAACAAAAGTATAAGACTTAATTTCTTCATGCTCTTTCTTTTCTATAAATAAACCAATATATCAACGGGATGATGAACAGACTGACCAGTGTCCCCACGAACATCGCCCCAATCATCGCTATGGAAAGCGGCTTCTGCAGCTCCGAGCCCATGTCGAACGAGAACAGCAGCGGAACCATAGCGAAAATGGTGGTGAGCGATGTCATGATGATGGGCCGGAGCCTTCTGCGCCCCGCCTCGTGGATGGCCTCGAGCAACGGCATACCAGCCCTCCGTAATTCATTAATGGCATCCAGCTTCAGGATGGAGTCGTTGATGATGATACCGCACGTCACAATCAGTCCGATGGCGGACATCAGGTTCAGGGTATGCCCGCATATCCACAACAGAAGCAGGGCAAACGCCACATCTATCGGAATTTCCAGCAGCACGATGAGCGGCTGCACGAAGCTTTCGAACTGGGCGGCAAGAATGAAATACATCAGCAGGACAGAGATGAAAAGAATCACCACCAACTCGTCCAGCATCTGGCGGTTGGAGAAGAAACTGCCGGAGAAGGCCGTATCCCAGTCACCCGTGGCATCTGCCTCCCGCTTCACCTTTTCCATCAACTCCGGAGCATCGTCCACTTCATAGAAACGGAACGGTATATATTCACCGTTGCGTCCTGCCGTAATCGTTTTCAAGTCCTCAGCCGGACGCACCTTTACCAGCTCCCGAAGCGGAATATACTCCACTTCGCCCTTACTGTCCGGACGGGTCTGTATCAATGTCTGCTGCAGCACCTCATTCACTGTCCGCTCCTCGCCCACAATGCTGATAGGCAGGTATTGCTGGTAGGAATGGAGCATAGCTACGCTGTTCTCCTTGAACGCTGTCCGCAGCGTACGGTAAAGCTCGTCATACGAAACGTCATAGAGCAACAGCTTTTCCTGCAGGATGCTTATGTCAAGCTGGTTCTCGAAAGCGATACCTACGGGCGCTGTCCCCGTAAGCTCCGCAAACTGTTGTTCCAGTCCGCGCAATTCTTCCGCCGCCGGCGCCTTCTCCTTATTGCGGGCATAAAGTCCCGCCACCACATCGGCCTCCCCGGTCACGAAAAGCTTCTCGAACACGGTTTCGGGTGGAGAAAAGGAGACTGTCGCCAACGGATATTCCCGTGTCAGCCACTCGCCCGCCTGTTTCTGCAAGGGAGCAATCCCGTCAGGCGAGGAAGTCTTGAAATACAATTCTGCCTCCGAAGAAGAGAGAGCCTGCTCACGGTTCAGCAGATAGTCCTGCTGGCCTATGGCAGCCGTCTGTTCCACAGTCTTGTCCAACAACTGTCCGAACAGCACATTCACACGATGCCGGTTCTCGTCCACATGTATATTTTCGTTCCATTCCACATGGACTATCAGTTCATTCTGGTCTATCTGCGGCATACGCTCCTTGGCTATGGAATAGAACAGAAAGACACAAAGAGGAATAGAAACCACACAGAATATGATACTTACCGTCTTGTGGGAAAATACCCAGTCGATGCCCGCATCATAAAAACGGTCCAGCGTATGTTCCTTCAACGGATTGTTGATGCGGATGCGGGAGAACCACGACCTGCCGCGCAACCCCGTCCGGTAGACCAGCATATAGAGGACCGGCAGCAGCATGATACCCGTGAAGTAGGAAACCAGCAGCCCCACCGTAACAGAGAATGCCTGGTCGTAGAACAACGCCCCTGCAATGCCGCTCATGAATATCAGCGGCACAAATACGGCAATAGTGGTCAGCGACGAACTCAGCATGGGCGTAATCACCTCACTCGTTCCCGTCACGCAAGCCCGCCGCAACGAATAGCCCCGTTCGCGATACTGCGAAATGTTCTCCGTCACAATGATGCTGCTGTCAATCATCATACCCAACGCCAGGATTAATCCCGACAAAGAAATGATATTGAGTGACATCTTGAACAAGTAGAAGAACAGGAAGCAGATGACAATAGATACCACCATACTCAACCCGATGATGAACGGTGACTTGATGTCACCCAAGAAGAGTACCGCCACAATGCAGATGAACAGGAAACCCAACGACAAATTTTGCTGAAGATTGGAGATGGTATAGTCCAGCAACTCCGTCTGGTTACGGCTGATGCTAAAATCAATGTCGGGATATACTTTCTTGAAGTAGTCCATCGTGCTGTTGATGGCAAGCTTCATGTCTTCCATATTCTCGTCCACCTGCTTGATGACGGCAAGGGTAACGGCACGCTTGCCATTGCTCATGGAGACACCTTTCTCCTTGGCAGGAACAATCTCTACCCGGCAGAAGTCTCCCAAGCAGATGATACGTCCTTCCTTTCGCAGCAGGATGCCCTTCACGTCCTCCTCTGTCCGCAGCAGGGTGGAGAACTTAATGTTGTATTCGTAGTAGCCGTCGCGCACGGTCATGCTGCCCGGCTCCACGTTGTTTTGCGCCAGCACGTTTTCTATGTCTTCAATGGAGAGCCCCAACACAGCAAGCTTATCCGGGTCGGGCACAATCTGTAACTGGCGTTCGACCAAACCCGTGACATCCACCATTGCCACTTCCGCCAACTGCTCGATGCGACGCTTTATGACATTTTCGGCAAACTCGCACAAATCAAGAAACGCGCGTTCGTCCACCTTGCCGTATGCACTGTCGTTTTTTAGGGTCAGATTGAGGTAGAAGACAGGAATGTCCGTCGCACTTGCCTTTATCACCTTCGGGCGTTCGGCATCCTTGGGCAGATAGTTCATGGCGGCGTCAATCTTCTCGTTCACTTCTATGAAGGCAAGGTCGGTATTCGTACCGAAGTCGAAGCCCAGGCGGATGATGCCTGCACCATCGCGCGTCTCGCTGTCCATGTCCTTCAGTTTCGCCACCTGGATGAGCTGCTGCCGCAGAGGTTTCACCACCGTATTCTCTAATTCACGCGCCGAGGTATTCTGCGCCGACACCTGCACGGTAATTTCCGGAATGGCTATATCGGGCAGCAGGGATACCGGCAGGGTGAAGTAAGTCACCAGCCCGACAATGAAGCATGCTGTAAATGCCATCAGTACGGCAATAGGCCGCTGTATCAAAAACTTTATCAATTTTCAATTATGAATTTAAATTGTGAATTATGAATTTTCAACTTTCAATTTTCATCTTTCAATTTTCCACCACCTTCACCGGCGCCTCATGTGCCAAATTCACATTTCCCGTCACGATGACCGTATCGCCTTCTTTCAGGGCATCGTCGGCCATGCTGTAGCTTTCCGCATTCTCCAGTCCGGTCTGCACATAGTTCCACTGCGCCTTTCCGTCTTTCAGGGTAAAGACGACTTGCTTACCCGAACGCAGTACGACGGCACTTTTGGGTATCACGAGCTGACTGTCCAGAGAACGGTGTACATTTACCCTCACATTCATGCCGCTAAACAGACGTCCCCTGCCATTGACGGATGCCTTTACTTTCACCATTCCCTTATCATCTACCAGAGGATTGATTTGGGTGATGCGGCCCTCGTGTTTGGAAGCGGCATCCGAGTAAGGGGTGACAATCACCTTGTCGCCACTCTTTATCAGGGGGAGTTCACTTTCCAGTACCGTAAAGTCCACTTCCATGCTCTGAGTGCCAATGATGGAGCAGAAAGATTCCGAAGTGCTTGCCTCGTTAAAGGGCTTGGAAAAGAGGTTCGCCACCACGCCGTCGAAGGGGGCAACCAGCGTAGCATGCTCTTCTTCATAGGCGGCGAGTTCGTACTGGGAGAGACTTTGGTCGTAACCGCTCTTTACTCGTGCCAGCTTCATGATGTCGGCAGGAATTTTGGAAGTATCACCCACCGGATAGCCTTGCCCTATCAATACGTCCTGCAGCTCAAGTTCCGCTTTGTCCAGAGCATCCTTGGCTTGCGCGGTCTTGTTCTTCAGACGGAACTTATCCAGTTCGGCAAGTTTCTGCCCTTTGCGCACCGGGTCACCGTTCTTCACGTAGATGTGTGCCACTACACCGGTGGTCTCAAAACGCAAATCCGCCATGGCACCGGCGGTTACTTTTCCGTTGCTCACCAGTTCATGTTCAAAGGTCGCCCGCTTCAGGACTTTCACGGTCACTTCATTGCTTTCACTTGGCAGGACGGTTGCCACCCCTTCCTCGGACTCTTTTCCCTTTCCGGCATCGGAGCAGGCGGCAAGCAGGGCAACGGCCATGCATAGCAGGTATCGATAGTTCTGTGTCTTCATATTCATACTCAATTATAAATTGATAAAATTAATCGTTTCAAAAAAACGAACCGATATTTGCATGTGGACACTTTTTTCATAGCACTTTAGCAATTAGTTCGCTCATTATTAACACTTTCCGTTTTTATTCATCTTTTTTAATATGGACAAAAATAAGCTGAATCTTTTTTATTTCCTCCCTCATCTGTCGTATTGCCGTAGAATGCACTTTCGGCTCTTTCGTCAATACCATCCGCTTCATTTTTTCAAACTTGTCCGGTTGTCTGAATCCTGGTTCCGCATAAAGCTTCGCAAGCAGATAATAGGGATAAATACGCCCCGGCAACCGATGGGTGGAACGGATAAACCAGTCTTCCGCTGATAAGCAGTCACCCATCTGCTGATAATTCTTGCCTATCACATTCAGTATCATCGGATCACAGCTGCGCTGCAAAGCTTCTTTCAAAATACGGTTGGATTTACCGAACTGCTGCTGCTTGTGCAATCCATGCCCATATTCGAACAAGAAAGATGCCCGGTCTCTCAACAGAGGATAAAGGCGCCCGTACTCTTTCTCTGCCGATTGATACGCACCTGCACTATACAACACACGCGCATTCATCCACTCCCGGCAAGCCTGCTCCACTTGCAAGTCATTCTTCAGGCGAAAACCGCCAATGATGCCTACTGATACAGCCAGCCCCAACCATTGCCAACGGTCGGCACCGGACAAGCACGCCACAAGCAATCCTCCAAATGTAACGATAAATACCGGAAGTTGTAGCGGATAGGAGGAAAAAGAGAATATCATCAAAGAAAGAATAGCCCCACAGATACCATAACGTCCTTTACGGACTCCCCTATACAAACACAGCACGACCACAACCAATAGACATACAGCCAAAGGAATGCCCAGTTCGACCGCAGCCTGCAGATATTCATTGAATGCATATTCCGGACTTCCCGCCACACGTTCCTCCCACGGTTCATAATCACCTGCTGCAAAATAAGTTTCCTGCGCATTTCCGTAGGCTGCTGCGAAATTATGAATCCCATATCCGGTCAACGGCTTTTCTGCAATGGCACGACAAGTTATCTTCCACATGAAAAGACGGCCACGTGCAGAATCGGGTTTCAAGACAAACAGTAAATAGCCTGCCAATAGCAAGACACAGAATCCACCGACCACTACCATCACCACACGCTGCCTTTGCTGCTGCCATAATAATCTGAACTTATCCGTCCAATCCATATGCCAAGCATATACACACAGACAGGAAACTCCTGCCGCCAACCATGCCGAACGGCTCATTCCTGCCGGAAGCACACAAAGGATAAGCAGCATCACACCACCAGCGACCATAGTTCCAGCCTTATCCATCACCTTTTCCCATCTTCTTCCATCATTCCGGTCAGAGCAGAGAATCTCCCCCCTCTTGGTCAGCCATTGATACAGACAGACCGGAAGTATCATGGCCAAATAGCCGGAATAAGGCCCCGGATTGAAGAAAGAACCTGTCAATACATACAAGGAATGGTTGGACACAGCATAACCATAAAGCTGCCTCAATCCCCAAACAGCCTCAATGCCCCCCAGCATTACCAATACCCACGAAACCGGTATAAAAAGAAAATACCTTTTTTCCATCATCAATCCAGCCATCAACAGACATCCTGCAACTACCAATGCACTTTTATCGAAATAGAGCCATTGCCCTATAACATCAGCTACAGGAAGTCCGGAAGAAACGTTACATGCCAAAGACAATAAAACTATACAAGCAATGTAGACCAAACTTCCAGCCAATAGATTACGTACATTATTCATTCTATCTATCAAATATTCAATAGTATTCTATAATTCACCAAAAGATTTGTTTCCCGTCTTTATATTCAAAAATCCGTTCATCTTTACCGGCTGTGTGATTCTTCAGATAAAATAAAGCACCTTGAAACCCTGAATAGACAATAGAATCTGACACAGCCATTTGCCGCCCGACAGAATTCCATTTTCCTCCACCCCAATAAAACAATTCATACAAATTACCTTTATAAATAAAATTCACCTCATTACGAGGAGTATACACCACCTTCTCCACACGATGGGGACTTCCAAAGTCCATCCCGGTCCATCCTCCATCCGGATGTATATAATCAAATGAAGTATCCGGATTACCGTCAAATGCGTTCAAATATTCATGTGTATTGTCTTCAAAACTTCCCGGAGTACCTATGATTTCCCCATATAGAGGTATGGTATCTTCCGTATTCTCATAAAAAGCCAGTTCCGAGATATTACAGAAACATCCGTCAGCACCCTTATAGCGCATATACCGATACGGTTTATCAGACTTCAACCGGGCCACAGTATATAGCCGATACGGAGCCTCCTTTATCAAAAGTAGAGTATCCTTCCACCCAAAGTCTGCCCGGTCGCTTCCTTCCACTACTCCCCCAATCATCCGGTCATTGAAAAGAACACTCAAAGTAAGATGGCACTTCCTATACAAGACCAATTCCTGCTTTTCAGCTTCCGGAACAATGAACCGTATCTTTCCGGTTTCACGCTCCAGAAGAAAAGGAGAAGATACTGCAGCGTATTCCTTTCCGTTCCAGGCAGCCAGCGTAAAGACCGCCCCGCCTCCCACATCCTCAAAACGAGCCTCCCCCTTCTTAAAGAAAGTATATCCTATAGGTTGCCATTGTAGTCTGTTGGCAAGGCACAAATACACCATATCCCCCTCACGAAACTGTCCGGAAAGCAAAGAATCCGGAAGAGCTACAGTCCAATTCCTGTTACCGGTATAAAGTGCAGTGACATCGCGGAAGAACGGACGTCGGAATGCCGGGTAAACATCGGAATATTTCCCCAGTTTCCGTACCGCCTCCTTATCAATACTATAGGTTGCCCGGTACATTTTTCCCCTCGAAATGCTATATTCTTCCGCTTTGCTCCATACTTCTTCATAAGGAAGATTTGCAATGTATGTCTTTCCTTCCTTATCCAAAACAAAATTCCAGAAATGAGAGGCATTGTTGTCTCCTAATACCATCACCCTATCTACTCCGCACGGAATGCCCAATGCCCGCAACACATATATCATGGCATCCGTAAACTCTCGGCAACTGCCCGTATGCCATTTCAGTACATCCGGTCCCAAATGAGGCCCCACCGGAAAAAGAGCCGTATTCCGGTAGTTCGCTTTCCGCAACGTATCCATCAACAACTGGGCGGCAACCTTAGGATTATCAGCCTCATCTGTCTTCCTGAATTCATCCAAAATCGGGCTATAGCACTCATAAATTTCTTTGCGCCAGAGAGAAAGCGGCTCATCCCCTATTCTATAAGGCAATATATATTCGCAGAAAGTATCAAAATCAACATGCTTTCCCCAAGGTTGCTCCCGCCAGACTTTGAATGCCCATTCTATATGATTGACCAAAAAAGCGGAATCCACCGTCATAATGTCCCTCTTATAAGTCAATTGATTTATAGAAAATTCTCCATCTGCTCTTTTCAAGGAATCAATCAACTCTTGCACATGCCTGGAATAAGGAAATGAAACGTATTCACTGAAATACTTCCTGTAATTCTCCAAGGCCTTTCCCTCGTAAGCACCATGAAAAGGCATATTCTCTATCAGAAAACAAGCAGCACGATATTTGTCACCGTCCTCTTCCTTGTAACGGTCCAGTACCTTTTGCAACTCCGCACGGTTATCACCGGCAAGATTCAAAGCTGTGTCCAACCACTGATTTTCCGAAGAACAAGCCATAAACAGACCTGCTGTAAACCATACCCATACACACCAATGTTTCATATCACTATTCCATTTTTTTCTATTCCAATCTGAAAGACAATCCAATCAATCCTTACAATCCGATACAAATACCTGCTTACCATCTTCCATATGAAATATCAGTTCTTCTTCTCCACGGGTACTGTCATGCAAATAGAGCAAAGCTCCCGATGGTATCCCGTCATATGGCAGAAAAGGTTTTTCTGCCATTTTCTTCCCCAATGAGTTCCAACAGCCCTCTCCCCAATAGAAGAGTTCATAACAATCCCCTATCCTGACAAAGTTATCATCGTTACGGGGCATATACATAAAATTGTCTATAGTAACAACCTTTCCAAAATCCACCGTTACACTTGCACCGGGTTTTGATGAAATGAAATACGACAACGGTTCATTATCATAGACCTGATAGGCAAAAGTATTTGCTGTGGCTGGAGCATCTCCCCAACTGTCTATAGGGACAATCTCTTCCTCTCCTTTATAAAAATGCATTTCGGCAACTTCCGCATATCCCTCTGCCGAAGAACAAAAACGGGCATAGCGACCCCTTACCGGTTTCTCAAGAATAACGTGATTATAATTGATACCGGGCGTATCTTTCACAGTACACAACAACTCCGCATTTTTAAAATCCTTATCACAAGCCGCCTCAAAATGCCCGTCTTTTATCCCTCCCATATAGTTCCTGATACGTTCCGAAAGAGGGTATTTCCGATACAATTCAGCAGAATAGCACTTGGAGGTATCTGCAACATAAGGATGTATATCCTTGCCATCAAAATAAAAAGGATTTCCAATAGGGCGATACTGCCCGTTTGCGAATGCCAACAATATATAAACCTGCCTCGAAGCCAAATTCCTGAAAAGCGCTTTTCCACTTTCTACCTTAGTAAAATCTATTCCCCGCCACCCATAAGCACTGAACAACCCCACATAAACATAATTCCCGTCCATCCCTTCTACCGGCAGTTCCAGATTCGAATCAAAATAATTATCCGACACTTTTCTTGCAAACACATCCTTAAAAGCAGCCGGTACGGACCGGTTCCGCATAAAATCGCCATCCATGTCCCATTGTCTGCCAAAACACCGGCGGTAAACCACGCTCGGGCGCCGACTGTCAATATAGAAACTTCCCCGTTTCGGCTTCCGGGAAGGGAAAGTAAAAGGAAGGCAGACACCCGTTACATCCCTCACCACATTCCACACATGCCCTTTCCGTGTTTCCGCATTGAAAGTATAGAAATCATAGGCTACCGGGACGCCGATGGCCCGCATCACATAAATCATAAAATCACAAGCATCCTGACACTTGCCGATACGATTATGCAGCAGGTACTCTCCTCCCAAATGCGGATAGTTAAAGACCCATGTAAACCGGTAAGGGTCTTCCTTCTGCAAATACTCCCAAACTACGCTAATCGCCTCCACTACATCGATACCCGTATAAACCTCGTCCAGCA
>OHAB01001196.1_pt1 | contig 17166 bp, 10 predicted proteins | sample 1577031 | NCBI WGS metagenome assembly OHAB01 (sample SAMEA3541477, study PRJEB24748) | human gut metagenome | biome: human gut; feature: human-associated habitat; material: faeces | place: China | collected 2012 | reverse complement strand
GGTGGGAATGGGACTGATTTTGGCCGGATGGATGAAGCGGCATATCAATCAGCATTCGGTCAGGGAGATTTTGCAACGTTTTTCGGGACGTCTGGATATGAAAATCGTTCTTTCGGTTTTGCAGATGTGTATCTTTACTGCTCTTTTGGCTTGTTCGGTAATCTTGACCCGGCAAATGAATTTTATTGAAAAACGGAATTTAGGGTTTGACAATCAGCAAGTAGTGAATTTTTCATGGGATTTCGGAGATACTGCCGACCTGGAAAGTGTACGGCAGGAGATCAGGAATGCCGATCCCGATATTCTGACCTATACGAACGGAGATAACCTGCCTTTGTTACACGAAGATCCGGAGGAGCTTTCACCGGACGATCAACCTGATCTGAAGATCAAGGCTTATTTCATACATGGAGATGCCTATTATCTTCCCACCTATCGCATTGAACTGGCAGAAGGCAGGAACATTGAAGCAGAGAGTTATCCCCGCATAGCTGAGGATTTTTTGAGGGCTGAGCCGAAAGGTTTTCCGGAAATACTGGTGAATGAAGAGTTTGCCCGCCGGCTAGGGAAAAAAGAGGTTTTGGGAAGCTTGCTGAAATTGGGGGATGGATTCCGGACATTCCGTATCGTTGGAGTGGTCAAGGATTTCCATTTTTTACCTTTGTATGAAAAAATACAGCCGATGGTGATCGCGTATGAGCTGCCTTTACTGAGTTATAGCATATCGGTCCGCTACCGGGAAGGCTGTCGGCAAAAAGTAATCGGACATTTGCAGCAATTGTATGAGGAACGCTTTCCCGGGATGGCATTTAGATATACTGAGTATGAATTTTCACAACTCTATAACCGGGATACGGCTTTGGTGAAAATGATCCATATTTTTACTGCCATCGCTATTTTGGTGGGAGGGATGGGTATCCTGGCCTTCTCGATGTTTATGGCTGAAAGCCGACGTAAAGAAGTGGCTTTGCGAAAAGTGAACGGCGCCGGTGTCGGGCAAATTATTCTGCTGCTCGACCGGCAGTTCCTGGGACGGATTTTATTGGCCTGTGCAATCGGACTTCCGATAGCACATCACCTGATGACTTTGTGGTTGAGGGGTTTTGCCTATCGTACCGAATTACCTGTCGGCTTGTATTTGGGGGTGGCCGTTATCTGTGTCGTATTTGTCTTGCTGACCGTTACCTGGCAAATTTTCCGGGCAGCACGAATAAATCCGGTCGACGTTTTGAAGAACGAATAGTTATAATACCAGGGTAAAGACCGTTTCTTTATCCGGAATAGAGCTTACTTTGAGATTGCCTCCGTGGGCACGCATGATTTGACGGGCAATACTCAGACCGATACCGGTACCTTCATTTTTAGTCGTGAAGAAGGGAACAAAGATTTCGTTGATCATATCTGAAGGAATTCCCGGGCCATTGTCGATGACTTGAAGCCGGATATTGCCGGTTGGTAGTTGTTCCGCAACAACCCGCAGTATCGGATTTTCCCGGTTCTGTAAGGCTTGTATGGCATTTTTCATCAGATTGAGCATGACTTGGCCTAAAAGGTTGGGGTCGGCATAGACCCGGATGTTTTCGGGCGTTAATTGGGTTTGGATCGTGATCGCCGAGAAGTTCGGTTCCATACTGCAAAGGATGATCATTCGCTGGATAAATTCGTTTAATTCTATGATTTCCTTTTCCGGCTGGGGAATACGGGTAAATTTCCGGTAGGATTCTACAAAGGAAACCAATCCTTTACCGGTTTCACTGATCACCTGCAAGCCGTTGATGGTATTTTGCCTGATCGTTTCGGGCGTATGGGCTGCCGGATTCGTTTTATGTATTTCTAATAAAGTGTCGCTTAATGAAGTGATCGGAGCGATCGAGTTCATAATTTCATGGGCTAGTACCCGGATCAGCCGGATCCACGAGTCGATTTCTTTCTCGTCCATTTCATTTTCGATATCGTTGATCACTAAAAGCCGGGTATGTTTTCCGTTGACTGTGATACCACTGGCAGTGATCAGCAGTTGGATACTTCCCCGTTCGTTGGTATAAGTCACTCTCCGGTTTTCACCCGGACGGATTTCTTTAAATGCTTCGACCAGAACAGGAGAAACTTTTCTAAGCTGGCTGACATGGGTGAAAACTTCCAGATCGATGAGTTTTAGGGCAAATCGGTTCAATTGAAGTACGAATCCGTTATCGTCTAAGGCGATCACTCCCGAGCTGATACTGTTTAAGATCAACTCATAATACCGTTCTTTCTGCTGTATTTCGATCCGGGTATTCTGTATGATGCTTTTGATCCGGTTCAGGATATGGTTTAACAAACGTTCCGATTGCATACCTTCGTTTTCGACAAAACATATGGTGTAATCGTCATTTTCCAAAGCACTGAAAAAATAGGTTAACTTTCGGTTGGTCGTATTGATAAAATAGAATATCAACCCGGTCAGCCCGATGATTCCCGCAGCAGCCAGGGCTCCTCCTAAATAGTTTCCTTCCCGGAAAGCTTGCCAGGAAACGATAGATAGAATGACGATAGCCAGGAGGGAACTGAGAATGCGGTACATGGGAGATCAGATTAAAAGGTTCGCGTTTTCAATGGAATGACGATGAAATCTTATAGTCCGAATTTTTTCATCTTATTATAAAGGGTTTGGCGGGTGATACCCAGCTGACTGGCAATAGCGGAGATATTACCATGATGGTGCTCGATCGCTTTGCAGATCATCTCTTTTTCCATCTCTTCCAGGGTTTTGGAACTATTGGCCGGCACTTCGTTATTGGGCTTGAAGAAAAAATCACAAGGTTTTAATGTCTCTTCATCACACATAATCACTGCTTTCTCAATGGCGTGTTGTAATTCCCGGACATTACCCGGCCAGGAGTATTCCAGCAATTTACTTTGAGTATCTTTGGTGAAGTACAGTTGCCCTTTACTATATTTCGATCCGTATTTACGCAGAAAGGATTCGGCTAACTGGAGGATATCGTTACCTCTTTCCCTTAAAGGAGGGATCTCAATGTGAATGGTATTGATCCGATAAAGCAAGTCTTCGCGGAAAGTACCCTTGGCAACCATTTCCTGGAGATTACTGTTGGTGGCACAAATCAGACGGATATCTATGTCGATGGGTTTATTGGAACCGATCCGCGTGATTTGCCGGCTTTGGATTGCCGCGAGTAGTTTGGATTGAAGGGAGTAGGTCAGATTACCGATTTCGTCCAGGAATAAAGTACCTTTGTTCGCTGCTTCGAATTTACCGGCGCGGTCTTCCTTGGCGTCTGTAAAGGCTCCTTTCACGTGACCGAACAATTCGCTCTCGAACAAAGTCTCGGTGATCGCACCCATATCTACACCAATCATGACTTCCTTATTCCGTTTGGAAAGTCTGTGCAGTTCCTTGGCAATCATTTCCTTGCCTGTACCGTTTTCGCCGGTGATCAGAATATTGGCATCCGTAGAAGCTACTTTCTCGATCAGCCGATGTAGTTGTTGCATGACCGGAGAATCGCCCCAGATCAACTCTTCGCCCGAAGTCAGTTGTTTTTTTAGTTCGACTTCCTTTTCCCGGAGTTGTTTTACTTCTGTCTGGGATTGGCGTAAGCGGTAGGCAGACAAAAGGGTCGCTATCAGTTTGGCATTATCCCAGGGTTTGACGACAAAGTCGGTAGCCCCTTCTTTCACTGTTTTTACGGCCAGTTCGATGTCTGCATAAGCTGTAAATAGGACGACCGGTAGATCGTTGCTTATTTTCCGTATTTCTCCCAGCCAGAAAATACCTTCGTTTCCATTATTTATACCACTGGAAAAATTCATGTCCAACAATACGACATCGATATTTTCCGTTTCCAGCATAGCAGGAATCCGGTTGGGATTACTGATGGTGATCACTTTTTTAAAAGTGCCGCTGAGCAGCATATCGATGGCTGCCAATACACCTTTATTGTCGTCAACAATGAGGATGGTACCTTGTTTTGTCATATGGAAAATTATAACTATGCAAATATAATAATTATCGACCGGCCTGACTTCCCTAAAAGAATAAAGATAATGAACTCCGGAAGTTTTTCCTGTTCTCCCGGAGGTTGTTTATAGAAAGGTCCGTTGCTTTAATCTTTCACACCACAAGTTTCGGTGACGATCTGCCCGTCGAAAAGATTGATTACCCGATGAGCATAGGAGGCATCGTGCTGGGAGAGAGTCACCATTATGATGGTAGTACCTTCCTGATTCAATTCGGTCAGTAGGTTCATCACTTCCGTACCGTTACGTGAATCCAGGTTACCCGTCGGTTCGTCGGCCAGGATTAATTTGGGACTTGCTACTACGGCACGGGCAATAGCTACGCGCTGCTGCTGTCCACCGGAAAGTTGAGTAGGAAAGTGACCCGCGCGATGATCAATACTCATTCTTTTCAGAGTTTCCTCTACCCGGCGTTTCCGTTCCGAGGGTTTTATTTTCATGTAAGTCAACGGCAACTCTACATTCTCAAAAACATTCATTTCTTCGATCAGGTTAAAACTTTGGAATACAAATCCGAGCTTTCCTTTCCGAGTTTCGGTACGCTCACTTTCCTTCATATGCCCCACTTCAACACCATCCAAATAATATTTACCAGAAGTAGGACTATCAAGCATCCCAAGAATATTGAGTAAAGTAGATTTACCACACCCTGACGGCCCCATAATAGCTACAAATTCTCCTTTCTCCACTTGCAGGGAAATATTGTTAATCGCTGTTGTTTCCACCTCTTCAGTACGAAACACTTTATTCAATCCTTTAATTTCAATCATATTCTTTATTCTTTTATCAGTTTCAACTTATTACCACATTCTTTAATCCTTCAATACCAGTTCTCCCGCGTCCGAGAAATTCTCATAGCTTGAAATTACAACCTTCTCACCGGGTTCAAGTCCGCTTATCACCTCATAGTACATTGGATTCTGACGCTTAATCTGCACATTGCGGCGTACAGCTTTCTTCCCATCCGGAGTCACCACAAAAATCCATTGTCCGCTTGTGCTCTGATAGAATGCTCCGCGCGGAATGAGGTTTGCCTCTACCGGTTGTCCCAGTTGCAGGTTGATGTAATATGTCTGTCCGGCACGGATGTTATCCGGACGTTCACCTTCAAACACAAAGTCAGTCCTGAACTGCTTGTCACGTACTTCCGGATATACCTTTCTGACGCGTAATTCATAATCCTTATCCTGACGTTCGAAAGTTGCATTAAGCCCTTCCCGGACACGGTCGATATAATGCTCGTCAATAAAAGCCTCCACCTTAAAATCAGACAGAACATTGATTTGTCCGATTCTCGTTCCGGTAGCAATGGACTGTCCTATCTCCACATCGAGCAATCCGAGTTGTCCGCTTACCGGAGCTTTCACATTCAAGTCTTCACCACGTTGACGTACCAGCACAAGATTACGCCTCATATTGTCCAGACTCTCCTCAAGCTGCTCTACTTGCACACTGCGATAGATAGAATCCTGTTTCCGGCTTTCAACCACAAGATTGTGTCTATTGAAAGCCAGCTCATATTCTTCCTGCGCCTGCAAGTACTCTTCTCTCGACACAAGTTTCTCATCATACAGACACTTGTACTGCTCAAACCTCCGCTTTTGCCGTCCCACTTCAATATCAAATTGTAACTGATCTTTTTTCAGGCTCAGCCTGTTCTGTTCCATATCGAGCAATGTATTCCGCAAGAAATTCTGTTTCTCGGCCAATTGCGCTTCACTATCGAGGATACTGAGATTAAGCATCGGATTGGTGAGGCGCACAATCACTTCACCCTGCTTCACCATAGTTCCTTCCTCCACTATCTTTTCGGCTACCATGCCACCTTCCGTTACACTCAACTGCACTGTACGAATGGGCAATACTTGTCCGTTGACGCGCATATAGTCATTGAATAATCCCACCATAACCGGTTGTATATTCAATGTGTTCCGATCCACATGTACCCTACGGGTCCTATTACCAAAGAATAACCATCCGGCTGCTAAAGTTAACAACAAACCGGCAATTACATACGATATATATTTCTTTTTAAATCCTTTTTTCTGTTCGATAAGGGTATCCATCATTTCATTTACATTTTAATTAGATTATTACTGACCGATGTCTTTCTATTCACTGATGAAAGGTTCTCCTTTATAATAATTCACAAGCCGCTTTTTGAGATTATATTTCAACCGTGCATTCAGCTTTGCCGACCTTGCCTGCATAAGACGATTGGCACTTGCGTGTAGTTCGATAGCATTGATGAGCCCTTCCTCGTACTTACGGATATTGAGTCGATGGGCTACCTGCATGGCCTCTTCCTGCCGGACGGCCTGATAAAACTCATCGGCCTGCCCGTTCATGTCAGCCACCGCCTGTTCTATCTCACTGTACAAAGTACGTTGGGCTTCCTCCTTCTCATTCCGGGCAATAATAAGCTCCCGCTTACCTCTTTTCACATTTGATATCCGGGCCAGTCCATCGAAAATAGGAAAGGAAAGGGAAAAACCGACATAATATCCGCGTTTATTCCTGAACTGTTCCGAAAAAGGAATATATTCACTACCGTCCATAAAACACGCGAATCCGGTTGATATCCCACCCTGAGCCACAAGTGTGGGAAATAACGCCCCCTTTGCTTCCCGATAAGAAAGTTGCCGGATGCGCAAAGAAGCCTCAGCGGCCTGTGCAGTAGGCAGAAACAGAAGTGCATGCCGGTAAATATCCAGAGGAGAGTCTTCTGTCTTGGCTACGGCTTCAAGGCTATCATATCCGGCTATTTGCAAGTCTTCATCAATAGGGAAATACATTTTCTCCTTCAGACGGATGATACTTATTTTAAGAAGATTCTTTTGACGGGTCAGATTATAACTGTCGGCAACTTCTTTTGCAGCCAGCTCGGCAACATCCGGCGAAGATTTCAGTCCGAGTTCTTCCATGCGCTTTGTACGTTGAAGATTTTGGATGCTCTCCTGCCATTGTTGTCCGGCCAAGTCTACCATTTCATAACAGAAAACCGTATTAAAAAAAGTCTCCATAGTCTCATAGGCTGTTATATCCTTGATTTCCTGTAATTGTTGTTTTCCCAATAAGATACTCACCTTTTGCATTCTGGCACGGGTGATACCTGTCAACCCATCGAACAAAACCAGTCCGGAAGAAATCTCATAAGTATTACTGAATGAATTTACATCCGTATAAATATTTGTCTCAGAATCCAAACCACGCCCAAAACTGAGATTTGTATTTACATTTGCTTTAACAGAAGGCAGAAGCTTGGCGATAGCTTCACGATAATTCTGGGTATAGTTTCTATTTCGGGCTTCCTGACTACTCACCCGCATGCTGTTCCGTACGGCATACTCCATACATTCTTCCAGCGTCCATATTTTAGTCTGACTGCAAAGCATCATAGTAACGGTCAGGAAAATAAAAATACATGCTACTTTTCTCATAAGTTTCCGGATATTGTTTACTGTAATATTCAAGTAATATATATCCAGAAGTATGCCAAACTCAGAACAGGCTAATTTTCAAATATTTAAGTAGGAATCATGGATCATATCAGTGTAAGGTAGCTTTACACTTGCAGGGGAGATACTTTACAAAACACCATCCCGAATACCGTCCATTCCCTGACGACATAATGCTTCAGATTACCGCCATGCAAACGCATGATATAGCGTGAAAGACTCAGGCCTATGCCTGATCCCGCCTCCTTGGTAGTGAAAAACGGCACAAAAATATGCGGGAGTACTTCCTGAGGAATGGGAGCTCCGTTATTGCGCACTTCAATAACCGTCTGACGGGAAGAAGTAATGACCGCCAGTTCAATCTTCCTGCCAGAAGCAGACCCTCCTTCTTCCCCTCCAAAAGCTTCCACTGCATTTTTCACCAGATTGACGAGTACCTGCAATACCTGGTTCTCATCAGCATACAGAACCGATATGTCCCCTTCCAGGATGACCTTTGCCTCCACTCCCGCTTCTCCCATCTTAGGGGAACAAAGATGAATCACCTTCCCAAGTAACTGTTTCGTATCGAGAGGTACTATTTGCGGCTGGGGAATACGTGTGAACTGACGATAGGATTCCACAAAATTCAATAGTCCCTTAGTAGTGGCATTAATCGTTTCAAGGGCATCTACAGTATTCAAGTAAAGGGAATTACCTGCCATTTCTGTGGCACGGGAACGGAACGAAAACAACAACGATTCACTTAATGAAGTAATCGGCGCAATGGAATTCATGATTTCATGGGTCATCACCCGGATAAGGCGTATCCACGATTCCATTTCCTTAGCTTCCAGTTCACTACCGATATTATTGAGTGTAATAATCCGAAGCGACATACCGGAAATAACGATTTTAGTCAAGTGTAGACTAACCTCTGTCTCTTCCCGCTCATTGGCGATCTTCAGAAGCTGTACCTCACCCGGTTTCAGATGAAGAAAAAGAGCAGGGAACGATTCATCTACATTGCGCAGTTGATTCAGATGGGAAAGGCTACTCAGTCCCAAAAACTCCGTAGCCGAATGATTGACATTGCGTACGTACCCCTCTTCATCGGTAATGATAATACCGGTGGATACACTCTCCACGATTGTCCCGAGAAATTCTTCATTCTCTATAATCTCACGCCTTGCCTTAACCAGAATGTCCTTTATGCGGTTCATCATCCGATTCAGTTCCTTTTCGCGAAGAGACATCCGGTTGGTGGAGAAGTGGAAGGAATAGTCACCGTTCTCCATCGCATTCAGCAGAAACAGGATATTCTTGTTGAACTTCCTGTAATTTCTGAACAGTCTGAATAAAGAGAATACAACTATAACCGCACATACCACACCATAAGCGATTTCTCCACGAACCAACAACAAAGTAGCCGCCACAAGCGAAACCATCAATACCAGCAGGTAGATTATCAGTTTGTATTCTATTGATTTAAACATTCTTTTATCTCCGTAGCCGACATCCGGTTAAAGTTCATACTTCCTTATTTTACTATAAAGCGTAGGACGCGAAATTCCAAGTTCGGCGGCTACAGCAGAAATATTGTTATCATACTTCCGCAATGCTTTTTCTATCAGAATTTTTTCCATCTCTTCAAGGGTGAAAGACTCCACGACAAAGGAAGTCTCATCCGGCGTACGCATATAAAAATCATTGGGTTGCAATTCCTGATTATCACTCAGGATAACAGCTTTCTCTATCGCATGTTCCAATTCCCGCACATTTCCGGGCCAGGCATAACTTTCCAGTTTACAAAGGGCCTTCTCGCCCAGTTTCAAATCACTTTTACCATACTTCCTTGCCAGACGACGAAGGAAAAAATCAGCTAGTTGCGGAATATCTTCGCGGCGTTCACGCAAAGGCGGCACTTCCAAATGAATTGTATTGATGCGGTACAGCAAGTCTTCCCGAAACTCCCCTTTCTTCACAGACTTAAACAAATTCTTATTGGTAGCCGAAATCAGACGGATATCCACCGAAATAGATTTATTACTTCCCACACGCGTAATGTGCCGTGTTTGCAAAGCCGAAAGTAATTTTGCCTGTAAAGGATAGCTAAGATTTCCTATCTCATCCAGAAAAAGCGAACCGCCGTCAGCGGCCTCAAACTTTCCGGACCTATCCGCTTTAGCATCCGTGAAAGCACCCTTCACATGCCCGAAGAGTTCACTCTCAAAAAGGGTTTCGGTAACAGCGCCCATATCCACAATGATGAGTGTTTCCGCAGCCCGGGGAGAGTAGCGATGTATCATTTTGGCAATAAGTTCCTTGCCGGTTCCATTCTCGCCGGTAATCAGAACGTTTGCATCCGTTACGGCCACTTTCTTTATCATGGTGAGTAAACGTTGCATGGCAGGAGATTTTCCCCAACAGATATCTTCTTCTTTCTGAATATCCCGATTGAGAACGCTCTGTTTCTCGCGCAGTTTCTTCACCTCTTTACGGGATTGCCGCAGCGAATAGGCCGATTGCAGAGTTGCCAGTAACTTGGCATTATCCCACGGTTTCACCACAAAATCGGTAGCACCACCTTTGAGGGCTTTCACGGCAAGGTCTATATCAGCATAAGCCGTGAAAAGCACAACAGGAAGTTCTTCATCCGCTTTCTTGATTTCAGACAGCCAGAACAATCCTTCGTTACCGGAGTTGATACCTGCCGAGAAATTCATGTCAAGCAGCACCACATCCGGATTCTTATCCCGCAACTCGGACATAAGCGTATTGGGAGAAGTGAGCAAAACGATATTCTCAAAATAATCGCTCAAAAGTATTCTCAGAGCACTGAGCACATTCTTATTATCATCGACAATGAGGATGTTTCCTTTCTTCATTCAGGTATTTCTTTTAAAGGGTTTTCGCCCTGATTTACAATTTCTCACGAACAAATATCGTAATATTCCGGCAGAATAAAAAATTATCTTCTAATTCGTTTATTCGGTTTTCAATGATTCAATAGGATTGGTTGTTGCCGTCCTCCAGGTTTGGTAACTAACTGTAATCAGTGCTACCAGTGCAGATAATACACCCGCTATCAGGAATACCCACCAACTCAGAGAAGTCTTTACCACAAAATCGTCCAGCCAATTATATAGAAATACATAAGCTATGGGACAGGCTATCAAGAATGAAATTACGCCCCAGACTACCACATCCTTGTTTAACAGTAACAATAAGTCAGTCACCTTCGCACCGTTTATTTTGCGTATTCCTATTTCTTTTATCCTGCGTTGCGTAGAGTAAAATGCAATAGCAAAAAGTCCGGCTGCCGAAATAATAAATGTAATCAGCAGTGCATAGCTCAGCACATTGCGTGCATTCATTTCCGCTTTGTATTGCGCATCATAAGTTTCATCAAGAAAGTGATATTCAAACGGAACATTCGGATTGATTTCCTTCCACATCTTTTCCATCGCTTGTATAGCATCCTGCGGGTTACCAACGGTCCGGATAAAAATAGGATTATGATCATCACGTGACAGATTCAGATACATTTGGGCACCGGGAGTCTCATGGAGTGACTTCACATAAGAATCACGTATCACTCCCTTCACCGTATAGGTCTTTCCGTCATTCTCTATTAGTTTCTGCCCAATGGATATATACATGAAAGATGCATCCACCGGATTGTCTTCCAAACCGAGAGCACGTGCCGCAGCTTCGTTTATCACACAATAGCGGGAATTCGCAGCAGTTTCCAGCCATAAAGGGTTCTCACCGGCCAAAAACTCCATATCAAAAAAATCAAAATAGTTTGGGGATACTTCCGAAAGATCTATCAATATGGCTTCATCGCCATCCAGACTGCGGACACCCACCCCATTTCCCATGCGTAAAGGTAAATCATATTGCTTCATGGCAACATCTGCAATAGCTGGGTTCTTCCTCAGTTCATTGCGCAGTGATTTATAATCGGCACCAAACGCTCCCCAACCATTCACATAAAACACATTTTTATTATCAAACCCAAGATCCTGAGATAAGAGGGTATCAATTTGTCTGCCGAAAAAGAACACGATGATCAACAGGCTAATTGAGGAAGTAAACTGAATGATAACCAATGCTTTCTGAAAAGCCGACATTTTCTTTCCACGGAATTTGCCGCCAATCGTTTCAATGATGCCAAACTTTGTCATCCTAAATGCCGGGAAAGAACCGGCAATCAGAATCGTAACAATTATCAGGCAGAAAAGGAATACATAAAGTTGAGGATTGTAAAAGTCGAGAACTGTAGTTGAACCTGTATAATTATTGAAGACAGGTAGCGTCAGCATAGCCAACAATAATCCTCCTACCACGGAAATAAAAACATAGACAGCCGTTTCTTTATAAAATTCCAATATCAAGGTTCTCCTTCCGGCTCCCTGAGATTTCTTGATGCCGATACTCCTGGCACGGATAAATGCGGTGGATATAAACAAATTGGTAAAGTTAATACAGCCTATTATCAAAATTACCAAAGCTGTGAAAACTAATATTTGCAAGAAGCTTTTGTCCCCTTTCACAGCATTATCAAACCCGGGCTCCGTCTTACTGAAATGTATATCCCTGACAAGTTCCAATCCCACCTCATTATAGGCATTTTTCAAAAAGTCACCCGCCCCGGCTTTATTGATTTGGGTGAGACGCTCCCCTATCAGATTTAAGTCGGCACTGGGTGAAAGAATGAAATAAGTATCATAATAAAAGCCACTGTCCCATTCCCAGCTCTTGAAACTCCCGAACATAGGTAAGATAACTTCAGCCTGTATATGCGAATTACGGGGTATATCATACATTATTCCCGAAATAAAGAAATCATAACCATGCGACACAATTCGCTGCCCGATAGGATCTTCATCCGGAAAATATTTCCTGGCAGCCGACTCGGTAATAATCGCATTATTAGTTCCGGAAAATGCCGTTTCAATATCTCCTTCTTTCAATGGAAAACCCAAAAATGAGAAGAAGTTGTGGTCAGTCACAAGAGAGGGCACTCCAAAGTGAACCATATTATGAAAAGTCACCCCCATAGTCCTGCTTACAATCCGGCACATCTTTTCAATGGACGGAAGTTCTTTTTCCGCAATTTCACCCAGCGGTTTGAAGGAAGTAGCTGCCCTGATCGGTTTTCCATTGAGCTCAAAATTCTGCACGACTCTATACATTCTATCTCCATCCGGATAGAAATTATCATAGGTAAGTTCGTTTATGGCCCACAGGCCCACAACGATGGAAACCATTATGCTAAGACTGAGGCTACATATATTCAGGGTCCCTACTACCTTTTGCTTGTTGAAGTTTCTAATAAACTGTTTCATTGGGTCAATCGCTCTTTTTTAAGTTACAGCCGACTATCCGGCATCAAAGATAAAACATAATTGTTCTTTTCCACCAATTATATATCCAATTCTGTGCCAAAACGGTATAATACTAATAGCCAACATATTAATCAGACTCACTTGAATATAAGTGTTAAGTTAGTTTACAGTCAGTGGAAAAATTAAGCTATTTATTATCAGGTATTTGGGATGGCTACACCCTTTACCCCGGATAGCTACACCCTTTTATACTCAGGGCTACACCATCCGAGGTAAAGGGTGTAGCCATCTTGACGTATCTCAACGACTTCGATAAATAATAATATAATAAGGTGTACAATAGAACTGATTCTCTATCTACATTTCATCCCTTAGAAATAGATTTCTTCTTTAATTACAAGTCTAAAATTCCTATTTTTTACCCTTATTCCAATAAATTAGTGATACAGTCTTCATCCCAAAATAAACAAAAAGTAAATACATTCAAAACATCGTACCAGAAAACATTCACTTTGTCCCATTTCTTAAAATAATTACTACTTATTAAAGAATATTTCGTAAATCCTGTTTTTATTATAAAATAAATATCTAAGTTTGTAGAGTCAACAACAAAAAATATACGATGGGAACGCTACTAATGAAGAACATTGAAAATACTATGTTTGAGGGCGACAGAAAAGATCGACTCCCAGAAAGCCTCTCCTATGCAAATAAAGAAGAGAAAATACAAGCATCAGGACGAATGAAAGAAATTTATGAGAATATTTTATATTGCATAAATGATAAAAATATATACCTTGATACAAATATCAGCTTAAGTAATTTTAGCCTTTTATTATGTACAAATGCGACATATCTTTCAAAAACAATAAACACCTTTTTCAAGTGCAATTTAAAAACTCTATTAAACAAGTATCGCGTTGAATACGCAAAAGAGTTATTGAAAATGGAAGAATGTGATTTAAAGAGTCTTCCCCAAAGATGCGGATTTGCTTCCAGAAGTACATTTTATGCAGCATTCATGAAGTTTGAGCATACTACACCAATGGATTTCAGAGCACACTTCATGAGTATAGAAATCAGAAAGAAAATAGATTTAAAAATAGGTAATTCAACAACCATTTAGTAATTAATCAAAAAAATTTATTGTTATGAAAAAGTGGACTTACTTAGTCGCTGCCGGTATTTTGCTGGGTGCGACACCGGTGTTTACCGGATGTATTGACAATGACGAGCCGGAAGGCATCACCGTATTGCGTGGTGCAAAGGCTGAACTGCTGAAAGCTAAAGCTTCGGTGGCAGCTGCCAGCGTAGAGCAGATTAAAGCGGAGGCAGCTTTAAAACTAGCAGAAGCTGAAGTAAAGAAAGCTGAAGCTGCAAGAATACAGGCAATCGCTGATTATGAAGCTGCAAAAGCAAAGGAAATGGAATATAAGGCTGAACTGGCTAATATTCAGAATGAAGAAGCAAGAGCAGACCTAGAGAATAAAATCAAGATGTACGCTGAACAACGTGCAGCAGCCGAAAGAGCCGCACAAGCAGCAGCAGCTCAATTAGAAGTGACTTTAATGAATCTGAAAGCTCAGTTAGCTACACAAGAAGCACTATACGAACAAGCATTGAAAGACTTGGCTTTGGCTAAAAACACATTAACTGAAGCTCAACAGAAACACCTGCAAAAATGGACCAACGCCTTAGATAATGCTCAGAAAGACGTAAAGTCAAAAGCAGAAAAGTATGAGACAGCAGTCAAGTTGTTAGCTGAACTTACCAAAACCATGGATAAGACCGAAGCTAAAGAAAGCTACCTGAGAACTGAGAAGAAAGCCGTAGAAGACGCCAAAGCCGAACTGGATGCCGCAATAGCAGCAAGAGACCTCGCAAAAGAATATGCTGAGAAAGAGATTGAGGCAGCAGGCAAGTGGGAAGAAGAAATGTTGGCATTGGAGGCTGACCTGAAAGCATTGGATAAGAAAATAGCCGATCTTCAGACTGAAAGAACCAAGGTAGAAATGGCCACTGCCGGAGAATATGATGAAGTGCTCAAAGCAAGACAAGCCTATATGGATCTGACAGGCTATACATGGGACGAGAATCTGCAAGACTTTGGTGAAATCAATTCTTCAAAAGAAGAAATCAAGCTGAATGATATTGCCATTTCAATCAATGAACCGGGTCTTGGATTATCGGCAGATTACACCATAACTGATAGTTACTATTATTCAGACTATCTGAAGGCATTGCAAAATGGCACTGAATTCCAGTTGAGTTCAGTTACTACTATCAACAACCTAAAAGAAGCGATAAAAGGTTGCGCATTGACTCCGAATGGCGAAGCATGGACAGCAGAGAATATCATTCTCTACACAAGTTGGTTGGAAAATGCGAAGGTCAATAGAGATTTTATAAAAGGGCAATGGGAACAAGCAGTTAAAGCATTCAAAGGATTAGAATTCGGGAATCCAACCAGTTTTGAAGGTTTTGACAAAGTGGAAGAGGTTGTAGCTATCTACAACGAAGCCATAAAGAAGTACAATGCAGACGTGGAAGCCATGAATGCAGCTCGGGACAAATATGAGAATATATCACAGGAAGACCGAGACAAACGGCAGGAAATTACAGACAACTGGACGAAAGCCCAAGCAGACAATCAAGCTGAATACGAAAAGACGATTGCGGAAATCGAAAAAGGCTTAGGTGCTTTAGAGAAGGCTAAAGATGTAGCGTATGCTAACTATGACAAGTTGAAAACTCAATATGATCAGATTGAAAATCCGACAGCAGATGACGCAAAGCCATATAAAGCAGCCGAAGAAACCTACAATAAAGCAGATGCTGCATATATAGATGCTCACAACAAAGCCTGGGGTTACAATAAGGATAATGGAGACGGTACTTGGACTTGGGTAAAAGGTTCCAGAGAAAAAGCCGATGACCTTCGCATTAACAAAAATGTAATTGCCGAAAAGGATTATTATTTAGCTATTGCCAAGCAAATGGAAGAATACTTCAAAGTAAATCCGAATGACGTTTTATATAGCGAATATATCAAATTGAATAATGCTATATATGAATACAACGTAGGTTCAGCACATGTGGCAAATGCCGCATATCAGGATGTACGCGCAGCACTAAGCTACTTCAACAGTTCTTTCGGATTCTCTTCTGATTATGCAGTCATAGACGCTGCTTATTATTATTATGACGAAGAAAAGCAAATGAACATACCACAAGAAGTAAAAGCTGAAGATGTAGCGAGAATCGACAAATATGACTTGCAAGACCGTATTTATTATTATTCAGAGCAACTTTATGGTTATAACAATGGAAACCGCTTAATAGAACTGACAACAGAAGAAATCAAAAAAGAAATAGAGGAACGGTACATGGCAAATAATCCGGACGCGTCCTTTGTTCCTTATTGGTATTACACAAATATGTACAATTCATCCTACGGAGCTGTAGGTAAGGTTGAGTACTACACAGCTGCAATAGCTCAAGGCAATGCCGCTCTGCAAACTGAGACAAAAGCTAAGATTGAAACCCTCCTGGCAGAGATGGATGCACATTTGGCAGCTATCGACGCTCAATTCGCAGGTTACATCACAGATGTTGTTGAACCCGCAGAAAAAGCTTACACCACTGCATATACTACTTTGATGGATAAATTCACAAAGATAGATGCCGATCTTGCCGAGGCTAATGCACAGAAATTTGCCAAGAAGCCGGTTCTTGACAAGATAAATGCGGCTATCGCAGTTTACTTGTCACAGGAGATGAAACCTGACGGCACACCTGTTAAATCAACCACTCTCGATGACCTGAGAGCAGAACTGAAAGGCATCTATGATGCGGCAGTAGCTGATGTATACGAAAGGGAAACTACCTTGATTGAAAAGAAAGAAGCTCTGCAAGCTGTCATTGATGGTACCAAAGAACCGGTTGCAGCCCAGCAAGAAGCCGTAGCAGAAGCTCAGGCAGCATTGGAAGCAGCTCAGGCTGAATTAAAAGCTGCAAGTGAAGCTTTGCAAGCTGAAATCGAACGCATTTCTGCAACAGACGCTGAATAATTCTTAGTAACAACTACTTTAAATAAAGTAAGATGATAAAGAAACTTTGCACAATCTTATTGGTAGCCGCATTTGTTGCGCCCGCATGGGCGCAACAAACCCGCGGCGACAAGGAGGGTGTAGTGTTTGCTCCCCGCAAGGGTCAGTGGCAGGTGTCATTGGTATTAGGAAATAGTGGGCAATCGTACAATGATAACGTCAGCTACCTTTTACCCAAATACACCAACACAGAAGGCTCGATAGGACTTCCAAACGGAGGAACAGATGAATCGGGCAATCTGAACG